>JACCDP011296401.1_pt1 | contig 17983 bp, 10 predicted proteins | sample 7445841 | NCBI WGS metagenome assembly JACCDP01 (sample SAMN15323441, study PRJNA562643) | freshwater metagenome | isolation source: river surface water | place: USA:Blue River Watershed | collected 2017-08-17
AGCCCGCGGTCGATGAAGCGTTTGCCTTGGGCGGCTGCGAGGGCGTCAAGCACGTGATCGTCTATCGCCGAACCGGGGGTGCCATTCCGATGACGGCCGGTCGCGATGTCTACATGGACGACATCTGCAAAAACCAGCCCGACACCTGTGAGCCGGAGTGGGTCGAGGCCGAGCATCCGCTCTTTATTCTGTACACATCGGGATCGACCGGTAAGCCCAAGGGTGTGCAGCACTCATCCGGTGGCTATTTGTTACACGCCATCATGACCATGAAGTACACCTTCGATATTCAGCCCGATGATGTGTTCTGGTGCACGGCCGACATTGGTTGGGTGACCGGTCATACCTACATCACTTATGGTCCTCTGGCCTGTGGTGCCACCGAGATCGTGTTTGAAGGGGTGCCCACGTATCCCGATGCGGGCCGTTTCTGGAAAATGATCCAGGACCACAAGGTCTCGATCTTTTACACGGCGCCCACGGCCATCCGTTCACTGATCAAGGCCAATGAGGCCACGCCATCGAGCGCACCGAAGAATTACAACTTATCGAGCCTTCGGTTGTTGGGATCGGTCGGTGAGCCGATCAATCCGGAGGCCTGGATGTGGTACCACAACAATGTGGGCGGTGGAAAGTGTCCGATTGTGGATACGTTCTGGCAGACCGAGACGGGTGGCCACATGATCACACCGATGCCCGGGGCGACGCCCTTGGTGCCGGGTTCGTGCACCTTGCCCTTTCCGGGGATTCAGGCCGCCATCGTGGATGAGGCCGGTCACGATGTGCCCAACGGCAATGGCGGTATTTTGGTCGTGAAAAAACCATGGCCCGCCATGATCCGCACGATCTGGGGGGATCCCGATCGTTTCGTGAAGAGCTATTACCCGGAGGAGCTCGGTGGACGGCTCTATCTTGCTGGCGATGGGGCAATTCGCGATAAAGACACGGGCTACTTCACCATCATGGGCCGAATCGATGACGTGTTGAACGTGTCGGGTCACCGCATGGGCACGATGGAAATCGAATCGGCCTTGGTGGCCAATCCGCTGGTTGCTGAAGCGGCGGTGGTGGGCCGGCCCGATGACACGACCGGGGAGGCCGTGGTGGCATTCGTGGTGCTCAAGGGTGCGCGTCCATCGGGTGACGATGCCAAGAAGATGGCCAATGACCTGCGCAACTGGGTGGGCAAAGAGATTGGACCGATTGCCAAGCCAAAGGAAATTCGTTTTGGTGACAATCTGCCGAAAACACGTTCCGGCAAGATCATGCGTCGGCTGTTGCGCACCTTGGCCAAGGGCGAGGAAATCACCCAAGACACCTCCACGTTGGAGAACCCGGCGATTCTGGACCAGCTCAAACAGACGGTCTGATTGCAGGCGTCATTCGTGACGGGTTGAAGGACCCAGGGGGAGCGCATCGGGATATCGCGCCGGCAAACGGATGCCGCCGGGCGACACCCCGAGGCGTGGCCCGCAGTGGGCGACGTGTGCCCATGGCGGTTCATGTGGCCCTCTGTTACACTCCGGTGGCTTGACCCGCCTAGCTGACTTTTTTCCCGGCTGCGGCTTTGTCTTCCTCTCGCGGAGAGATGGATGAGTGGTTTAAGTCGCACGCCTGGAAAGCGTGTATGGGTTAATAGCCCATCGGGGGTTCGAATCCCCCTCTCTCCGCCAACACACATTGATTTATGAATACGGCCCTAGCCAAACAAGTCCTTGAGGCTGCCTTGCTCGCCCACACGGAGCCGATGCCCGTGTCAGAGTTGCGGCGGCTGTTTGATGATGAACTCGATGCGGACACCATTCGTTTGCTGCTTGAAGATCTGCAGCGCGAGTGGGTCGGGCGTGGGGTAGAACTCGTGCCGTTGGCCTCGGGATGGCGGTTTCAGACGCGGCCGGAGATGCGCGAGTATCTCGATAGGCTGAAAAACGAGAAACCGCCGCGTTACTCACGGGCGACCATGGAAACACTGGCCATCATCGCCTATCGTCAACCCGTCACCCGGGGCGATATCGAAGACATCCGTGGCGTGGCCGTGGCCACACAGGTGATCAAATCCTTGGAGGATCGCAGTTGGATTGAGGCCATCGGCCATCGCGATGCACCAGGCCGTCCGGCGTTGTACGCGACCACCCGCCACTTTTTGGACGATCTCGGTCTGCGATCCCTGGAGGAACTTCCCACGTTGGATGCCAATTGGAGTGACACCGCCAATGCCTTGTTGCCCGGCTTGGCCCAAGAGTCCTCGATGGCCGATCGCGAGGCCGTGCCGTCAGAGTCCGAATCCGTTAAGACCGATGACGCGGGCGTCATGCCCGACGATGAACCTCAGGCTGCATCGTGAGCGATGAATTAAATCTAAACGATCCGGTGCTCGACGATCCCGCTGAGCCGGACACGGCGCCCGTGGTGAACGCGCCGGAGCCAGAGGGCGACCCCATTCCGTTTTACGCCCAGCAGGGATCAAGCCCTCGCGTGGGAGGGCCATCGCGGGCGGGCTTGGATTACGACCCACCGAAGTTGCACAAGGTGTTGGCCGATGCGGGCGTTGGTTCGCGGCGGGAGATGGAAGAACTTATCCTCGCGGGGCGTGTGTCGGTCAATGGCACCCCGGCCCATATCGGACAGCGCATCTTGCATTCCGATCAGGTCAAGGTGAACGGCAAGCCGATCCGAATCCGCGTGGCCCCGCCGCCGGTCCGCGTGTTGGCCTATCACAAGCCCGCGGGTGAAATCGTGACCCGCGACGATCCCCAGCATCGCGTCACCGTATTTAAGAAATTGCCTCCGGCCCGCTTTGGCCGTTGGATTGCGGTGGGCCGCCTGGACATGAACACCGAGGGACTCTTGTTGTTCACCACTTCGGGCGAACTGGCCAATCGACTCATGCATCCGCGTTCTCAGGTCCAGCGCGAATACGCCGTGCGTTTATTGGGTGAACTCACGCCCGAGTCTCGCGCACAACTCATCGAGGGCATCGCGCTCGATGATGGTCCGGCTAAATTTGAAAGCATTGATGACGCCGGTGGCGAGGGTGCGAATTACTGGGTACGCGTGGTGATCACCGAGGGGCGTAATCGCGAAGTCCGCCGTATGTTTGAGAAGGTCGGTGTGACGGTGAGCCGCTTGATCCGGATTCGATACGGCCAGATTGCCTTACCGTCGAACCTGCGCCGCGGCCAGTCGGTGGATCTCGACGAGGCTGACATTCAGGCACTGTGTCAGTCGGTGGGACTGCGGAACGGCGCTGGTGCCGTGGGCGGTCCGCGCAAGGGCGCGGGTCAGAAGGCACGCCGGGGACCGCGTCCGACCCGAGCGGGTGGGGGCGCCCCCCAGCCGTGGCACTCGCCAAGCAGCGTGGCCCGGGTCAGTCAGGAGGACCGCCACTTGGACGATGGCGTGGATCTCAATGAGCCGCATCCCGATGATGAATGGCAACCCTCCGGCCCGGATGCCCACCTCTCGCATCTCGGCGGTGGACCGAAAAAGCGGCAAAACGGGGCCAAAAAGCCCAATCCCTTGCAGACCTCGTGGGGGGCTTCCAAACCGGTGACCGGTGCGTTATCTGCGCCGCAGCGGCCTGGAGGGCCGGGACGTCCCGGCGGCGGTCGCCCGGGCGGGGCTAAAAAAGGATCTCGGCCCGGTGGTGCAAAGGGCGGCTTCCGCGGCCGCAAGCCCCAATAGTCGGAGTCCATCGGCCAACCGGCATTGATCACGGCTGAAGATTCCTGTAAAATCAAATACATAGCGCGTCTCTTCACGCTGTCGTTGTGACCACAACGGGTTCGGAAAGAGAAAAGCGGTCAATAAGAAATGGGCTTCACAAAGCCCATTTTTTTTTGCCGTTTCGCATCGCGAGGCAGGGTAATAACGGATGTGGATGGTCGGGGTGGAGTGACGAGTCGGGTATGGCAGATCTTTGGCAGGCCGTGGAGTTGGCCGCAGCAGACATGGGGTTTGAACTCATCGACCTGGAGAGAACGCCGGGTGGTGTGATGCGCGTGTTCATTGATGTCCGCGATCCCGCCGGCATGGTGACGGTGGATGATTGTGAAGCAGTGTCGCGGCATCTGGTGCACCTGTTGCCCGTCGAGGGATTTGATTTCCAGCGGCTGGAGGTGTCTTCGCCGGGCATGGATCGGCCACTGACCAAGCCGGCGCATTACGTTCGGTTTGCCGGATCGATGATCAAGTTGCGGTTACGGCTGCCGTTAGAGGGGCGGCGAAATTTTGAGGGTGTGCTGCAGGTGTCCGACCAGGGAGCGCTGTCACTCGAGTACGAGGGCAAAGGGGGCGAGCGGCTGCAGTTGAATTTTGAAATCAGTGATGTGGAGCGGGCGCGGTTAGTGCCGCAGTACCCGTTTTAAATAGGATCTAGGAGAACCAGTATGAGCCGTGACTTGTTGATGTTGGCCGATGCCCTGGCAAGGGAAAAAAATGTCGAGCGGGAGATTGTGTTCCAGTCGCTGGAGAGCGCGCTGGCCTCGGCCACGAAAAAGCGGTTCACCGATGAAGTCGATGTGCGCGTCTCGATTGACCGTACGAGCGGCGACTATGAGAGTTTTCGTCGTTGGCAGGTGGTGCCAGATGGTGAGCTCGAAGATCATGACCTGCAGATCATCCTGACGGAAGCCCGCAAGCAGATCGCCGATATCGAGGTGGGCGATTTCATTGAAGAGGAACTCGAGCCGATCGAGTTTGGTCGAATTGGGGCGCAGGCCGCCAAGCAGGTGATCCTGCAGCGCATTCGTGAAGCCGAACGCGAGCAGATCCTGAAGGATTTTCTGGAGCGCGGTGAAGTCATCATTAACGGTACCGTTAAGCGCCTAGAGCGCGGCGATGTGATTGTGGAATCCGGCAAGATCGAGGCACGGTTGCCCCGTGATCAGATGATCCCTAAGGAGAATCTGCGTCCCGGCGATCGTGTCCGTGCCTATATGCAGCGTGTGGAGCGCACCCAGCGTGGCCCACAGATCATCTTGTCGCGTACGGCCCCGGAATTCATCATGAAATTGTTCGAGCTCGAGGTGCCCGAGATCGAGCAGGGCATGCTCATCATCAAGTCAGCCGCCCGTGATCCGGGCGTGCGCGCCAAGATCGCGGTGTTCACGGCCGACCGTCGTATTGATCCGATCGGCACCTGTGTGGGCGTGCGCGGATCGCGTGTTCAGGCGGTGACCCATGAACTGGCCGGTGAGCGTGTGGACATCGTGCTCTGGTCAGAAGACCCGGCCGAGTTCGTGATCGGTGCCCTGGCCCCGGCCAATGTGTCGTCCATCGTGGTTGACGAAGAGCGTCACGCGATGGACGTGGTGGTCGATGAGGCCGAGTTGGCAGTGGCCATCGGCCGCGGCGGACAGAATGTGCGTTTGGCCTCCGACCTCACCGGTTGGCAGATCAATATCATGACGGCAGATGAGTCGGCCGAGAAATCGGAAACCGAGCGCCAGAAGCTGCGTGAAATCTTTATGGAGAAGCTCGATGTCGATGCGGAGGTGGCCGACATCCTGATCGAGGAAGGCTTCTCGACGCTGGAGGAAGTCGCTTATGTGCCCGTGGCCGAGATGCTGGAGATCGATGCCTTTGATGAGGATACGGTTAACGAGCTGCGTAACCGTGCGCGCAATGCGTTGCTGACGGCGGCGATTGCCCAGGAAGAGAAGCTGGAAACCACCGCAGAGGATCTGTTGGATCTTGAGGGAATGGATCGTGATCTGGCCGTAACGCTGGCCGATGCCAAAGTTTTCACGCGCGATGATCTCGCCGATCTGGGTGTGGATGAGCTGGTCGAGATCGCTGGACTCGATGAGTCGCGTGCCAAGGATCTGATCATGAAGGCACGCGCCCATTGGTTTGCCTCTGAAGAGACCGAGGCAGGGGGGTCGACGGATGGCCGCTGATAATGTAGAAAAATTTGCGGCCGAACTGAAACTTCCGGTCGAAACACTGCTCGAGCAGTTGCGCGCGGCAGGGGTGCAGAAGTCATCGGCCGGTGATGGGCTGACCGAGACCGACAAGGAACAGCTGTTGTCGTCCTTGCGTAAGGCCCATGGGGGCGAAGAGGCACCGCGCAAGAAAATCACGTTGACCAAACGGCAGACCTCCGAGATCAAGCAGGCCGACGGTTCTGGAAAGTCGCGCACCATTCAGGTGGAGGTGCGTAAAAAGCGCGTGTTTGTGAAGCGCGATACCGCCGAAGGCGCCGACACCGCCGAGTCGAGCGCACCGTCTGCACCGGTGGTCTCCGAGGAAGAGCTTGCTCAGCGTGAGACCGAGAGCCGGCGTCAGTCGGAGCTCTTGGCGCGTCAGGAAGCGGAGCTCAAGGAAAAGCAGGATCGTTTGGAGCGTGAGCGTGCGCGTGAAGCGCAGGCCATTAAGGATGCCGAAGAGGCCGCCCGATTGGCCGAGCAGGCGTCCACGCTGGATGCAGCGGCCGCTACGAAGAGCGCCAAGGAAGAGGCGAGTCGTGTCAAGGAGCGTGCCCGACAGGCCGCGGAAGATGCGGCCAAATCGGTGCAGGCCCGTCGTGCAGTGGAAGATGAAGTGGCGGCCATCAATAAACTGATGTCCGCGGCGCGCACCGGAAAGCTTGCGGCCACGGCCCGTGCGCCGGAGAAGGCGGCCGAACCCGCATCGACCACTCTGCATAAGCCTGCGGCAAAAGCCGGCACAGAAAAAGCCGAGGACGACAAGCCCAAAGAGAAGAAATCCGAAAAGCAGCTGAAGGCCTCCAAGCTCTCATCGACCTGGCAAGACGATGCCGCGAAGAAGCGCGCCATTAAGACCCGTGGTGACACCATGGGGGGTGCAGGGGGTTGGCGGGCGGGCCCGAGGGCGAAATCCAAGCAAGGTTCCACTGAACCCTCGAATTTCGTGCAGCCCACCGAGCCGCAGGTGCGTGAGGTGCATGTGCCCGAAACCATCAGCGTGGCCGATCTGGCCCACAAGATGTCGGTAAAGGGTTCTGAAGTGGTCAAAACCCTGATGCAGATGGGCCAGATGGTCACCATCAATCAGGTCTTGGATCAGGAGACCGCCATGATTGTGGTCGAAGAGATGGGGCACAAGGCGTTTGCGGCCAAGCTCGACGATCCCGAGGCCTTCCTGGAGGAAACCGAGGCGGAAAAACTTGCTCAAGCGGCGGCGGTCACGCGGCCGCCCGTGGTCACCATCATGGGCCACGTGGATCATGGCAAGACATCCTTATTGGATTACATTCGTCGCACAAAAGTCGCGGCGGGCGAAGCCGGTGGTATTACGCAGCACATCGGTGCCTACCACGTGGACACACCGCGCGGCGTGATCACTTTTCTGGACACACCGGGTCACGAGGCATTTACGGCAATGCGTGCCCGCGGTGCGAATGCGACCGATATTGTCATTCTGGTGGTGGCGGCCGACGATGGCGTGATGCCCCAGACGAAAGAGGCCGTCGCCCACGCGAAGGCAGCGGGCGTGCCCATCGTGGTGGCCATTAACAAGATCGATAAGCCCGAGGCAAATCCGGATCGGGTCAAAACCGAGCTCGTCGCCGAAGAAGTGGTCCCTGAGGAATATGGCGGCGAGTCGCCGTTTATTTCGGTGTCCGCCAAGACCGGTCAGGGCATTGATGATCTGTTGGAAAACGTGCTGTTGCAGGCCGAGGTGTTGGAGCTGAAGGCACCGGTATCGGCATTGGCCAAGGGTCTGATTGTCGAGGCGCGCATCGACAAGGGCCGTGGTCCGGTGGCGACCGTGCTCGTGCAATCGGGAACGCTGAAAAAAGGCGATGTGATCCTGGCCGGTGCCGCGTTCGGACGGGTGCGTGCCATGCTCGATGAAAACGGGCGACAGGTCGACGAGGCCGGCCCATCGATTCCGGTGGAGATTCTGGGCATGACCGAGGTGCCGCAGGCGGGCGACGAGATGATGGTGTTAGGCGATGAGCGCAAAGCCCGTGAAATTGCCTTGTTCCGTCAGGGCAAGTTCCGCGACGTCCGTTTGGCAAAGCAGCAGGCCGCGAAACTGGAGAACATTTTCGAGAACATGGGCGACGGGGCGAAAACCCTTTCCCTCATCATCAAGTCGGATGTGCAAGGGTCGCAGGAGGCCTTGGCGACGGCGATGCAGAAGCTGTCCACCGAAGAAGTCAAGGTCAACATCGTGCATGCCGCGGTGGGCGCCATCACCGAGTCCGACATCAATCTGGCCATTGCATCCAAGGCGGTCGTAATCGGATTTAATGTCCGCGCCGATCAGCAGGCCAAGCGGCTCGCCGAAGGCAACGGCATTGATCTGCGCTACTACTCGATCATCTACGATGCGGTCGATGAAGTGAAGAACGCCATGCAGGGCATGCTGGCGCCGGAGCGTCGCGAGAACATTATTGGATTGGTCGAGATTCGCCAGGTCTTCAAGGTATCGCGTCTGGGCAATATTGCCGGGTGTATGGTGCTCGAAGGAATTGTTCGTCGTGGTGCCCAGGTCCGACTGCTGCGGGATAACGCGGTGATCTGGACGGGCGAACTCGATTCGTTAAAGCGCTTCAAGGATGACGCCAAAGAAGTCAAAGAGGGATTTGAGTGTGGTTTGACACTCAAGAACTACGATGACATTCAGGAAGGCGATCAGCTCGAGGTGTTTGAGATTCAAGAAATTGCGCGGACACTCCAATAAGCCAACGGAACGGGGACACCGGGTTGCCGATCAGATACAGCGGGATTTGTCGGAACTGATTCGGCTGGAAGTGAAGGATCCCCGGTTGGGCCTGGTCACCATCACCGACGTGGAAGTCACGCCGGACTATGCCCACGCGAAAGTGTTTTACAGCGTCTTGCCGGATGACGAGTCGCAGCTTAAAAAAACGGCCGATGGTCTGGCGGCCTGCCGCGGCTTTTTGCGGGCCAAGCTGGGCCGCATGCTGAAGATTCATCAGACGCCCGAGTTGCATTTCGTGCGGGACGACTCGGTCGCGCGGGCGATGGCCATGAGCGCATTGATTGATCGGGCCGTGTCGGGCCAGGGCCGTCATGACTAAGCGCGCGACGTGTCCGATTGATGGCGTGTTGCTGCTCGATAAGCCGGTGGGTCCGTCGTCGACCCGGGTGCTGGGTCACGTCAAGTATCTGTTGAATGCGGCTAAGGCCGGCCATGGTGGCACTCTGGATCCGATGGCCAGTGGTCTGTTGCCCCTGATGTTCGGTGAGGCCACCAAATACGCCGCCCATGGGCTGGATGCCGACAAAACCTACGAGGCGCAGATTGCCCTTGGGTCCCGCACCACCACGGCCGATCGTGAGGGCGAGGTCATCGCTCAGGCGGCCGTTCCCGACACCTTGTCGCGTGAGCAGATCCATGCGGTTCTCGCCCGGTTTATGGGGCCGCAAGACCAGGTGCCGCCCATGCACTCGGCACTGAAAAAAGACGGCAAGGCCTTGTATGCCTATGCGCGAACGGGGCAAACCGTGGAGCGCGCCCCTCGTCGAATCATGATTCATGCGATTACGCTCACGGAGTGGGCGACGCCATTGATCGGGATTCGCGTGAGCTGCAGCAAGGGCACGTACATTCGGACTCTGGCGGAAGACATTGGTCAGGCCTTGGGGCTTCCCGCCCATTTGCACAGCCTGCGGCGTGTCGCGGTCGGCGACCTGTTGGCCCACGATATGGTGGCACTCTCCGCCATTGAGCAGGCCGATCCGTCGGATCGCGAAGCGTTTCTTAAACCCGTGGACTGGCTGATTCGCGACTGGCCGGCCGTGGTGCTCGATCGCCCTCAGGAGCATCAGTTTGTTCATGGCCAGGCGGTGACCGTCACGACGACGATGGCCGCGCCCCGAATGGCGACGGGCGATGGCGCACACACAACACATCAACAGGTGCGTGTGCAAAACCGCCAGGGCGTATTTCTGGGCACGGGTCGTGTCGCTGCCCAACGTGTTCTTCATCCCGAGCGTCTTCGGGTCTTATCTTCTTAGGAGTCGTTTATGCGCGCACTGCGCAATATTGCAATTATCGCCCACGTGGACCACGGCAAGACCACGATGGTGGACAAACTGCTGCAGCAGGCCGGAACATTTGCAAAACATCAGCAGGTGTCCGAGCGTGTCATGGACTCCAATGATCTGGAAAAAGAGCGTGGCATTACCATTTTGGCCAAGAACTGTGCGGTCGATTACGAGGGCACGCACATCAATATCGTGGACACGCCGGGTCATGCCGACTTTGGCGGCGAAGTGGAGCGTGTGCTCTCCATGGTCGATGGCGTGTTGTTATTGGTGGACGCGGTCGAAGGCCCGATGCCCCAGACGCGTTTTGTGACCCGTAAGGCCTTGGGCCTGGGGCTCAAACCCATTGTGGTGGTCAATAAAATCGATCGGCCGGGCGCCCGACCGGACTGGGTGGTGAGCCATACCTTTGATCTGTTTGACAAGCTCGGCGCCACCGAGGAGCAGCTCGACTTTCCCGTGGTCTACGCCTCGGCATTGAACGGATTTGCCACCCTGGATCACACGCAGCCGAGCACGGACATGCGGCCGCTGTTTGATGCGATTTTGAAGTATGTGCCCCAGCGGGCCGACGATACCGAGGCGTCCTTGCAGCTGCAGATCTGTTCCCTGGACTATTCAAGCTATGTCGGAAAAATCGGCATTGGTCGTATCAATCGCGGTCGTCTGAAATCCCTGCAGGACGTCATGATTCAGGATGGTCCTGACGGCACACCGAAGAAAGCCCGCGTCAATCAGATCCTGAAGTTCAAGGGACTGGAGCGCGAAGTGGTGCCCACCGCCGAGGCCGGCGATATCGTGCTGATCAATGGCATTGAAGACCTCAACATCGGCACCACGGTGTGTGAGCTGGATCATGTCGACCCATTGCCGATGCTGCAGGTGGACGAACCCACGCTGACCATGAACTTCATGGTGAACGCATCACCGTTGGCCGGCCGTGAAGGCAAGTTCGTGACCAGCCGTCAGATTCGCGAACGCCTGGAGCGGGAATTGAAATCCAACGTGGCACTCCGGGTGGACTTCAGTGCCGACTCCGATACCTTCATCGTGTCCGGTCGGGGGGAGTTGCACCTCACCATCTTGCTGGAAAACATGCGTCGTGAGGGCTATGAGCTTGCCGTGTCGCGTCCTCGTGTGGTCTTTAAAACCGATTCGAACGGGGAGCGGCTTGAGCCCTATGAGATGCTCACCGTCGATGTGGAGCAAGACCATCAAGGACCGGTGATGGAGAATCTGGGACTGCGCAAGGGCGAGCTGTTGGACATGCAGCCCGACAGTAAGGGCCGTGTGCGCCTGGAATACCGTATGCCCGCACGTGGGCTGATCGGGTTTCAGGGCGAGTTTCTCACCATGACCCGTGGCACGGGGCTCATGAGTCATATCTTTGATGATTACGGCCCCTACAAGGGGGAGTTGGCGGAACGCCGTAATGGGGTGCTGATCTCTCAGGATGACGGCAATGCGGTGGCCTATGCCTTATGGAAGCTGCAAGAGCGCGGCCGCATGTTTGTGAAGCCGGGAGATGCCTTGTACGAAGGCATGATCATTGGAATCCATAGCCGTGATAACGACCTGGTGGTCAATCCGGTCAAAGAGAAAAAGCTCACCAATGTGCGGGCCTCGGGCAAGGATGAACACATCGATCTCACCCCGCCAATTGAACTAACGCTGGAAAAGGCGGTGGAGTTCATCGCCGATGATGAGCTGGTGGAGATTACGCCAAAGAGTATCCGTTTGCGTAAACGGTATCTTAAGGAACACGAGCGTAAAAAGGCCGTGCGTGATGAGGCGGCCTGAGATTCAGGAGTCAATGGTCTTGGTTAGAGGTCATTCGGAGATTTGAAAATGCAAAACGAAATCAAGGTTTCGCTGATGGCGACCCGACAAGTCGTAGACGATATGCTCGCCGACACCGCTTTGCAGAACGAACTTACCCGGGCGGTGGATGCCTGTGTCCGTGCATTGCGCTCCGGCAGAAAACTCATGTTTGCCGGTAATGGAGGCAGTGCCGCCGAGGCACAGCATTTCTCTGCAGAAATGGTGGGTCGCTTTCTAAAAGAACGTCGTCCCTTGCCTTCAATTGCCTTAAGTACCGACACTTCCGCATTGACCGCGATAGGTAATGATTATGGATACGAACATGTCTTCTCTCGACAGGTGGAGGCGCTGGGGAATGAGGGAGATGTGTTGATTGCGATGTCCACGTCGGGTCGCAGTCCAAATGTCCTCTTAGCGATTAAGAGTGCACGTGATCGAGGCGTGATTACGATCGCGCTGACGGGAGCTACCGCGCGAGACATGGGCGAAGTTGCGGATATTGTGTTGAAGGTACCCTCTAGTCATACCCCTCAGATTCAGGAAGGTCACCTTGTGTTAGGACATTTGCTGTGCGGGATGGTGGAGAGCCAACTCCTCGCATAAGCCGCGCGCTGCAGATTCTGCAGACGTTGGGCGTGGACGAGGCCACACAAACGGCCACCCGTTTATCCGCGCAGTTTGACGGATCCCCGCGCACCGTCGAAACCTATCGAAAGCAGTGGGGCAAAGAGGTCACCGATCTGTTGATCGCGTTGCACCGGATGTCCGGGGTGGGCACCCGTGTTCGTCGTGAGCCCGGATCGGAAGCCCCGGCGCAGGTGGAAACCCTGCGGCGGATGCTGTTGGCGTTAGCCGATGATCTGCGCGTGGTGGTCATGCAGTTGGCTCTGCACATTTCGGATCTGGAAGGGTTGACCCGTCGGATGACCTCGTCCGACGCACCGGAGTTCGCGGCCTGGGGCCGATCGCTCGGGGAAGAGACCCTGTTGGTGCAGGCCCCATTGGCCAATCGGCTCGGCATCTGGCAGTTGAAGTGGCTGATGGAAGATCTGGCCTTTCGGATGACGGAGCCGCAGGCGTATCGTGAGATCGCCCGTCAGTTGGACGAGACCCGTCAGGAACGCGAAGCGTTTGTCACCACCACCATTGCGCGCCTGCGCCATTTTCTGGATCAGGCCGCAATCCACGGCGAGGTGGCCGGACGGCCCAAGCACCTCTACAGCATCTATCGCAAGCTCAACGCAAAGGGACTGCAGTTTGATCAGCTGATGGATGTTCGTGCCTTCCGAATCCTGGTGGACACCGAGGCCCAGTGCTACACCGTCTTGGGGTTTTTGCATGATCACTGGCGGCCCCTGGATTCGGAGTTTGATGACTACATCACACGGCCGAAGGCCAACGGTTATCAATCCTTGCATACCGTTTTGTTGGATGCGGACGGCCGGCCGTTCGAGGTGCAGATTCGGACGCACGACATGCATCAGCGCGCAGAGCTCGGGGTGGCGGCCCACTGGAAGTACAAGGAGTCGGGCGGCCGACATGCCTCCAGTGGCGACTATGCGGCACGGATTTCCTGGCTTCGGCAGATGCTGGACTGGGGGCACGGCTCATCGGGCAGTGTGCGCCTTGGCGATGATCGGGTCTATGCACTCACGCCCATGGCACGAATCATTGAGCTACCCAAGGGGGCGACGCCCCTGGACTTCGCTTATCACCTGCACACGGAGATCGGACACCGTTGTCGCGGTGCTAAGGTCAATGGTCAGATCGTGCCCTTGACGGCCGAGATTCACACCGGTGAGACGGTGGAGCTGCTGACCGTGAAGCAGGGTGGTCCGAGCCGCGACTGGATGAATCCGGACGCCGGTTACCTGCGCAGTCCGCGCGCCCGACAAAAAGTACGCACGTGGTTCCACGCCTTAGATCTTGCCGAGGGGCGCGGGGATGACAGGACCATGGAGAAGGCCTTGGAGAAATCCACGGAGAAGCCTTCCGACAAAAAATCAGAGAGCATGCACAGCGATGCGGAGCGTTTGAAGCGCTCCGAGATCACGGCAGAGGAGTTGATTCTGTCGAAAATCACCCGGCCCAAGGCGGCCTCGAAAGGCCCGGTGTTGGTGGTGGGGGTGGATCGCATGCTCACGGCATTGGCGCGCTGCTGTAAGCCGGCGCCGCCGGATGCGATCAAAGGGTTCGTCACCCGCGGCCGCGGGGTGAGCGTGCATCGGGATTCGTGTACCACCTTCGCACGGATGGCCCACGATGCGCCAGAGCGTGTCATTGATACGGAGTGGGGCGCGCCGAAAGATGCACAGGAGGCCCGCTATCTGGTGGATGCCACCGTGGTGGCCAAATCCCGTTCGGAGTTGCTGCGCGATATTGCGGAAGTATTGGCCCGAGAAAAGGTGCCACTGGCCCGCATGGATTCGTTCCCCAAGGGCGACCTGGTGACGATGGCCTTAAGCCTTCAGGTGGCCGATGGCGAACAGCTCAAACGCGCCTTGGCACTGCTGCGCGACGTGACCGGTGTCATGTCCGCACAGCGGGCATAACCTCAGGCGGCGATTAACCGCAGGTGCCGAGCTCGCCGCACTGACTGCAGAAGTCGCATCCGTCTTTCCGAATCACGGCATGGGCCCCACAGGCCGAACATTTTTTGCCTGCCATGGTGGCCATGGGAGTGGGACTGTCGGCCGGTGCCACTTCAGTGTGATGATGAATCACGGTAATGCGTTGTTGCGCACGATTGGCCAGAATGTTCTGGATGGCATAGGCGATTGCCGCCACTTCCGAGTCATGCCACATCGGTACCGTGGTGCCATCGGCCTTCTTGTGGGTGCCCAGGCGTACCGGGCCGCGATCCCAGGCGACTTTCCGCATATCGTGAAGTGCACGCTCCAAAAATCCGCCGCGCGCGGCCAGTGACAACATGCGCATCGTGGACGTTGTCCACTGCTGGGATTCACCGCTTTGGCCGACCGGCATAAAGAACTCAATGGCCCGATCAATCGTGCCCTCACCACTGGGGTTGGGCAGGGGCAGAAAGGACACGATCAGATACAGGGTCTTATGGCCTTCTTGCGTCCAGTATTCAATCTTCTCGGCCACCGCTGACAGGGCGCCCTTAGGACGTTTCTCGATGACGGTGCGCATCGGATCCACCGGTAAGGCATCCGATGAGGCATCGGAGGTCGGTTCGGCCGTGGGCGTGGTTTCCAGCACTGCCCCCAGAATACTGTTGGGACGATAAGTGGCCAGTCCCTTGAGCCGGAACTTCCAGGCCTGCAGGTAGAGGCTCTTAAAGTCTTCGTACGGGTAGTCGGCCGGCACATTCACGGTTTTGGAGATGGCCGTGTCCACGAACGGTTGCACACACTGCATCATGGCGATGTGATCTTCGGCGCTCATGTCCAATGCGGATACGAAACTCTCCGGTAGGCTTTCGGCGTGGCCACCCAGCAGATGGAAAATACGCCAGGCATGATCTTCCACGGTGTATTCACGGGTCGAGCCATCGGCCTCGCGCTTTTTACGGCGATAGGTCCATGAGAACGCGGGTTCGATGCCATTGGACGCGTTGTCGGCAAAGGCCAGGCTCACCGTACCGGTGGGTGCAATGGACAGCAGGTGGCTGTTGCGAATGCCGTGTTGCCGAATGGCCGCCTTTATGGATTCGGGAAGCCGGCTTGCGAACGTGCCATCGGCCAGATAGCCACTGGCATTAAACATCGGAAAGGCGCCTTTTTCCTTGGCGAGTTCCACCGAGGCCTCATAGGCGGCATTGCGCATGCACTCGGCGATCTGTGTGGCCATCGCCCGACCGTCGTCACGATCGTAGCGCAGACCCAGCATGGTCAGCGTATTGCCCAGGCCGGTGAATCCCACGCCGATGCGCCGCTTTGCGGCGGCCTCTTCGCGTTGCTGCGGCAGTGGCCACCAGGTGACATCGAGCACGTTATCGAGCATGCGCACCTGGATCTTGACCGACTCGGCAAACCCCTCGAAGTCAAAGCGCGGTGTGCCTTGAAAACCAAACGGGTGGCGCACAAATCCCGGCAGGATGATCGGACCCAGGTCACAACATCCGTAGGAGGGCAGGGGTTGCTCACCGCAGTTATGTGCAAGCAGGCCATTGGCATCGAAAGCGTGCACATCACGGACGGTCACATCATAGACGGGGGCCTCACCACAGGGTTCGAGCGACATCACGGTGGCGGTAAACCGCTCGCGGTTCAGGCGGCGCTTGTAGTGAGATAAAAGGGTGTCGAGTCGCGCGGCCTTGTCGGTGTCGGAAAAACCGATCATGTCTGCAAACCGCCGCAGGTTCTCTCCGCTGATCAGAAGCTCCTGCTGTGCTTCGGTGTCATCGAGACGCTGGCCACCGTGGCCATCGGGCAGCAGACGGGGGCCGGTCGCACGGCGCTCTTCATGAATGGACGACATGATGCCCAGGCGATGCAGCATCCGTTGGACGGCCTGTAGATTCTGCAGATTGCTTTGCGACAGTCGCAGACTGACCTGTTTCATCGCATGGTCGTGGATGCTCCCATCGGCATCAAAGAGTCCCCGTAGAAATCCAACGTAGAAGTCCGACGATTGGCGCTCGATCTGAGGGGTGATGACCGTGTGCCCGGGACGCATGCCCAGTTCAAACGCCAAGTCCCGAAGGCTGCGGCCTGTTGTGATACGGCGTTCACCGCGGGCGACGATGGGCCGTTGGAACCCTTTGAAGTCCGATCGGTGGTCCAGGCGGCCGATGGCCGCTTCGGCGGATTCCATTACGCCCTGCGCACCGCTGCGCGCGTAAAGGGACTCGCGTTGTCCGACCACGCGGAGCTCCGGTGCCCAGACCGATAACACGGCCCTATCATCCTTTAGCGCGCCGCGACCGACCAGCAGTCCGAGAAGATAGCCCTCATCTTCATTGCCCTCACCGGCCCAACCCGACGCCACGCGGTGGTCGTTGAGAACAATCTCGTCACCGGCCTTGAGATCTTGTGCCTCGGCCCACTCGGTCTCTCGGCTATACCGGGTCTTTCGCGCAACGCGACGGATGCGGTGATCTGCGGTCAGTCGAAGTCGAAATCCCTCGGTCGTCCGAAGTTCGAACACCGGTTTTGTGCCGGTATGGAAGAACCCCGGACTCTCTAGGTCATGCAGTTCCCCGTTCACTTGCACTAGAAATGTCTGACCGATCAATTCCTGGACCTGACGCGGCCCACGTTCGGTCTGCACCCAGGTATCCGCCGTCACGCAGGGATTTGTCGCGTTGATGGACTCGCAATAGCGCAGATTGTTATCGGTGTTGATCCGATCGAGAAATAAAATTCCCGGTTCGGCAAAGTCATAGGCCGACTGCATGATGGTGTTCCAGAGCTCACGGGCAGCGATGGTCTGATAGACCCACTTGCCATCGGCCTCGCGGCGATAGGATCCCTGGTCGATCAGGGCGGCGGCGGGTTTGGCCGAGTGGACCAGATGCCATTCCTCATCGTTTTCCACAGCGGTGATGAAACTGTCGGGCACCGCCACGGAGACATTGAAATTATTCCAACGGCCAGGCGTTCGTTTGGCCGTGATGAACTCCATGACATCCGGATGATCAACGCGCAGCACGCCCATCTGCGCGCCGCGTCGCGCACCGGCGGACTCGACGGTGCTGCAGGACTGATCGAAGACATTGATATAACTGCAGGGTCCCGAGGCCATGGAGGCCGTGCCTTTGACCTCGGCGCCTTTCGGCCGGATACGTGAAAAGTCATAGCCCACGCCACCGCCGCGTCGCATGGTCTCCGCCGCTTCGCGCAGGGCCTCGTAGATACCCGGAAATCCATCGTCATCCTGGCCCTGAATGCAGTCGCCCACCGGCTGCACGAAACAGTTGATCAGCGTGGCTTTGATGTTTGTGCCCGCAGCACTCATGATGCGCCCGGCGCCGATGGCACCGGCCTGCATGTTCTTTAGAAACAACGCCTCATAGCGATCGCGTTCGGTGGATTTCTCAACACTGGCCAGGGCGCGGGCCACACGGGCGTAGAGTTGGTCGGCCGTTTGCTCTCCCGATTTGAGGTACTTCTCGCGCAGGACATCCAGGCTGATGGTTTGGGGCTCTTGGGTAATGCCTGCAGCGTGAAGTTCATCGCGTTTCATGGAAGGTCTGCCGAAAAAAGATCGTG
>JACCDP010932116.1_pt1 | contig 17981 bp, 11 predicted proteins | sample 7445841 | NCBI WGS metagenome assembly JACCDP01 (sample SAMN15323441, study PRJNA562643) | freshwater metagenome | isolation source: river surface water | place: USA:Blue River Watershed | collected 2017-08-17
CCAGCGAATGGGATCCTGCCGCACGCAAAACCTACCGTCACAACTTTAACCACGGAGATGACAGGGTCCTTTTCGCAAACGATGACCAGTACTTCGCTGGTGACATCACAAAGGTTGATCCCAAAAAGGGGATTCCTGATTTTGACATACTTTGTGGAGGCTTTCCTTGCCAGCCTTTCAGCCAGGCAGGTCACAAAAAGGGCTTCGCCGACACCCGAGGTACGCTATTCTTCAATGTTGAGGAGATAATCAGGGTAAAAAAGCCGAAGGCATTTTTTCTAGAAAATGTGCGCGGCCTAATCACCCATGGTGGTCCAAGCGATACCGTCCCAGGTGTCGGAAAGACGATGGAGACAATCTTGAATCACCTCTACGGCAGCAAGAAGTCTGGAGGCCTAGGTTATTATCCGCCAGTTGGCACTCCTGGTTACTTCTACGTTAAGGCGAGCGACTTCGGAGTCCCTCAGCATCGCCCACGCGTATTCATTGTTGGTTTTAAGAACAAGAAGGATGCCGAAAACTTCGTACTTCCCAGGAAGGTTGAGCTCAAGGATGGCACATTGGGAAAGATGCTCGGAGGAGAAGTGTTCTTCGATGAAGCCTGCTCTAAGCCAAGGCAGATAGGCTTTACTTTGCGCTGCGGAGGTAAGGGCTCGGCAATTGATGACCGTCGAAACTGGGAGCACTACTATGTATTAAAGCGAGGCGCCAGTAAGCCTGAGGTCGTTAAGATCAATGAAAAGTCAGGACTCAAACTTCAGGGATTTCCTGATGACTTTGAGTTCCCGTCGGATGTACCTCGAGCTGCCCGAATGAAACAGCTTGGAAATAGCGTTGCGGCTACCGCTATCGAGGCGTGGGCAAATGCCATTATCGATAGTTTGGATGGTGTAGATCCATCTCAGGTGACGCGCGGACTCCCCTTGTTCAGGGGGCCTTAACCAGCACGAACGTGTAGTTGGGCCTGAATTTTACCTCTGCTGATTTGTGCCCAAGGTTTGTCCTCGGCTGGCATTGTCGAGGCTGAGAGGCGCTGGCCCTTAGATAACTTATCTCTGACACTGAAGATTAGGTTTGGCCATGCCTGGTCATAGAATGCGTCTTTAGGTATAACCCTCCAGGTCGAGATGTCGGTAGGGTCATCGAACTCGAGAATGTACTCGGCAGGGGCGGGGGAATCGCTCCTGCCTGTACCAGTAAATGCGAAGTAATTGAATATAGGGCGAAAGTATTCTTTGAAATCAGGACTAATGAAGATTGAAGCATTCCTGCGGTCGTATCCCGAGACATCTTCACCAAGCTTGAATTTATCACTCTGTCGGACGTCCCAATAAGTCGCTACTTGTTCATCCAGGGGCTGGATCGGAATTCCAAGCTTTCTGGTGATGCGAAGAAATCCACGCCTGAAAGTGTGATTGATGATGGCTGGCCGTTTTTCTGAAGATTTGATGGAATAATTGGCCCCGTTAATTTGGATGTCGGCCTTCATCGAAGTTCCCGCCTTTACTATGCCCAAGTAAGCTAGTTTCAGCTGTAGCTCTTTGTAGCCAGAATCGCAAAGCGAAGTAAGGTTGCCAATACTGGGGCAGCTAACCTTGGTCAAAAAAGTACCTCGCTCTGATTTGAAATCGCCAACGTGTATTGAACTGATGGCACCTGCTATTGCTGGGACGATTTCGCCAGACTGCATGCATTGAAGTGCCTTCGCTTTTAGCAATAACTCACCTGTTTCACCAAAGTTTTTATGGGGCGCCATGACCCTTGTGTAATCATAATCATATTTATAACGATATTAATGGTGAGAATGCCCGTCTAATTCATCCATCCGAATGCCAACTGTGGGTCTGACGCCCCAAAGTAGCCTAATTTCCAAGCGACTTGCTCCGTATTTTATTTATGGACGGTGATTCCCCTTTTGAGATCAGGCAGCCTAAGGGCCTGATTTTATCAAATGTAACAAGATTCATGGACTTAATCTCTCTTAATAGGTCAGCAAGTTGAATTGAGTTATTACACCCTACGATTCGGTCCAGTCCGTAGAGTGTTTCCGGAGTTTTTTCCTCCATAGTCAAGAGTGCGGTGAAGCTTCCTCTGTGGACTTGCTTTGCTATCATTCCTTCGCGTTCAGCCTGCTTATACCTTTCTCGCAGCGATGTTTTCAGGCTTAGGCAAATAGGAAATTGTTTACCAGAAAGCGTTCTTTCTCCGCAAAGGACTATGTCATATTTTGTATCATCAATTAGAGCCAATTTTGCGTTTATGAGGACACAGTTTTGATCGATTCCTGATTCTAAAAGTAGGCGGTGAATTAGTGCTTCGAATAGGTAGCCGTTCCAGTTCGCCGAGCCAGGTCCTTCCTTCCGTAGTTTTTTGAAAATATTACCTACGAGCTCTGACGGTGACAGCTTAGATTTCTGGGGCCAACTTATTTGAGTCGCCTTCGAGGCTGCCAGTTTTGAATTCATTTTCTTAATGGGCGCTTGTCGTAAGAGTTGAACTTGTTTATTGGCATCTTGTCAGTATTTAAGCCTTTGTAACTCTTTGCTGTTCTTGTCTCCCGCGGTTTGCATACTATTAAGGCATATGTCTAAAATCCCAATCCCTGTGATTGATCTTTTTGCGGGCCCTGGTGGGCTGGGAGAGGGGTTCTCCAAGGTTATGAAAGGGTCTGCTTTCAAGATCGTTGTTTCCATCGAAAAAGACCCAGCCACGCATAAGACCTTACGTTTAAGGTCTTTTTATCGCGCCCTTCTTCATGGTTTTGGGTCAGCTCGAAAGCAGCTCCCCCCTGATTTCATGCTACTCTTAAAGGCAAAGAATAAAAAAGAACAAGATGCAGCGCTTAAAGTCTTGGCTGAAAAGTTCCCAGCGGAGTGGGCACACGCAGATTCCGAGGCGCTCTGTTTAACCCTTGGGGAGCATAACAGGAAAATTCATGATAAAATAAAAGAAGCCTTGGCGAAGAATTTAGATAAAAACAATAAGGATTGGGTGTTGATTGGCGGCCCTCCCTGCCAGGCTTACTCGCTTGTCGGTCGCTCCAGGACGGGGAATCACGACGGGATGAAGAAAGATCCGAGACAAATGCTTTATAAGGAGTACCTCGGCATATTGCGGAGGTATAAGCCGACCGTATTTGTGATGGAGAATGTTAAGGGAATTAACTCCGCGAAGGTCGCTGGTGTGCGAATCTTGCCACGTATCGAGAAAGACCTGCGGAGATCGGGCTACACGCTACAAACGCTGTCGCATGCTCCTTCATCTGATACGGATTACTTGTTGAAATCTGAGGACTACGGTGTTCCTCAAACTAGGCACAGGGTCATTATCATCGGTCGTAGAAAAGATCGCCGTGTTAAGAGGCTTAATCCACTTTGCTCGCTCGGTGAACCTGTCACTACTTTCCATGCAATCGACGATTTACCACCATTGTCTGCATTGCATTCTGGTGATCCTGGCAAAAATATTGGCAAAAAAGCCGGCGCTACGTTCGCGAAGTTTCGAAAGACCCCGAGAGGAGGGCTCCATGATGCTTTGAAGAAATTCACCTCTCCTCCTTGTCAGGAGCTGACAAAAGTTGTCCTAAACCATGAGGCGAGAAGTCATATGGAGTCAGACATTAAAAGGTATCAGTGGTGGTCCGAGACCGCTGCTATTCAGATGAAGGGGGAGCGCAGTCCTAACTTGGATGATATTCCTGCACACATGAGGAAGATGCTGCTTCCAAATCATGCTAATCTTAAGTCAGGTATGACCAAGGTGTTTTCGGACAGGTTTAAGGTCCAGGTTTCCGAAAAACCTTCAGGAACGATTACCTCGCATATCTCCAAGGATGGTCACTACTACATCCATTATGACCCGGCCCAGGCCCGCAGCTTCTCAGTCCGTGAGGCTGCCCGGATCCAGACCTTCCCGGATGACTACTTCTTCATGGGCAACCGGACCCAGCAGTATCATCAGGTAGGCAACGCCGTCCCCCCCTACCTGGCTTATCAGATCGGCCAGCGGGTCTGGTCGGCGTTGAAAGGGTAGTAATATAATAAAATATATATCTTTGATATAGGATTCCTGTTGCTTGCGTAATGGGTCTCCTGGATAACCCATCTTCCTTTCCATACCCCATGGAGATTTCCGAAGACGCAGGGCAGACTTGGCGCGAAATGCCGCCTTGGGTCCGCTATTTCTTGGATTTAGGTCACAGGTGGCCTCGAAGGATTTCAGGCCCAGGAAGGACGATTCGCATCGTATCGATGCCAATCAAGACCCCCGCGGCTGGATTGATCGCGTTGGGAGCGGTAACGGCTGACCTAGCTGATTCAACCGCCAACGACAGGCACAGGCACTATGATACTATTCTTAGTTACGCCCGCCAGTATCTGCATGCCTGCAGGGATTGTAGATTTCGTTGCAGGCCTGATATTCGAAAGTGCGGCTACTCGTCTGAAGCGAGCGGCTTCCTCCGCCACAAGGACCGACCTTTGGCCAAGCTGTTCGTGACCTCGGAGACCGACTTCCAAGCTAAGATACTTCGTTTTTCTGCCAAAGCCGATGGGTCTGGGGCTAAAACTACCGTTCAGGGACCTGATTGGCAGCATATTTTTGACTATTATGAGTCAGAAGGAATTCCTTTGTCACTTGGACGCTCTGCTGGCCGCGTAGACAAGCAGGACTTCGCCAAGATTTTTCCGAATACCGATTTCTTTGAGCCCAATTTGTCGACTTCATATTCCTCGCTGTGCTTTGCCGGTGGTGCCTCTGGGCAGACTGCCAGCCAAGGAGAAATGGAATTTTTCTGCTTCAAGGGTGACAAGCCAAAGTCCCTAGCCTCGCTGCTTCCTATCCACGGTTGGGATAATGGTTCGACCGAGCTTAGTCGCCTCATCTATTTCAATACCCGAGGTAAAGGCACATTTACGCAGGCTTTGAATAACCCGAACCTGGTAATCGCGGACGGAATGGATGCTCTGACTTCTGTCCTTTCCGAGAAGAAACTTAAATCAACTGATGTTATCGCCGTAGTGAATCGAATTCAGGAACGTGATAAGATGGAGGAGTTTGGGGCTTTGCTAGAGGGGCAGGCCCAATGGTACGAGCGTATTGATCTAGGCTCTTCAGTCGTGCCGGGCTGTTTTGAAATCGAGTTGAGAAAGAGGGTCGCTTCATGAATAAGGACGCTACTTCTTTGATTGAATCTTACATCGATGCCCGACGTACAATCGTCCGTCGCGAGTTGGAATTTGCGCCTGTGGCGGAATTTAGAAAGTCGCTCATCGGCATATTTCAGCAGCTGGATAGAACTGACGATCGTCAAAGCGACATCGCGGTGCGTATCTGGTCCATTATATCCAAGCTTATGACGTCAACGTCTGCCTTTGAGCGGATGCTTCCGGACGCCACTGAATCAATTTTTCTCTCATCAAAGAGCGTGAAGGAGAATTGGGGCCACGAAATCTGGGCTAATTACGATCGTGCGGTTTCGATTGCTTATTCATTGGTGGGCGTTCCCAACCCCATGGCGAAGGCTTTAATCGAGAGCGTTAAGTCTATGCTCGATGAGTCTCGAACTTTTGCGGTCTATTGCCCGAAGGTTGAAGTTCCTGAATTAAAAATTACCTTGGCTGATGCGGGGATTGATCTCTCGGATATTGTGGTGATTTCTACGGTCGTAGATTTTCGTGAGCTCGGGTTTGTTGACACTATCATCAAGATTGGTCCCATGAGGACGCAGGGAAGGGCTCGCACCGTCGATAGCCTCGTGACTTCCCCTAAGTGCGATACGATCATCCAGCTTACTTGGGAGAAGACTCCTGATGAGTCATCGCATGGGTATGACCCTATTGTTCCTGCATCACGTGAGCATCCTGGTCACATCAAGTCGGCGCTTGTTGATTGGGAGATCAAGGTGGAACCCATCGTCATCGATTGGCCTGACCCGATTCCTGCCGCTGCCCCCGAAGCCTCTGCTTTGCAACTGACGGATGATCTGACTATCATGTCGGGAGCATCCCGTGAAATCAGGTCGGCAGTCTTGCTTACATTGGATGCAGAGTATGGCATGCTTTGCGCACCTGCCACCAAGATGGTTGCGTTTCACCTTGGTCAAGAAAGCGAAATCTGCGCCGACGTGCGTACCGCTGCCATGATTGAGCCTGGTACTTTCATCGCGGTGACGGGTGCATACGCTAACGATTCGGTCGCTGACGGCCAGGTCGGTGCCGATAACTATTCCCAGATCTGGAAGAAGATGCTAAGCGAAGCTGCCGAATCGGCTCCCCTTGGATTCTTACAGAAGCTGGAGCAGGCAGGCTTAGACTTGGTCGGTCTTCGATCCACCACAAGGCACTGGATGCAGCCTACTTCCACTGTCATCCACTCTCCTCAGAAACGCGCCCATTTCGAGATTCTTTGCCGTGTGCTGGGTCTTAACAAGCAGGTTAACCATCGAGGTGCCATGATGCCTTTCTGGCGTGCCGCATGGGCGGAAATTTCCGCCTCGCGTGGCGAGGCGATCCTGGAGGGGATGCAGAACGCCGACATGCTCGAATCTTCCGTCTTGGCCGCTTTGCGTCAGCTGAACGGGCATATTAATTCTGAGATCGGACAATCCAGGAAATTTGTGGTCAAGATTCCATTCGGCGACGAAGGTGGGCACGTCCCGCTCGCCCTGCATAAGGTCGCCGAAGTCGAATCAGGTTACCGCGCTCCTGACGCCGAACTCCGAAAGATTCTCCAACTAGAATTCATACAACAATGGCAATGATGATTCCCTCGTTCATCGACCCCGACACCGCTCCCGGTGAGGTCGATGTCTATAACATGCTGGCACGTGGTCCTGATGATTGGATTGTCTTCCATCAGGTCGATCTCACTTCGACGATGCGGGGGACCGTGAAATCGAGGAGGGAGATCGATTTCCTCATCGTGATTCCCAAGGCCGGAATCATGTGCATCGAAGTGAAGTCCCACGAGGGGATCCACTTCGATGGAAAATTCTGGCATCCTTCCACTATCAAGCAGGACCCCTTCAAGCAGTCTTTGAACGCTCGTTATGCATTGAAGCGTCATCTTGACTCGCAGGGACAGGAACTTGCCTGCATCCCGCTGGGGCGATGCTGTGTTTTCCCTCGCTCTTCTTTCTCTTTGGACTCCAACGCTGGAGTCGATCGTTGGGAGTTGTTTGATATGAGGGCTTTCCGCGGCTTCAAGGACTCCTCTGCTTTTTGTGCCGCTCTTGAGGATTCGCTGCGTAAATCCATTGAAAAGGAATACGGAGGACAGTTGAAGGAACCTCTGTCGCTGAGCCAGATATCGCGCCTTAAAACTTATCTTGCCCCTATCCAGAAGAACCGGCCGGGTCTGCGCGAGCAAATCAAGGTGCGCGAAGAGGTGGCGTTCAGCCTCCTAAGGGAGCAGCAGAAGCCTATCGTAAAGTTCGCCGAATCTTCCACATCCGCCGGCAAGCTTCATAACCCAAGGCTTATCATCGATGGAGCCGCAGGTACCGGTAAGTCTTGGATTGCCATGGAGATCGCCCGACGAATGGCCGACTCAGGCAAGCGCACGGGTCTCGTCTGCTTCAATAAGTTGGTTGGTGAATGGGTTGCCACGAATGTCTCCAAGGACGTCGGCAGGCCTAATTTGCTGGCAGGGCCTGCGATCCGTATGCTCATGGACATGACGGGTGTCACGATTCCAGCTTCTCCGGATGAGGTGTTTTGGGAGTCTGGCATCTACGATGCGATCGAGGAGAAGCTGACCGATCCCGAATTCAACGACGATCTCGCTTTCGATTATCTTATCATTGACGAAGCTCAGGATGTGTTGTCCAAGCCTCGGCTTTTCCAAGCCTTGATGCAGCTAGTTCCTGGAGGCGTAGAAGAAGGCAGCTATTGTCTTGTCGGTGATTTCAAATATCAGCTCTTCGGGAATCGAGCGGACCTCGAAAACATACTCGCCGAAGTGCGAGCCAAGGCAAAGGGCATCCCTACCTATCCCCTTTACGAGAACTGCCGTAATTACAGCATCGTCGGAGGATCTGCGGTCAAATTGTCAGGAATCAAGGATAAGGTCTATGAAGGTTTCATGCGTTCAGGCGGAAGCATGACCAACTTTAACCTTAATTTTTATGCCGATCGACCCTCGCAGCTGAATCTTCTGGCCGAAGTCATCAGGAAATCCAAGACACTGGGATATGATGATGCAGATATCATCGTCCTGTCATTGGTGAATGATGACCAGTGCGTCGCTCGTGATCTCCAGAAGCTATCTTTCAAGGTGTCTCCGGCAAAGCAGCCTCAGCCTAATACCGTAAGATACTGCACCATCAATTCATTCAAAGGTCTGGAGGCCAAGGTGGTAATTGTCACCGACATCGAGGCCGAGGAGAACGAGTTCAAACGCAATCAGCTCTATACGTCGCTGACGCGGGCCACGGAGTCCGTGCACGTCTTGTTCAGCGAATCCTCGCGCAACCTCGTCGCCAAGTGGATCTTCTGAGCCGAAGCATGCCATGAATATCGAACGCGCGAAGATGATCGAGGCAGTCAGGGCCGAACTCGTCGGGCCTTCCAGGCCCGTCGCAGACCCATCCCTGATCTCCTTCGAGGGCGACACTCACCTGCATGAAGGTGAATTCATGGACGGTCCTAAGGTGTGGAGGCCTGCTGGCAGCGATGCCCTTCAGGAGGTTTTGTATTTCAACCGCGAGTCTCCGCATCGTAATTATGGGGCGGGCCAGCTTCATCCTCCTGGCGAAACTACCATCGATGCGGCAACCCGTGCGGCTTCAGCCAGCAATGAAAAAGAAGAGGATGAGGATGACGGTGATGATTCTAATGACACCGATGGAGTCATCATCCAGGAGTCCGATGGTCAGGATGATTTTGAAGTGACCAGCCCAGACCAACGTCGCAATTCGACAATGGGCATGTCGTTCCGAGTCAAGCTACGGGCTGATGGCGCCATTCGTTTGTCTCTGCCGAAAAGTATTAAGTTCAAGTGGCAGTCGCATGAATCGGCCCCTTTCGGTGTAAATGGATGGTATGAAGCCTCCAAGCTGCGTTCAGCGGCTACACAGGATAGGCGTGATGCGTGGCGGCGTCTGCCCGCCGTAAACGAGCAAAGTTTCGTTGACCTTCGAGGGGATGAACTGACGGACCGCGTGGTCATCAGGCGAGACGTACCCATGGCTCCCGGATGTCCAGTAAGGCTTCGCTTCGAGGTTCTTCCTCGGAGGCATGCCGACGGAGAGGGGTGCTGGCTGATCACTGTCGTACTGCGTAACGTAACGGAATTTACTTCCGAGCATTTTGAATCTGATAAGAAGCAGAGGATACTTTTCCAGACCTACTATGAAGTGACCGTTAATGATGGGGAATTCATCACTTATCCTGAAAGCCAGAGGCCCTTCGGCAGCTTGGATCAAGATGAACAGTCATTGGCTCTGCTGTACCGCGATTCCGGGACTTTCGCCATCGGGCATAACTGCGCCGCCGCCTGGGACTCGCTCCCGGGGCGATCCCCCGATCGTCTCTATGCCGATGTGATGCCTGCGGTGCAGCTACCTAGCATGACCCCTGACATTAAGGTGGCGGGCGTTAAGCTGGAAATCCCGATCCGCGATATGGCCGATCTTTCTGCTGATGGAACCAGCCGAGGGTGGGGGATGCTTTCAAGTCTTTCCTCCGGCTATAGGGAATGGATCGCCTCAGAGAGAACGAAGGCGAATGCTCTTCCCGATAAGTATAGGGAGATTGCGGCTATACATCTCGATCGTTGCGAGATGTGCGCAGAACGAATCGACCGGGGAATTGAACTGCTGAAGTCTGACTCAGACGTTTTGTCTGCGTTCAAGCTGACTAATGTTTCGATGCTCCTTCAGCAGATATCGATGAAGGAGGTCAAGAAACGTGAGCTTGAGTACAGCAGCACCTTTCGGCGAGTGATCGCTTCGGGGGAACATGTTTCTCCCTGGGCTCTTTATCTAAATCGTATAGAGGAACAGGCGGGTAAGTCTTTCGGCAAGTGGCGTGCGTTCCAGATCGCCTTCCTTGTCATGTCGTTGGATGGTGTGACCAATCCTTGTTCGGATGACCGTGAGACGGTAGATCTTATCTGGTTCCCCACCGGTGGCGGCAAGACTGAGGCATATTTGGGCGTAATGGCTTACGCTATGTTCTACGGCCGTGCCAATACTCTTGATGTTGGTGGGCTGCCTTCGGACGGAACGGTAGCTATCATGCGTTATACGTTGAGAATGCTTACTACACAGCAGTTTCAGCGTGCTTCCAGCCTCATTTGCGCGATGGAATACATGCGGCGTCATCAGCAGGAATGCGGCTTCAGCATCGATGGCGGACCTTTTTCCATAGGACTGTGGCTTGGAGGTGAGGCATCTCCTAACAAGATAGACGGCGCAGCCACCGAAGTGTCAAAATTCCGAAACGGCGGCAAAGAAGGAAATCCGATGGTTCTGACGGAATGTCCTTGGTGTCGCGCCGCCATCGGTCGTTACGAAGGTCAAAGGCCTGGTGCCATCAGTGCCTCAAGATGGTCACAACTCAGGGTCGTTGGTATCGCCAAGAGGGCTTCTGATGACTGCCCTAGGCTACTGTGTCCAGATGCGGCCTGCTCTTTCGGACAAGAAGGAGAGGAGAACTGGCTGCCCGTAGAAGTAATCGACGAAGTCATTTATCAAAGCCCACCTTCGTTGGTCATCGCCACGGCTGATAAGCTTGCCATGATTGCATACAGGCCTGCGGCAGGTGCGCTTTTCGGATTCAAGCAACAGAATGGCGTTCAGGTCAGGGTATCGTCACCGCCTTCCATCATCATCCAAGACGAACTCCATCTCATCTCGGGGCCTCTTGGCACCATGTATGCGCTCTATGAAGGCGTCTTCGAGAAGCTATGCGAATACCGTCAGGGGAGTAAGGTCATCAAACCTAAGATAGTTGCATCAACGGCTACGATTCGAGCCGCCGATCATCAGGTTAAGTCGCTCTACGCTCGAGATAGCGTCCAGCTCTTTCCTTCTCCCGGCTTGGATATGGCGGATTCCTTCTTCGGCCGTTATGCCACTGACGCTTCTGGTGCCTTATCCGAAGGACGTCTTTATCTAGGGATCTTTGGATCTGATTACGGATCGATTCTTACTACTCAGACCAGGGCGTTCGCCGCAGCCCTATATGCTCCGCATCATTTTGAAACGCCTGCGCAGAAAGACCCATGGTGGACGTTGCTTGCTTTCTACAACAGTATCCGTGAACTCGGAGGTGCGAAGACGCTTTTCGACGCGGATATCCGTTCTCGTCTGAAATTTCTCTTCAACCGGGCCGGTGCACCTTCCGAGAACCGACGTCACCTTCGCATCGTGGAAGAGCTTACCAGCCGTCTCAGCCAGCCTGAGATCGTTGCGATGCTCGAGAAGCTCAATATCTCTCTGGAGCGGGATGCCGCATCTTGCTTTGATGCCTGTCTCGCTTCAAATATCATCGAAGTAGGGGTTGATATCGACCGACTCTCCGTCATGGCCGTAGTCGGTCAGCCGAAGACCACTTCATCCTACATTCAGATCACGGGCCGAGTAGGCCGCCGATGGTGGGATCGCCCGGGGCTTATTCTCACGACTTACAACCCCGGGAAGAGCAGGGACCGATCCCACTTCGAGCAGTTCCACTCTTATCACCGTAGGCTCTACGAACGCGTCGAGCCGACGACGGCGACTCCCTTCGCCTTGTCCGCCATCAAAAGGGCCGCGGCAGGAGTTTTCCTTTCCTGGGTGCGTCAGCATGTCGTAGGCGTCGACAAGCATCAGCAGATCATAGATGAAGCTCGTGAAGCTTGTGACATCTTGATTTCAAGGTGCGAGTATGTCCTGTCCGAAAACGCGGAGGACATGGAACGTTCCAAGGCTCAATTGGAACAGGTCTTTGCCGAATTTGAACGTAAGATTACTTCCAACCCTCAGATGTGGGAGAATTTCCCGCCAAGGACCGACATCTCTTATTTCATGAGATGGCCAGGGCAGTACTACTCGAACGGCCAGAAGAACTCAGGTTTCGAGGTTCCGACCAGCATGAGGCAGGTCGATACCACTTCCGAACTGAGCATCCCCGACAATCCTCAATAACATGGGAAACAAACAGATCAGATCCAGCCAGCTTATCACGCCTTTCGGCCCTGGTAGCATCTATACCGACAGGCTAGGGACTCCCATGCTTGTAGCCGGCTTGGATTATTGGTTCAAGAAATCAGCCCCTAACGGCGCCCTTGTCGATTGTGAGAACAAGGGAGAGTTTGATGTCTTCGAGCCTCGTATCTCGCGAATGCTCGATGTCGGCAAGTTTCGTAGGCCCCCTGATCACCGATCCGTAAGACAGGGGGATCCTAATCCTCCGCCTAACGCCAATCTGCATGTGCCTGCATTTCGTTTCCCTACTTGGTATCGTCATACCAAAACCGCGCAGCTTAAGAAATTCGAACTACATAACGTCGAACTCCCTCCTGCAAGGGGAGGTCGCTGGCAACCGGTTCGTTTTATTGCGGTCTGCCCATCCGGGCATATCCAGGACTTTCCTTGGAAGGAGTGGGCACGCTGCACTTGCCCCGACTCCTCTGGTCTTGAGTTAATCGATAAGGGCGGCTCCGAACTCTCTAGCGTAAGGGTGCACTGTACTGTCTGCGCCTCAGGCAAGGAAGGACGTAATCTTTCAGGTACAACTATATTGCCAACGCCTGCTACGGCGGATGACCCTGATCAGTCCATGTCTGCTTTCCAGAAGGCCGAAATAAGATGCTGCGGAAGAAACACATGGCTCGGGCCGAGATCTGAAGCGACGGCCTGCGAGGCGCCCTTGGTTGCGGCGCTAATCAATCAGACTAACCTGCATTACTCGCGCGTGCTGTCGTCAATCGGACTTCCTGCGACCAGCGACCCGACACTTGAAGGAATTTGTGAGGCTCTTTCGAAGACCGAAACGGCATGCCTCGAGAGAATCAAGTGGATTGAATATCCCGATACGCGGCCGCAGGTCGCGAGTGATGCCGGCGCGCGTCTTAGGGATGCCGGCATCAATTTCACCGACGAACAATTGGCTGAGGCATGTGAAATTATTTTCGGCAACAAGAAGCGAAACGTCGTGAGCGATGCGAAGAAGCCCTCCTTGGGTGAATCTGCTCTCGCCGAATTCCGCCGCGAAGAGTTCGACATCATTAGGAATCGCGTTTCCGAATCGGACGATCTTTTGGTTGTTCCGGCCTCTTTGCCTGCGCTTTTGGGGGATTGCTTCTCAAGGGTCAATCTCGTCGAAAGGCTGAAGGAAACCCGTGTCTATTGTGGCTTCGATCGCCTACGTCAGACGGGTGCCGTTGCCGATGAGATGCCAGGCCGTGGCATGAGGCAGCTTTTTGTCAACCCACCGATGCAACCTGCGGAGCGTTGGCTTCCTGCGGTAACAGTTTACGGTGAAGGCATTTACTTTGAAATCAATGAGGAGCGGCTATTGAAGTGGCAGCGAGACAATGCCTCATGGCTTAAGGAGAGGTTGAGCGAATCGTTCATCATGCGATTGTCCGGGGTTGCTTTGACTTTGCCGCCTTTGCAGGCCGTCAGTTTGGAGTGGGCCTCGCGCTACCTCTTGGTTCATAGCCTTTCGCATCTGCTGATCAATCAGCTCGTATTCGAGTGCGGCTATAGCACCGCGGCTTTGAAGGAGCGACTCTATGTCTCGGCCGATCCTTCTGCGCCCATGGCTGGTTTTCTGATTTACACGGCATCTGGAGATTCGGAGGGCACGCTCGGTGGTTTGGTGCGCCTAGGCCGTAAGGAGCTGCTTGAGCCGCTCGTTCTTCGCGCACTAAATAAGGCGTCGTGGTGCTCTGCTGACCCTGTCTGTTCCGAGAATCTGGGTGGAGCGGGGGCCAATCTATCGAATCTGGCTGCTTGTCACTCCTGCACGCTTCTGCCGGAGACTAGCTGTGAGACCATAAATCAAGGACTAGACAGGGCAATGATCGTAGGAACGCCCGAAAACCGCGCGCCTGGTTTCCTCGCAGAACTGATCGATAAGGCCAGTAGCTTCAGTTCCTGACTTATCTCGGGCTGACTTTGCTCGATTCAGCTCGGTTAAAGATCGAGCTGAATCTTGGCTCCTTTTCCTGGCTTGATGCGGAAAGTCCGTAATCACCTTCGAGGGTGAGTGCTTTGAGGATTTCTTCGTGGTAGAGGTCTACGACAGAAGCTAAAGATTTCATCACGCGAAGCAGCTGAAGCTTTGAGAGAGGAGTGTCTTCTAGCGGAAATTCGATGATAGCACGGATTTCACCGTCATCAGAGTCATACTCGAATTGAACCATCTTTGTTTTCCAGCAGATCTGGAGCAGCGCCTGGAAAAGGGCTGCCTTTCGGTTGGAGCCTGATTTCAATTCGCACCTGTAGACGTAAGGAGCCAAAACCTTGATGAATTTTCCTTCTTCTTCCAGTTTGATGAAGAGCGAGAGATTCCTGGAGGAATCGTCGTTCCTGTAGTTATCGGTTTTTACTGAGGTTTCGATATACTCTGAACCGTCGGAGTGAATGAAGCTGAAGCCCTCTTCTTTGAGGTAGCTTTTTATAGTGCTGAAATCGGTCGCCATGGCTGAATTAAGTCTTGTCTGCTTTGTTTAGGCAAGACGCATGAGCGGTTTATTCGCATTGTATTGATGGCTGTTTTAATCTCCGAAACCCACTCGGGATATCCGATCAGGTTTTGCATGTGAGTTTTAATCAACTCGCGCTTGATAGACCCTTGGCTGTTCTTTATAAGAAGGCCCATGGCAACCCCTACCGACAGTCCTTACGCCTTCGTTAACAAGATTCTCGGTCAGGATGAAAGCTATGTGCTACCATCGATTCAGAGACCTTACGTCTGGAAGGAGAAGCAGATCTGTAAGCTATTCGATTCAATCATGCGCGGATATCCGCTCGGTACCCTGCTGGTCTGGAAGACAAACCAGAAGCTTAGCTCCAGGCCTTTCTCCAAGGATTGGAGCAAGAAGGCTGAAAGCCCGTTGCTGGCTGATGAGACTGGAAAGGCAAAGAATCTGATTCTCGACGGACAACAGCGACTGCAGAGCCTTCTGATTGGTCTGAGAGGTACTTACGAAGGAAAGTCACTTTTCTTCAATATTCTTTCCGATCCTTCGCGTGGCGCATTGGAAGAAGACGACGGGATGGCCTATCTATTCAAGTTCAGCCTAAAGCGACCCTCCGGTCCGGAGTGGGTTGCGGTTTCTCTTCTTGCAGAAAAAATGAAGGAAGTGATGTGGACCAAGTTCGGCAGAGAACTGGCAGGTTCTCATTCGAGCCTCAAGGAGCATGAAGATGTGATCCTCGGAAATCTGGAGGTGTTCAAGCATCGCTTCCAAGATAGCAATTACCTGAGTTATAATCTGATCGACGAGGTCAGTAACGCCTCGTTGGTCAAGGATCCCGATGACATCGTCGAAATTTTTGTAAGGACTAACAATGGTGGAACGAAGCTCGACAAGTCAGACCTTCTATTCTCCCTGCTGACATCTCGATGGGAGCCCGCCTACGCCAATGTCCGCGAGCTGGAGGATCTGCTTAAAGCCGAGAAGTTCGACCTTGGACGAGACTATCTGCTTAAGGCTACTTTGCTGTGTACCGGAAACGGTGCCGCTTATCAGGTTAAGAAGTTCCAGAGGGAAGGTGTCTTGGAGCAGGTGCAATCTGAGTGGAAATCCATCCGAAAGGCCGTCATGCAAGTTATATCTTTCCTCAAGAAACATACGCCGGTCAAGGAGAGCAAGCAGTTGGTAAGCCAGAACTCGCTCCTGCCCCTTATCGCAATGAATCATGCTATGAAGACCGAGAAGCAGTGGAGCCAATTTGATTTCGCTGCTGCTGCGGAGTATATCTTGCGGACGACCCTCGCAGGTAGTTTCAACGGTGCAAAGGATAACCTGCTCGACGATCTCGCAGCATCGATGAAGAAGGGTTTCGATATCGACGAAGTACTCGCCATACTTGAGGAGAATAACAGACCGATTTTAGTGAATGAAGGTAAGATCTGGGCAATTTCGTATACTCAGCCCGCAAAGGTATATTTCGCGATGAGCAAGATCGTCGTTGGGTCGAACTTGGAACAGGTATGCCAGACTAACATAGACCACATTATTGCTAAGGATCTTCTTGAGGACCGTAATCCGTCCGATGTGAACCAGCTTGCGAACCTTACCGTCATCGATGAGCATGAAAACAAGTCCAAAAAGGCTCAAACATTGACGGAATGGCTGAAGGGGTGCAGCCCACGTGACAGGGCAGCTTATTGTCATAAGCACCACATTCCCACCGATGAGACGCTTTGGGCCCCTGAAAAGTTCGATGATTTCATAAAGGCTCGTAAGGCTCTCATAATGTCTGACAGCGGATTCAAGAGTCTCCTGGTGGCTGGTTCTTCTTCGGCGGACATTTCCGATCAGGATGCAGAGGAAGAAGGCTAATATGACTTGGCTTGGTGAAGAGATCGGGACGCCGGCACGTTCCTAGTTTTTGTCTAAGACCCATGGTCTATCTCCGGGCAATCGTTGATTACCACCGTGTCGGTTGGGGCCGTTCCGGCTTCGCGAGGCATATCCTTGCTCTCGATCCGAACGAGGAGCCAAGCCGCAACTATTATGCGATTATCAATTAAAGACTGATGATGGCGGATTAAATAGTGCTCCTAAAATGGTCTATCCTGACCTCCTGATTCTCGTGCCCGCGTTTGCTAGTTAATGATGAAACCAGATACGCTGCCTTTCGCTTCCTTGGCGTTCCATAAGTTAACCTGGTATTGGATGCGCTTGGTGCGGGTGCGTTGCTCGAGCTCAGTTAGCGTCAGCAGCACGGCGAAAGCTTTGCCGTAGACGTTGGCGGAATTGAGTACGACGAAGGCGAATCGGAACTTGTCGCCGAGCTTTGCTGCGAGGTCATATTCTCGTTGGGTCGCGCCGAAGAAGAATCCGGCAAGACCTGCGTCCTTGATCGGCTTCTCGGTCGTCTTCATCTCTATTAGCACAATCTGATCCAAGTGGCGGGACAGTGTGGTGACATCGACCGGCTCAGTCGGCTGTGGCAACATGATGGCGTCGAAGCTCTTTGGTCCGTAGAGTTTGGTGTCGCCGAGGCCGAGCGCATTTAGAATCGCTTTCTTCGTCTCGTTCGTGGGCGCCTGGAATCGTTGATCCTTAAGCAGCACGTCCTGCAGGCCCGCCTTCTCGACGACTCGGTTATCGCTGCTTTTGGTGAACTGGTTCCTGGCAGGGCGCTTCTCCACCGCCACAGGATCATCTCGAGCTGGCTTAGATCAAGATCATGTTCTCGGTATTCATATTATTATTAAGAATTAGCCCATTCGTTCCTTCTATGTCATTGTGATTACGTCGGTAACTGGCACGTAGTATCAGGCGCGGGAGGTTTCAGATAGCGCGGTGGGTGGCCTGGTCTCAGGCTTTGCGTCCTTGGGATGGCCAGCACGAACGTCCTGAGCATCAAGAATGTTGAGGCAGTGAGGCAGATAGATACCTTATTTCTATGCACGAAAAATATTTGAACCGACTGCTAAGTCTAAAGGTCGCCAAGGACCGTAAGGGGATGGCGCCGAACAAACCGCTGTTGGTGTTGGCGATCTTGGGCTTGTTCGAGGCGGGGATGGTTGGTTCGGATGGTCTGGTGCATAAGGATGCTCAGCTGAACCTGAGGTTTCGGTCCTATTCCCCAATATGCGCCCCGCGCCGGGGTAATGCCATCGATCTGAATCTTCCATTTCGCCATTTGGCTTCCGACAGGATTTATACCCACGAGGGGGACGAGGAGAGGGTAGTGCGCCTAGATCCTGTCTTGCTGGCCAGGTTCATTGACCCCCGCTTCCGCCAGGAGGCCCGACGACGGATCGTGGCCACCTACTTCCCCCCTGACGAACAAGTGGCCATACATGCCG
>JACCDP010963840.1_pt1 | contig 17981 bp, 36 predicted proteins | sample 7445841 | NCBI WGS metagenome assembly JACCDP01 (sample SAMN15323441, study PRJNA562643) | freshwater metagenome | isolation source: river surface water | place: USA:Blue River Watershed | collected 2017-08-17
CTTCGGTTCCCAGTTTGATATTCGTCGTACCTAGTCTTGTATCGGTTTTTATAGTATTTGGTCAGTCGGTCTTGATGATTGACTCTATACCTAAGCTGGTAGGCATCTTGATAAGCCTTATTCTTTGCGCCAGCGTATTTCTTCCAAAGATCTTTATAGTGTCTGTGATATATTATATTTTGCTCTTGTTCTTCGGGAGTCCTATCTTTTAATTTTTTGTAGCTTCTTTTGCCGGGTAACCTGTTTAGTTCTTCTTTCGGGATAGAGATTTTTTCTGGAAACTTTTTATTGATTTCTTCTTTCAAACCCTCAACGCATTTTTTACACATCAGGAAGTAAACCTGCCCCTAGTGTCTCTTTTGATACCTTTGATCGCCATAAAGTATGAAGTAATACTCTTTACGGTTCTTTGATCTACCCAAACAGCGAAAGCTTCGTCTTTATCTACGTAGCCCGGTTGGGGCATGTAAAGCTTTCCAGAATTTATCCAGTTATAAATAGTTTTAGTGGAAACTCCTAGCTCATTGGCTACGAGTGGGATCTTTCCCCAGTTTGTTTTCATGTCTCTCCAAAAAGAAATACCGCCCCAACACTCTACCATGTTGAGGCGGTCTTCCTAACCCTAGCTTGGGTTATTTTGTTTCCCTCTCCCGGAAACAAACCTGGCCTACCGAAACTGCCATTCCATTCCCATGTTCTTCCTAACAGCTCCGGTAGGGTTTTTATTCTACTTCTTTTTTGTAGAAGTCTTTTTGGCTGCCGTTTTCTTGGTAGCTTCGCTGGCAATCTTCTTACCAACTTCAGCCGCCACTGCTTCGGCCACCCTACCGAAAGCTGGATCCTTAGAGTTGATCCAACGAAGGAGGGTCGGGATAGCGGATGCCCATAGAGCATTAGCTACCAAAAGCCACTCGGCTAAGGTGAACTCGACAGGTGAAACAATCCCTGATGTCTGACCGACAATCACAATTGCTCCAATAGCCTGACCCAAAAGATTTCTTAGGTAAGACTCGAGTGCTGCCTTGTTCATTACTTAGCCTTCTTCTTAGCTGCTGGCTTTTTAGCAGCTGGCTTCTTAGTTGCAGTTGCCTTCTTCTTAGCTGCTGGCTTCTTAACATCGCTCGATGCTACCTTGCCAGTTCCAGCTGAAGCCTTAGCTCTCTGAGCTGCAAGCTCTGCCGACTTCTTAGCTGCTAGCTCCTGAGCTAGAACTAGAGTCAGCTTCTCGCTGTAGGATCCAGTTACCGCCTTGCGGAACTTCTCCCATCCTGAAATTTTTGCCATAACTTATTTTCCTAACGTTAGTTTTGGTATTTGCATCCTAGCACAATTTTTGGGCTAGTTGGGTGTAGCTGTGTTTCTGGTTTTGAGGGCCGCCCTTTTCACTGCAGTTGCTTCCTCGCTGTCGTGGTAGACATCTCGGCAGGTCTCGCAGAGGAACCAGGTGTATCCCTGGTCAGGGTTCTCATTGTCAGGCCTAGACTCATAGAGCCTAAAGCCATCGGGATCGCACATAACTGGGTAGAGCTTTGTCTCAGCTTTGCAGGCTGGGTTTTCACAACACATGTCGACCAACCACTTTGCGTTATTGTCAAACTCTTCCCCCAAGGCTTTTTGAGATAGATAGATTCCTCTAGTCAAGGCATGCTTCTCCCCTGAGCCAGCGGTTCTACTCAGAAAGTACTTGGTGTTAGGTACTTCGATTACTGGGTGCTTCCTATTGCAAGGACATTTAAACCTTGCTGGGCGACACTCCATTTTTCCTGAGTAATCGTTGATCTTATGTCTAGACATCGAGTGCCCACAAATACAGATACGCTTGTCATTCTGCCTTGGGTCCTGGGCAATGGCTTTGTCCAGTAGCTCAAGCTTTTGCTTGTCTACGTCAAACGCATCTAAGAATGAGGACACTTTAGCTCTTGAAATAGATCGGGGCTTCTGCTGAAGACTGAGTTGTAACTCCTGCTGTTGCTCCAACCAAGATATTCATTTGAGCAGCTAGCTCTGCGTAAATCGGGTTTGAGGCTGCAGCTTGGGCAACCTTAGTTCCCTGATCAACAAGGAGGGATTGTAGGTTGTCCTCGAACTCTTCTTCAGTTCCAGTAAGCACTGACACCCAGTCGTTTCCGTCATGAATGGCTGGGTTGCCTTCACCGTAGGTGAGTACATACCCGTACTTCATTCCTACAATTTCGAATGGATTTAACAAGATGCCATCCGGGTCTCGAACGATTCTGAACCCGCGCATCTGTCCTGCATTAGGCTTTAGCATATTTTCCTTTCCTTAGCCTAGGTATTCTAGTTGTTTAGTTTGCTCGCTTGGAACATTGTCCCAAACTACTCCGTCATAGTGAAACAGTTCACCATTGGAATTCTGATACCACCCAGCTTTCTCAACTGTTGGTTGAACCACTTTCCCGTGACCCTCTTTCATAAAGTTTGGCCAGTTCTGTTGGTCCTCTTCGTATTTCTTTTTTAGCTTTTCATAGATTGGAGTTGCCATCAGATCCGTCTCATACATGATGATTCTTGTACTGTAGTCATTCAAAAGTTCCTTGTCAACTTTTGGGGCAGAGAATATCTCAGAGCCTGGATATCTGTCCAAGAGCTCCTCCCTAGCTTGCAACGCAATTTCATATTCCTCAAATGCTTCCATCTCTTGCTTGTCAGCACGAATGTCAGTGAGGAATTTTAGGATGTCTGACTTGTAATCTCTGATCCACATAGCTTCACCCTAGCACCATTCTCAACCATACGCAATACATAAAACGCAATTAGTTTTCTCCCTTCCCAGAGTACCACAAAAAACCTCTCTAAATAATACATAATACATAATACTCAATATATAATTAGCGATTAATTTTTACGTAAGGCCTAAGAGGAACTCTATACGCGTATCAACTTTAATTATTTACATTTATATATATATTATTATTTTATAATGTCATTATCAAGAAATTCTACTCTCTCATACAGATCTTCTGATAATAACTATCAATAATTATTATCACACTTTGCATTTCCAATTTGCCCTTTTCTGATAATAACTATAGGAAATATTTTTCCACCTTTAGCCCTTTAGCATGAAATATTTTTCTTGCTTTACTCCCCAATCCTACTAATTGCCCAGCCCAAAAGTCAACTTAATTAACCCTAATTTCATACCATAAAATGTTTATATGTCAGCAGAGAAGTTGCCCATAAGTGCACTGCCAGTTACGTTAAGGCGTCTGGAGCTTTGTACCTATGCCCTCCAGGAGATCCACAATGAACTGGAGCAGCCGGACACTCCAGACCAAAAGGCTGACCTTATCCTGGCCACTGAAAGACTAGTAGCCGAAACCGTTGACCTCTACCAGACCGTTAGGTATTACGTCTGGGGGCCAGAGCCAGAGGAAGAAGATCTAAAGGAAAAGGGTTGACTCCCCCAAAGCCCTTAAGATTTGATGCCCTATTTTCGGCTGAAGAATTGGATCAAATAGGGCAGGCATTAGAACTTGCTTATTTACACAAAACCTACTATACTAACCCAACCCTAGGTCGGATCCAGGCGTCAGATTTTCATCTGCCCCAAGCTCTGTATGACAAGCTTATTAATTTAGTTAAAGATGTTTCAGGTAGGGGTCTGGCAATAGTTACCCCTCCCCTATTTGTAGAGTACAACTTGGAGTACGGACAGCCAAATTTAAGACCGCATTTTGATGGAGACTATAACGAATACATCTTGAACTTCCAGCTAACCGCAAATACGGTTTGGCCACTTGGAGTTGATTTGGATATTTATGAATTAAGCGACAACTCGGCAGTTCTTTTTCAGCCTAACAAGAACATTCATTGGCGACCCAAAAAAGTATTTAGCCAGGGAGAGTATGTTCGAATGATCTTTTTTAGATTCTTTGATTCAGAGAACCCATCTGATTATTCTTACTTACCTAACCATCCGGACGACCCGGTATTCAAAGAGGTTAGTGATTTTAGGGACAGTCTTAGTCTTTAGGGAACCTAGGGGGATATAAGGCCCGAATGAAGCGTTGCTGTAGTTCCATCTTTTCTTCTGGACTTTCCGCCTCAGAAGTAAGCTTTTCTATTTCTCGTTTGACAGAATTTCCAATTATAGCAACAAAACCAAATAGTAGTCCAATTACTACTACTAGAAAAATAAGTGCCACTTGGAAGGCGTCTAACATATTTAAAGTATACGCCTATTCAAAGACAGTCTTTAGTAGCCCATCTTCTTTTGTAGGTCTCTAGCTTTCTTCCACTGCCGGAATGCAAAATACATTACGATCCACAGCTCAATAGTTATCACTGCAAACGCTCCAGCAAAAAATGAAATCCAGTCCCAATTAATTACGATCATCGTTAATCTCCTTTAAAATCAAGCCTAGTGGCTAATCCCCACTTTGTCAACCCTGTATAATTTATGTAGGGGAGAGGCCCGAATTCAGGAGCCTCCAAGTGCCAACCAAGACTAAATCTAAAGTCGACACAAAACGTAATTCTAAATTTTTACTTACAGTAGATATCTTCTGGCGAATTGTTGCCACCTTTATTGCTAGCGCCCTAGCAGTTATTGGAGCAGGTTCCATAATTGGCATTGATGTCTGGCTATCAGCCGCCCTTGGAGGTTTGCTGGCAGTAGCCAAGGTTGTAGAGAAACTAGCCCTCGCTTTCCTAGAGGACGGAAAGATCAGCCGGAGCGAAGTCAACATGATTTTCTCTCAAGTTGTTCGTCTAAAAGAGGCCGGAGAAGACCAAGGCAAAAAGTAGCCAATATCTAACTTTTTACCAATCTTCAAAAGTTATCCCCAGGAAGGTCTAAACCACTTGTTGAAAGTTTCAATCCCCCAAAGGGTCTCGCTAGCTCTACTCCTAGCACTAGGGCCAGTTCTAATAGGTGACCCATCGCCAGCCTCGGCAGCTGACTCCGTTGAATCAGTATCTGTTGAAGTTACCGTTGACGAAGCGATCACGACTACCACAGTTGTTCTCTCCACGGCACAAGAGGATTTGACAGTTGCTACCACCGAACTTACGGCAACCTCGGATTTACTAAACAATCTATCCCCCACCGAATCGATTAGTGAAGTTGTTAATGCCGCCATCTCCGCAGTAAATAGTGCCTCAGCAGCCCTTGAACAGGCTAATGACGCCCTACTAGATCTAGGTGAGAAAAAGACCGCCTACCAAGCGGCAGTTGCTGCTCACCTTCTTGCAGAGTCAAACCTGAGCCAAGCAGACTCAACCTTAGATCAAGCGTCAGTTGACCTATCCGAAATCACCCAAGAAGTTAACGCTCAGCAGGCAATAGTTGCCCAAGAGCAGGCTGAACTAAATGCCTTGCTAAATACCCCTACAAACGGAAGCTCATTTACAACCCCCGGCTACGTACCGGACTCAAGTGCTAGCAACTCAGTAAGTACATCAGTCACACTGCCAACAATGTATGACGCTAGCACAAAGATTAACGTTCCGTTTGACATCAAACTCGGCAACACCGTTTACGAAGGACAGGGTTCTGCCAGTCAAATTTTTGTAACCTCTAAGGCGACAATAACCTTCGGCCAAGGTGACCACACATTCCACGCACTACCGCCAACTCCAGGTATCTATGTTTACCACTCTGACTGGATGACAGCAGGCAACGGCGCTTACGCAAAAGTAACAACCACCCAAAATACACTAAAAGTTGAATGGTCACTAAAAAGATTCGGTGACATGAATGGACCACTAACTTACGTTACCTGGGATATGACAGTAAATCCAGCCACCGGAGAATGGACTGGATACTCATCAATTTCAGGTAATACAGAAAATCTTTATGGCGGTCCACGTATAGGAGTTCGTTACACACAAAACGGGCAAGTTCTTGCTATGACCCCAATCCCAGCCGATCCAAGTATTTCTCAATCAATAAGTGCCCAACAGCAAGTTGTTCAAGTAGAAGTACAAGAGTTAAACGTTTTACAGACAGAAAAAAATTATGCAATAGCAACTTTTAACAGCGCACAGCAAGCTTTTAATCAAGCTTCTGCTTCAGAACAAGCTGCACTTTTAGCCGAACAAGAAGCACTTTCCCAGTTAGTTTCGTCTTTAGAGCAAACACAAAACTTAACCCAACAAGCTGTTATTCAAGTTGAAAATGCTGTAACTCAAACTTCTAATACTTACATAATTGTCAGCAACTACGTTTCTTCGCTACCTACAGGTGACTTTGCAATTACTGAAGGACAGGAAATATCTATTGAGGCCCCAGAAGGCTACAGGTTAGGTGAAGTTCAAGCTTGGTACGGAGCACCAAATAACCCAGAGTGTGGAGCAGACGTTTCGTCAATCCTTGGACCACTAACTAGTGGCAACACATCAGCTACTCTAATGTCGAATAATTTTCTATTTGGAGACCCATGTCCTGGAGTTGTAAAAACTCTTTTCGTTAGTTTTGCTTACGACGCAATACCTGTGGTGCCACCCCCACAGCCTCCCACTCCTGAACCTTCTCCAGAACCAACCCCCGAGCCAACTCCTGAGCCGCCTGTCGAGCCCTCACCCGAACCAACTGAGCCGACACCCACGCCCGAGCCCGAGCCAACTCCCGAGCCCGAACCAACGGATACTCCTGAGCCCACTCCAACGCCTCAGCCTGAACCCGAGCCCTCACCTGAGCCAACTGATCAACCAGAAGAACCGATAACACCAGAACCAAGCCCAGAGCCGACCCCAACTGATCCGTCCGAACCGACTCAGCCAGAAGCACCGATAGAACTAGAAGAAGAAATTTCATCAGAAAATATCGTAGATCTAGTTAAAGAACTTGTCAACATCGAACCTACTGAGCTTACAGAAGAGCAAGCAGAAGCAATTAAAGAGGCTGCTTTAGAAGTATTTAAAACAGCTGAACCAGGCTCCGATGCATATGAAGCAGCTTTGGATGCACTAATGGTTGTAGCTCAGCAAGATGACATTGTTCTCGATGAGGCACTTGCAGCTGTCCCCCTACTTGGTGACGCTCTAGCTGGCGCAGTAGAACTTGTCAACTTCCTAGGAAACGCAGGAGCTGACATGAGCCCACAAGTCCGTGAAACATCAGAAGAAGTAATTGTTGCCGCAGTTATCGTCGGACAGGTTGCAATGACTGCAACTGCCGCTGCAACTTCAGCAGCAGCCGTAGGAGCAAGGAGACCATAATGTACGAATATCGAGTGAAGAAAGTTTTAGCCGTTATTGATGGAGACACAATCGACGTCGAAATTGATTTAGGCTTTGATATTTCAATTACAAAAAGAGTACGTCTAGCTGGTATTGATACTCCTGAATCTAGAACTTCCAACAAAGTAGAAAAATCTTTTGGTCTTGAATCAAAAGCACTACTAAAGCAAAGACTTTCGGCAGCGAAGACAATTGTCATTCGCACTGAAAAACCAGACTCATCCGAAAAATACGGGCGTGTCTTGGGATGGATTTTTCTCGACGAGGAAAAAACATCTTTTAACGAAACCATGATTGCTACTGGCTACGCATGGTCCTATCTGGGAGATACCAAAGTCAAAAACTTTGACGAACTGATTCAGAAAAGGAAAATAAATGGTTCACTTTCTTAAGTCCCTACTTAAAGACATAATCGATCAGGCATGGACCCTACTAGGTATGGTTGTAGCCTGGCTAGTTCTAGAAGGCTCTGCTAAAGAGTTAACTGGAAATCTAATCCTCATAACTCTGGCTATCTGGGTAATTACATTCCCACTTCGCTACGAAAAGGATGAAGACAAGGAGTAACCTTGAACTTCAATCTCTCTAACGAAGAAAAATTTGCTTTAGCGGACATGGCCGCCTGTAAAGCAGAAAAAGTCCTAGGCCGCCGAATGAGTCCCGCCGAATATGAAAACTTCGTGTGGGACTTCATTCAGGACCTCTATCGGCAAAAATACGACCAGAATCCTGATCAATTAGAATAAAGGGCTAAATCGGCCTTTAATGGCCCCAGAATCGATTTTTACAGGGACATAGCCCCAGAGATGTAAAGCAAAGCTTTACAGCCCCATAAAGACACACAGCGACGAATACGGCCGTTTCTCGTGCCCCCAAAAATTAAGCCATCTCAACTAAGGTAAAATTAAGTTACCGAAAGGAATCACTATGACTTGGGTAATGCCATTTCCTGAAAAGACGATCACCGGCGAATACGGAACGCTTTCTGCCTTCCGCCGCAAAAACAAGATGCAGCCGCACTCCGGTACAGACTGGGCACCAGGTGGCTCAAACAAGGGCAAGACCCTAATTCCTGCTATTGCAGATGGAACCATCAGACTTGTTCAGTGGAGCAAAGTGTTAGGCTGGGTCGTAGTCCAAACCGCCGCAGATAAAGACGGCAAGATTTGGTTTATTGGATATTGCCACCTAGCCTGCAAAAAGTGCGGCATTAACTGCAAGGGCGCACATGGCGCGGAAATTGCACTAAGCGTCAAGGTCGGAGATAAAGTCACTGCTGGAGATGTTTCTCACGGCATGACGATCGGAAACACCGGGAACGCATCAAGCGGGGCTCATTTGCACGCAACCTTGGGCAAGGCAGTTAAGGACGTCTTTGGTCCTACTACTGCAAAGTCTGATCTAAAGAAGGCAATCATTGCAAACAGCGGAGGCACAGTTACAGTTGCTCCAAAGGTTGACAAGAAGACTGCTAAAGCAATCATTTCTGGAACTGCACCAAAGAAATCAGAACCAGCAACCCCTGTTGCTCCTCTAGTTGCTGATCAGTCGAGAGAACTCACTCCAGAAGACTGGAAGAAGTTCCAAGAGATTTTGAAGCGTGACCACGGTTACAGCGGAGCAATCGATGGCAACCCAGGTAAGAACACTTGGATGGCAGTTCAACGATCCGTTGCCGCTCATGGCTACACCGGACCAATCGATGGAGATCCAGGTGCTAATACCTATAAGGGCGTCCAGCGCAGACTAGTCTCTCGTGCAGACTACGAGGGTCGTATTGACGGCACTTGGGGTCCGCAAACAATCGCAGCTCTTCGCGGCGCTATCAATAGCAACAAGTATTAATCCCGACAAGGAACAAGAAAACCCCCGGCTAACCCCCGGGGGCTTCTTTTTATTTACCCTAGTTGATTCCTATGTTTTGAATCACGGTGTTGCTTCTTTCGAATACACCATTTTCCTCGACATAAGCTTGTATGGAGCATGTTCCCACAGTTTTTAAAATTACTCTAGGTCCTACTACCTCACACACTGAAGGAGTAGTTGAAGTAATCACAGGAGTTGCCTCAAAGCCCAAGGCAACAGATTTACTGGTTGCATTCAAATTTGCAAACCAGCTAATTCCAATCGGACCCCAAGTACTCAGAGAGTATGTTCTGGAGAATGACAACGTAGCTCTTTGAGCAAACTTTGTTGGCAAGTTGATGTTTAGAGTTGTTGCAGAAGGATCAATTACTGGATAAGTACTAGGGTCTATCGTTATAGATCCGCAGCTTGTACCAGTAGAAGATTCTCCAGTGTTTGCATCATAGATACTGTCAAAGCATGTAGTAGAAGCGTTTCCACCAAGAATTAGTCTAGGCAGGGTTACATTGGTTGCACCAGTGTTTGCATACGACCAGTAATCAGCAGAGCTGCAGCCATACGCGTTACAGGCAGCAAGATTAATAATGTACATAAATCCAGGCTCTACAGTTAGCGATGTTGCAGTCGAAGAAAGAATTTGCTCGACCTTAGTTGAATTGATTGGAGAGCCTTTAGTGTCAGACTTCCAATAAGTGAGCTTGTATCCATAAAGAGGAGCGCCACCAGTGTTTGAATTAGGAACCCAAGCGACGTCCACCCGAGTAGGAGAAACAACTTCAGATACCAGAGCTCTAGGAGCAAGCGGGATCGAAGCAGCAGTTACCGAATTCGATCCAGCTGAAACTGCAGCGACTACAGCATTCTTCATCGTCGAGACAGTGAAGGTGTAGGTATTTGTAAAGCCAAGAGTTCGAGTTGAGAACGTGCACTCTTTAGCAGTCCAACCACGAACAACACAGGTTTGTCCAGTTGGCTGAGCAGTTACTACATAGCCAGTAATACCTGATCTGTCAGCCGGAGTCTTCCAGCCAACTTTGTAACCGAGATCAACTCGGTAGTAGGCGCTTACATCGTATGCAGCTTGGTTAGTGGTGTTTGCGCTAGCAGGGCTAGCAGGAATAAATAGACCGAACACCACCGCGGTTGCGGCCAGAATGGAGGTCGTCTTTTTCATTTTTAGAGTCCTTATCTCTAGGGTTACTAGAAAAGTTACTCTAAACAAAAACCTTTGTCAAGTCAAATTTAAAAGATTTTTTGGCTATCTTTGGGGCCCTTCAGGGTCCTCTTCTTCGTTCCTGGCGCGGTCTACAGCGTCATCCAGCAGTCTGGCAACGTTTTCTACTATGTCTTCAAAGCTGTCATTTATACGGACAATCTGGCGGTCCCGCATAAACATCTCGATCATTTCGGCCTTGTACATGATTTTGGCCAGCTTCTTCTGATCCTTCTTGTTTAGGTTCTTTAGTAGAGGATTGGACAGGATCATCATTTGAATTTCATACATGTGACGCTGTTTTTGGAGTTTTCTTAGCTGGCGCTCAGTGGCTCGAATGCTGTTCATATTCCTCTATCTTTTCCGCAACTTTATAACAGGTCACATCAACACGTACAGAATACTCTAAACCATAAGGCTGAACGTACAAAACCTTAGGATTTTTAGAACTCTCTACATACCTAACTTTACCCGAAATACATTCGGGATCTCCCCAGAATCTTGGAGAAGCAAAATGAACAAAGCTGCCTACCAGCTCTGGTATTTCGTCCCTAGAAAGAGGGATTCCCACTGGAACCCCTTAAAGATACTTCTTAGTAATTTTTACTGAAAGCTCTGAAACCCAGTCTTTAGTGGGGCCCTCTAGATCAAAACTTTTTTCTACTGCCGAATTAAGCTCATGTAAAACTTCAGAGATTCCCGCTTTAAAGCCGTCATCCCATTTACTTTGCTCTATAGCTTGAGCCGCAAACATAGGCGGGTGATTAGTCATAATGCTCCTAAACAAACGTATGACCAGTTTACCAGCGAGCTATTTTTGTGATTTTTCCCAGGGCAGAAAAAGCAACCACTTAGATTCACTATTGAATACAAAGTATTTATTTTCAGGTGTGCTATAGTTAATAACTTCGTGCTGTCTTAGCCACTCAAGTACTTCTTCACGTCCTTCTTGACGAAGGCTTTCATACGAAACGTCTACTCGTTTGGCCATTTTCCATCCAATACCATCATTGCAATAATGCTATAGTTCGCAAGATCTAGAAAAGAATCTTTTAACGATTCGTTTTCCGGAGTAACTCCACTGTCGATGAGGTGGTTGATCCGCGAAACCTTGTCATGTATACGTACACGGAGGCCATTAAGAGCACCACCGGGAGCGCGACTAATGTTAGTGGGACCATAATCATTTTGTTTTTTGACCAAAACGTCTTCAGCGAATTGATAATACTCGTGTGCAACTTTTCTGAACTCATCTAGATTCATCTTTCCTCAATATTTCGATTACTAAATCTTTAGGGTTTTTCTTTTCCTCATAGGGCAACGCGCCATACTTGTAAAGCAACTTGAGAAGTAGCGTAGCATACAAAAGCTCGTCCAAAAAGGCTATCCCGGGGAACCAGTCAAATGGGTCCGGCAAAATAATTAGTCCCACCAGACCCAAAGTTAATCCCTTAACCCACCAAGGGGACCTCCGGTATTGGGCAATATAGGGCTCAGCTACTCTTTTCGTCCGCTGACCCAGAGTCATCGTCCCAAACCCATCCCTGCTCAATCCACTCTACTTCAGCTTTACCCTGAGCACAGTCGTAACATATATGCCAAAGCTTTTCATCGCGTATAGCCCCCAAATACATTTCACTGGTAGTAGCTACATTTCCCTCGAAATCTAAGTGTCTATCACAAATTGCGCACTGAAACATTTTTTTGCTAGTCATGTTTAGTTTTCCGTCTTCCCCCACCTCGACCCGAAAACTTATTCCGTCGTATTTACTTTCATACTCCAACATGGCCGCTATCGAGTAGCCGTCTGCGTAGGCTTCGTTGTATAAGTCTTCTTCATCTTTTGTTGCAGGTCTAAATATTGCCGCTGTCTCATTTGCGTATGGCATCACTTCTTCGTCCTTGAGCCAGACCCACTCAACATAGAATTCTCTATCTAAAGGCTCGTAATACTCAAATCGATAGAGAGATCGGTTCTCCGACTCGGGGGGCATCATATAAAAATACTACTCTAGTTTGGACGACTCTTTGAATCATTTTTCCAGTGATGAGTAATCAGCATTTTTCTGCCTTTAGGTATGTTGCAAGATTGATGTAGATAAGGCTGATTAGACGGAAACATAACAATACTACCCTTTACAGGCTTAATTTTTATGTCAATTTCTGGATCCATAAATTGTAGTTCCCCCTCTTCATAGTTGTCATTTAAGTAAACAACTATGGTGTAGGTGATGTCGGAATTCATTTCATTCCAGTCAACATGCGGCCCCATGTGCATATTTTCTTTATACTTATTAACTCCGTATTTAGTGCCATCATCATTAAGGGCATTCAGTGCAAAATTTAAAGATTCTTTGTCTATGTCATATATTTCCGCATAAGTTTTTGCGCAACTAGACATAGCATCTATAAGAGTTTGAATTAATTTTCTTGATTCTTCTCTAGTAATTTCGTCTGTCTCTTCGGATAGCAAGAGTTTTCTTAAGTACTTTACTTCACCATAAATATTGGCGTTATTGTCTCCAGCCGCCCAGACATCCCAAGGCGAGATAGCAATACTATTTATTGACTCTATTTTTTCGATCAGCTCGTCAACGTTTTCTATAACGCCTTTAAAATAGACAATTTTGTCGTAAGGAATTTCGTAATACATAATTTAGTCAAACTTATATTCTTCAGTTTTTTCGATATATCCAGGTAGATCCCGGCGGTCTCTAATAATTACGTCTGCCGCATGGAGGTAGGTGGCTGCCACAATCTTCAGTCCATCTGCTTCGATTGAGTTTGAGTCGTTGTCATTTAGATACTTTGCCACCATCTTGGCATCACTAGCTTTGATCTGAAACTCTTCCCAGAAGACTTCTCTAGCTTGCCTAAAACCTTCTTTAAAGCCCAAGTCAAAAGCTGCCTTATTGTCATCTTCTAGTGTTGCCGGATTCACTCTCGGCTTACAGGTGGAAGAAAAGATGATTTTTTGTTGGCGGTTCATGTTTTCGCAGCCACAGTCTTGATTGCACATAGTTTCTCCTAAAGGTTTAAATAATATTTTAAGCCTGGTCAGGCTTCATGTTTTTTATTAGGTGGATGCACCAAGACAGACCGTTTACCCAGTCCATGTTTGGCTCATAGTCAACTTCATCTAAATAAGTAGTGATCTCTTTTTGCAGGACTTCGATCAGATTCTCTCTGAATCTAAACTCACCCTCTAACATAAAGCCTTTTACTATAATCCGCTGGGCCTCAGTCATTAGATCTTCTTCTATATCTAATCTTTCAAACCCATCGTCATAGGACATTACAGGGCCTCTTTGCCACTAACAAACTCATACATGTAGTTAATCTGCATCTTTGTATCTGATGTTGCAATGTCGCCTTGGCCAAACCTTTTGTGGTAAAGCTCAAGCAGCTTAAGTAGCCTTTCACGTTCGGCGTTTACGCCCTGAATGAATACCTCGCGGTTTGGATCGCCCTCCGGGTATGGATTCTTAATTCTCATAATTTACATCCTTTGTACTATTTATGCAGCATCCATCATTGTTGTTTAAGTGAGCAGACATTATGCGCTGTGGAGCTCCCCCATGGTCCAGACAACTTCTTCATAGCCATCGCGGTCGATGATTCTAAAGCGAGCGCCGTCTGGAATTTCTACGATTGCCAAAGTAGATCCGCCATCTCCGCGGTTGTCCCCCGACTCAAAAGAGGCGATCAGTCTTTCGTCCGCTCTGTTTACATCAGACACTTTCATGTATGGAGTTGTCTGAAGCTCTGGAAATAGAGCCTTCTGTCGTTCTGACAGTGTAAATCCGTGCGGACAGTGATTAACTAATAGTTTCATTTTTTCTCCTTAATTTCATCCATATAAAACTTTTCATTAAAAGCTTTATTAAGTTCAGCCAATAGTCTACTCAATGATTCGCGGTCTGATGACTTCCACAGAGGCTTGTCGTCTTTTCTTGAGTAAATAACCCACATTATTTTACTTTTTCTTTATTTAGGATAAGGTTTCCACTGGCAAGGTCTTGGGCTATCAATTGCCAAAGTTCTTCACCTGATAGCTCCCGCTTAAGTTTCTTTTTTAAGACAACGTTCGGCCTATCAGCATAGGTCGGATATAGATACTTGTGGTAGTGATACTGGCACAGCCGCCTGGCTTTGATCTTTTTGTCACAGCCTTCATGCTCGCAGTGGCCCTCTCTGCCCAAATAGGGAGTCCTTTTACTCACCATTACCTCCATCTCTAAATCCCTTAGGTGGAAATACTACTTCTTTATCTTCAAAGAAAGGAACAATAGGTGCGTCTAGATTTTCGTACTCTTTTTCAATACGCTTGCGAGCGCCACCAATATCATCGCCAGTTGCCTCGTGCGCATCCAAGTGCGCCAAAGCTTCACGTGGTGTCTTTAGGTGTACAAACCCAAAAATTTCGCCATCACCAACTTCAACCAAGGTGCAACCACAGCACTCAATAAATCCACCCACGTGCTCATAGATGTAAATATCCGAGCTGCTAAATCTGGCGAAACTCATTTATCTATTGTAATAAGAAGTCAGAAGGGGAAAAAACAGAGCTCCAATAATTAACATAACCGGAACTATACCAACCAGTGCAATCACTGTAATTACATCCCAATCAATCTTTTTCCAGTAGTACTTAATCATTTTTCTTCTTTCTGGCAACTCTTTCTATTAGCCACCAAACAAACACTATCCCGAATGCAACGTAGTAAGCCCACGCTGGCCCCAGCACTTCATACATAATGGCGTCCACTAGTTTTCCTGATCCGGAATGCCGTTAGTGATTTTAAAAAAGGTTAAATCGTTGGCAGCTTCTTTAGCCATCTTTGCGCCCATCTCACTTAGAATCTTTGCTACTTCTAGCTTTGCGTAAATCTCTGCAAGCTGTTCACTTGAATAGTTTTCATTCATCTTCTTGATCAATCATCTCCCTAATAATTCCGATCACCATTTTGGCGTCTTCCTCGGAATCTACCAGCTTCTCCTCAAACTTGTCAAGTAGGCTCAGCACCCTTTTTCTTTCAAGCTTTTCCCCTAGTTCAAACCAGGATTCGCCGGCTGCATCAGTAAGGGCGTCTATTGCTTTGATTGCCTCTTGCTTCTTAAGAATGGCCTTGGCAATGCTGACCTCAAAGACCTCCATGTCACCATCCTCGAAGGTGGAAAAGGATGAACCCCTGAACCCAGTCGGTTCTTTTGGCAGGTCGTCTACGTATTCAAAATCATTTAAGCTCATGGAAACAGCCTATCACAGATTATTGAAAAAAGCTTCCGCAAAGTGGGCATGAAGATGTCCGCCCGGATGAGCATGCTCTAAGCCCTCATTAATGTCTGTACCACAAAAGAATACTTTGTCCCCCAGCTCTTTTTTTAGATCTAAATGACATTCAGCTATCTCACAACTACAACCAAAAGTTTTGTCGTGAGTACAGTTATTTTTAGCCCTTAAAGAAGGATAGATGCTGTCAATTGCTATATTTTTTTCTATTTTTCTTTTGTAATTAAACTTAGAGTACACATCTATAAAATTATTGAACTTTAACTCGGTTTTATTTAAAGACTTTACTATGTTGTTAAATTCTTGATCCCAAGTTCCCCAAACTAGTTTTATCTTTGCTAATTTACAATATCTTTCTAGCTCTCTTATTGCCCTAACTGATTGAAACAAGCACATGTCTGAAGAGATTATTTTTTCCGCCGGGAGAGGAATTTTAAAATATTTTTCATTAAAGTTAGAATCATTTTCTATATGAACAAAAGCTAGTCCCGTAGAGTCTTTAAAACTTATACATAAATTTTTTGATTTAATAGTAGTTCCATTTATTGGGGCGAAAAAACGGTGCGCGTCTGGAAATAAACAAACAATAGTTTTTGGAAAACCAAAAAACTCTAAATGAGCAATTACATTTTCTACTACCCACGATATAGAAGCTCCACCTGCAGCAATAGTAGAGTGGGACATTTTTAATTTTTTAGCAAGTTGGTCCCCCCATCTTGCTTCCACTGGAACCCCGGAGCCATGGGTAATCGAACAACCAGCCACTAATAATTGATTTTTTGAACTAAATTCTTTAGATCTAAAACCATGAGAGTTGGTTATATATTCTTGATCGGGATCTGACGGATCCTTGTGCCTAAAATTGCCCGGCCCCGTTGGAATAAAAAATTTGCCGTCTAGTATTTTTTTATAAAATTTGCTCTTTACGTTAATTGCGATTTTTGGCGCATCGTCGGCATATTCAGAGTTACTTAGGCCCATAGAAATAACCTAGCATATTTTTAAACTAATCCAAGTCTTTCCATGAAAAAGTGTCGTTCAATCCACAGGGCTCACCAGAGCCCCTCAACTCTTCTTCTTTTCTAGCTTGACCCAATTCTTGTGCGTGTTGGATCATAATGTCTCTGTATATCACCTCAACAACTTTTTCCGGATTACTATTTCTAGACAAATATAAGTCAGGGTTATCTCCATAAAGATGATAGTTGTCTTGATCCAGATAAATATTTGACCATTCGGACTCATCCCCAGCGACAATAGAGTTGAAGCTTATTCTGCCCCCATTAGTTTTTACTAGCTCTATTAGTTCTTTCCAGTGATTTTTAACTCGATCCTTACAAGCCAGCATGTAGTGGAAACTGTTTTTCTTTTTTATCAAATCAAAAATTAGGTTTGTAGACTGATTATTAAAAGACATGCAGTCCACAACAATGTTGTGCCCCTGAGACTCTAAGAGCCATTTTAGATCATTGCTAAATGGAGTTTGACTCTCAGTTCCTTCAGTTCCATCTGCTAAAACTCTTAGATTTCCAGAAACTTCATGCTGAACTATAGTTGTAAGATTTTCATATTTGTCAGCCGAGGCATTAGTTACGTGGATACAGTGAAGTCTAAATTTGTTGTTATACCCTTCGTATGATTTTAACTTTTTAACTAAAGCTTGGCCTACAGCTCCATACCCTAAAACGCAAATACTAGTAGTCATTATTTCTCCGTAAAGTAGCCTTTGTTGTCTGAAACGTTTCCTTTTTGTCCCCAAAAAAACACAATATTTCTTCTTTCTCCCAAGAGTACCTCCGAAACATCGTGGCGATGTTCTATGTCTCCTTTAAACAAAATTAAGTCTCCACTTTTAGGAAAGTATTCAATTTTAAATTCTGGAAAAGTTAAAACTCCTCCCTCGAATTCTTCTCCGTAATTGCTCAAATATAAAAGACCGCTAAACTCTATTTCTTCTGGGGATCCATCTGTTTGTATGGGGGTACCGTCTAAATTAATAGTATCGGCGTGTAGCGGATTTTTTCCGCCCCTAGTCATTAGTTGATAGTTTGACTGACAAAGATCTAACTCCTGATTAAAATACTCTTCTGCATCTTTTTTTATTTGTTCGTATAGAGCACCAATTTCAAAATTAATTGGCTCATCAACTCCAAAAATAACTCCTGTTTTAGAGCTTACAGTAGAAGCAGCCAGAGAAGTTGGAAAACCCAAAGCTCCACCTATGCCCACCCTAGGAGTTTCTTGAACGTATGAATCTAAAAACTGCCTAAACCTGAGGCAGGTTTCTTCACTTATGTAGCCTTCTTTGATTAGTACAGCCATGCTACTAAGTATAGTCTACATCAAATCTGTTGCCGTCGGAAACATTTCCACGGTTTGCCCAGAAAAATACTAAATTTTTTC
>JACCDP010449746.1_pt1 | contig 17977 bp, 40 predicted proteins | sample 7445841 | NCBI WGS metagenome assembly JACCDP01 (sample SAMN15323441, study PRJNA562643) | freshwater metagenome | isolation source: river surface water | place: USA:Blue River Watershed | collected 2017-08-17
AAAAAGGCGAGCCTTTCGGCTCGCCCTCATATGCAACATGGACAGGCGGAACCCCACCGTTTATCCTGTCAATTCCAGTCCTGATATATCAGCTTGCCACTTGTGCTGCAGCACAAACGTGTTGCATTGCCGCCCCGTGAGAGCGGAACTAATATTATTTATATAGTCGGAGCAACTTTCTCCTTAGGAATAGGAAATTTTTTTACCATAAACATGGGTGTCCATCCATCAAATGCACCACCAAGATTAAGATGCCTTAAGAACTTCCTAGCATCTTGATACAGTGGAAAAGTCTTCACTATTACATTAGTAGCAGTTTCTACTACATCAAAACACGTAGGAATATCCTTGCTATCAATAATCTTATAATTCATTACTTTAACCCACTCATAAAAGCTGTACGAAGCAAGTGATTGGAAATGTCAGCAGCAACATGATTACGAATATGTTCTGCTACCTGATATGGGTCTGGCATTTCACCATTGTCAACCCTAACCTCTGTTGTTTGTTTCCTGCCATTTAAAGAATAGATTACACTGTAAATATCCATTAAGGAAAGCATATCTACACTCTTATGAATCTTACATTCAAAATGTGTGTCCTTGACTATAGTAGTTTCAACAACCTTATCACGAGCAGCCTGTTCCATTTCCTTTAGAAGCTTGACTGACTCATCAGTTGGTGCTCGTTTTTCAGTAACATTCACATTGGATGGACCACGATAACCAGCATCAACAATATAAGTTCTACCAAAAATGCTCATTACTTAAACCCCTCAAAAGCTGCTTTGTTAAAATTAAACTTTGACTTTAGAAGGTTTCTTTCTGTATCTTCTGAGCCAAACTTAGAGTTATCAAATACTGACTTAGTCTTTGGACCATCCAGTAGATCTTCCTGTGCAGATTGCTCTACATCATAAAGCCGCATTTTACTGCGATCAATGCCAAGGAAAAACCTACGATTAGTCCCTGGATCATTATAGCGATTCTTGAGTTGCTTAACCAGAATTTGATTTCGTGATTCCATTTCTTCTGATGTTTGGAGTCCAAACATAAAATCAGCTGTGGCCGGGAGTCCAAAGGATTCTGATGTATCTTCCAGTCCCAAGTCGCTGCTCGAATATCCACTTCGAGTTGTTTGAGTCGCACTGACGATAGGTACATTGAACTCCACGGCAAGTCCTCGTAACTCTTCTGCGATTGCTTTGATATAGGTATAAGAATTGATGTTGGCTCCATACTTCATCCTCGAAGACATGCAGATATTTAGATAATCGATGTATATGATATCTGGTTTAAAGTTTTTCTTAATCTTCAGTTCGTTCAATAGATGACGAAAGTTTGCAGAGCCAGCGCAAGCAGTAGGATATTCCTTAACAATCAACTTACCTGTAGTCTTTGACATAAGCTTCTGGATCTTACCTTTATAAGATTGTAACGGAATAATCTCCAACTGATCAAGAGGAATATCAAGAAGGTTAGCATCGATACGTTCGGCAATACGTTCTTCCGCCATTTCCATAGTGATGTAAAGAACATTATAACCTTTAGTAAGGTTAGAAGCAGCACAGTGACACATGAACAATGACTTACCAACACCTGTACCAGCAAGTGCAATGTTTAATGTTTTGTTTGGTAGTCCACCACCTGTGATCTCGTTGAAGTAGTGAAGATCGAATGGGAGACGACTTTCTTTCTTGTGGTAAAACTCATAGCGCGCATTCGAGTCTTCAAGGAAATCATGCCCAATATGCGTATCGAAAGATACTGCAAGGGCATCTGATAAGATCTGCGGTATTGCCCCTGTAGAGGCTTTCCCACTCTTGTCATCCAATATGTGAATGGAGGCCATGATCGCGTTGTATACTGCTTTGTCCTGACAGAACTTTTCCGTTTGGTCAAGCAACCATTGGATCTCAGTTTTTTCATCAGACTTTAACTCCGCAATTCTATCACGTGTCTTCTTAAACACGTCTTCATTGACACCATCACGATTAGATAGATCAATGATCAATGCTTCTTTAGTAGGAAAAGTATTGTACTTCTTGACATACTCATCAACAAGGTTGAATGTCAACTTATCAGAGTAATCTTGGAAGTATTCTTCCCGTAAAAAGGGTATAACTTTTCTGCCGTAATCTTCATTTGTTAGAAGATTACAGAAGATTAGCTGTTCAATTGCCATTTGGTTTCCTCAGTAGGTAACTAGAAGATCTTTAGGATTAATTACGCCGCTTACCCAATTCTCTGCAGCATCTTCGGCATAATTTAGTGCACGATCTGGAAATACACGGTAGTCTTTTACATTATCATTGATAATATATTGTACTCCGAATACTCCATCAATATCTACGATTATAGCTTTACGATCGCTATACGCATCGATGCCAACAAACTCACTCAACACTATCATCATCAGCTCCCATGATAGAACCAACTGCCATCTTGTAAGTTGTTTCAATGTACTTAGCAAGATCTGTCTCTTGGAACATCTTAGTCCAAAATTCTTTGTTATCTACGATATCACCAGCTCGCATGCTAGGCTGACGAACTTCGCCAGTTTCTTTATCTACGGTAGCATACCAACCAGCTTTAGGCTTAACAATGTACCCACCATCAATAGCAACATCCAGTAGACCAGACCACCGATTAATACCTCCGTCATAACTGACTGTAATAGGGATCTTAGACTTTTCTTTGACATAACGTGACTTCTCCACGTTGATGACGAAATGATATCCTGAAATACCATCTGCGTCTTTTTCCTGTTGACGACCGAGGATCCAGATGTTATCTGAACCATAGTAAGAACCAGTACCGCCACCAACGATATCCTTTGGATAGAGACCGATCTCCTTATATGTATGATTGATCACGATCATAGGAATATCTTTGAGAGAAAGATGTGGAGTAATCATACGGAAGAGAGATTTAAGCTGCTTAGCGCGTGACATATCTGCAACTGACTTACCATCAAGAGCATCATCAACTTCTTTCTTAGAAGCAAGGTTGCCGATAGAGTCGATGACGATCATGACATGATCATTACGATCAAGCTCTTTCATCTGAGCCATGATATCGAACTTTAGTTCTTCTATGTCGGTAATAGGAGTATGTACAACAGAATCAAAAGGAATATTAAAAGTACTAAAATAAGATTGGGGAGTACCAAACTCAGAATCGTAAAAAAGAATAATGCCATCTTTATATTTCCTTAGAAAAGATGATGCCATCAAAAGAGCAAAACCTGTCTTAAAGTGTTTAGACGGACCAGCAAGCATCGTCAAACCTGGTGTGATCCCACCATCAACTGAGCCAGACAACGCGACGTTGATCATAGGAACAGGTGTTGGAATCTGATCCTTCTTTGTAAAGACCTTGCTATTAAGCAAAGTAGCAGTAAGATCGATGGTTGAATTCTTGATAAGTTTTTCTTTAAGTGACATAATAACTCCTATGATTCAAGTACTTTGTTATCAATTTCTAATATACCAATTTCTTTTTCTTTTGTAAACCGTTTTTGATTAGCTAAGCCAATATTTGCAGCAATTAAAAGAACGATAGCGAGAGGATCAAAAACAAAAACAAGAAGAAGAATGACCATCCTAACACTTCTTTCAAGGTTATCAGAAGACTGTGCTCCATATATGAGCTCAGCAATGTACCTGATTGGTCCAACTTCTGCTTCGAGTTTTTTGAATTCTGATTCAAGTTTAATTCTTTGTTCTGTATATGTGGATATATTTTTGACATGATCGTCTTTCCTTTTGACAAGAGTATCTCTTGTCTTTCTCTGCTTATCAGCAGCTTGGAGTGATGATGCTGCTTGTCCACGATCTGTCATTTTTGTAATAGCCGCATCGATTTGTGCTATTTGTTTATCTAAGTCTTCTATGCTTTGCTTTTCAAAACTAATCTTTGTATTAAGAACCTGTATCTGATCTACTGCTCCCGTATTCATGCTAACAGTTTGATCTATGTGTGCTTTAGATAAGAAACCAAATATACCCATGCTCGTTATAAACATGAGTACGATAACAGCAGTACTTAGATATGTTTTTATAAGAAATGGTGTCTGTTTCCAGTTTCTATATAACCACGAAGCTGTAACTAGTTTACCTATCTCTAACACAGATCCCATAACTACGACCGGCCAAAAGGCCGATGCAAATATAGTTGTAAGACCTATGATTGAGTAGTAGCCAGAGACACCCGAAAGAGCCAATGCTACTAAAAGTGCCAGATAGTTTATCATCCGTCTACGTAATTATTAACTTTCTTAATGAAAGCCTGTATCTTTGCTGCACGATCAGGCCAGAGGATATATTCTTTATTTGGATCTTTAGATAGATTTACAAGAAGAGGCATGATCATATCTCTTAGACCATGCAATTTATCTTGTGCTTCAACAGTCTTCTGTTCTACTGCTTTTGCTTGTTGCTCTACTACCTTCTTTAGTTGTTCTTCATGAGCTTTTAGCTCTGATTCAGATACAAGACTAAACCCAAAATCATCATCGTTTAACTTCATGCGAACCAATCCTCTAATGTAGATACTTTTTTAGTGTTTACTTTCCAATGCAATACATCAAGAATTGACTTGATAGGATCTAGGAAAGCTCGATCAAACTGCTTCTCATAATCAATATATTTATTAATCTCGAGTTGTTTAGGCATCGCAGAGTTAGTAGCAATAACATCTTCTTGTCGAGTGATAGGATTAGGTGTTACTAGATAGGCAAACTTAATCTTATCGCCGTTAGCGATTGGTTGATGTTTCTTTTCAAGACCAGCATCCTTAATCACTTTGTTATAAAGAAGAGATGCTCTAACTTGGATTGGAAGAGACTTCTGATCAAGCTTGTAATGAAGTGGGAACGTAGCACCACCATCATTTTTGCGGAAGTAAATCATCTTGACGCTGCGTGGGAATGCAACCTCTTCGAACTCCATGCTGAAGAACTTCTCACGAAAATCTTCGATGAAGCTGAGTACAGTCTTTTGATCTGTGTTCATGATCAACTCAAGAGTCTTCTTAATGTTCTCACGGCAAGATGCAGGTGTAGATGAACGCACAGCTTCGATACCCATCATCTTAAGTTGTGGCTTTTCGTACTGCACACCCTCACTGTTCCACACGTTGAGGATATACATCTTCTTAGCTTTCCAGATTCCCTTGTTAGCGATGTTCTCACGCTTCATCTGCATCTTCTGCTGATAAGCATTCATCATATCGAAAAGCTCCTGATACGACTTATCGATATAAGGCTGGATCTTTTGTTCGCAGAAAGCATCGATCGCTTTAACAATCTCAAGATCATCTGTCATATCGAGTTTATCAACCAACGGACCCATATTAACGTAGACAGAGTCAGTGTCAGATGCAATCACATAATCTTTGTCTTTAGTTTTGAGGACTTTATTGAAGTATGCATTAATCTTTTTCTCAATCCAGCGGATCGATAGCTGACCAGAAGTTGTGATTGCCTCTGCGTGATTGAAATTGAACCATCTGAAGTATTGGTTGCCCAACGCTCCATACGCCGAGTTGAGCTGGATTTTCTTCGCGAGCTGAAGATTGTGATAACGCGAGATAAGTTTTTCGTCATCTTTGCTTTTCGTTTGCGCGAATCTTTTCTTGGCTTCAAGCATCTTGTTTTTATAGACAACACGATCATTATACATCTTCTCCATAAGAGTAGGAAGAAATCCTTGCTTTTCTCTAGAATAATAACAACCATTGGCAGCATAACAAACTCCAGCGGCAGAACTATAATTGGTGCCAAACACAGCTTCGCCAGTCAACAGATGATCAATGCTAGGCATATTTGACAATTTACCACAAAAAGTTTCAGGACTAATGTTGTACTGCATAATCAAGTGTGGATACAGTGAGTTAAGGTCGAAAGACACAACCCATTTGTGCATACCAACCTGAGGATCCTTAACGTAACCGCCAACGAGAGTATCGTAGTTATCTTCGATCTTCTGTTGTGGGATAACAATCTTTTGATCCAATAGGTAGTTATGAATGATAACATCCCATGGTCTAACAGTAGTCAATGTATCAGTATAGTTGACTTTAGCATCATATGCAAGAGCAAAGACCTGCTTAATGAAACCAAGCTTATCTTCGAGACGATCAACGAGCACACAGTCATGGATGTTATAATCGATGAACTTCTCGTAATCTTTCTTGTACAAGTCAAGCAAGCTGTCGTACTCTGAATAATCGAGTTTACGTTCACCAAGCACGATGTTAGCGATATGATCTAGACGATAAGACTCTTGGTTAGTAAACGAGAACTTCTTGTAAAGATGCATGTAGTCAAGGATAGTGATACCAGCCGGCACGAATGCTTGGTTCTTCTGATCTCTTACGATGATTTCTTTCTCATCAAGGAATTTCCATGGTGAGAGCTTCTTAGCTTCCTTCTGACCAAGCTGACCAATGATACGGTTAACAATGTATGGTACGTCGAAGAACTCTACGTTCCAACCGGTCAACACATCGGGTGTCCAATCAGGATGATTCCAACCCATGATGAACTTAGCGAGCAGATCTTTCTCGTCTTTACAGAGAACATAGACGACATCATCAGACTTTGGCTTATAATAACCACAACCAAACACGATGCTGCGACCATTCTTACGAAGCGAGATGGCAGTAATAGGTTTAGATGCTTGCTTGATGTCAGGAAAGCCATCATCACTGGCAACCTCGATGTCAATGGTAACTACTGATACAAGCTCAGGATCATAGTCGATCTGACCAGGATACTCATCGTTAATGAATACATATGGGTAGTTAGTAAGACCATAAAACTTAAAGTTAGACACATCGTTATATTGCTTAACGAAGTCTCGAGCTTCTCGTATCGAGCTAAAGTTTATTTTTCCAACTTTCTTATTATCAAGCGTAAGATAATCACCTTTTTCAGAGGGAATGAAGAGGTAGGGTTGGTAATCTACCTCTTCACTGATACGCTTGCCATTCTGGTATCCACGCAAGTAGATCTTATTACCACGTGCGTAGAAGTTTGTGTAGAAACGTGACATATATACCTCAAATTATCAACTGTGAACATATTATAACATATTCTAAAACAGAAGTAAATTACTGTTTACCAGCTATCTTCTCTTGTCCACGCGTCCAAGCAGCAACACCAAGGATAGCACCAAATGCCATATGAATTAATCCACCATTATCAAGAGTTAAAGATTTCCAAGGCATATATGTTAAACCCGGGATAAACTGAGGTAAAAACATAGCGATGACAGGAAATGCAACGAAGTCACAGAAACACATAACCATGTAAAGCCAGCCCATTGCTGGTCTCCACATTGATTTCATCCATGGTTCTTCTTGTTTAGCGTTTTCTGCTTTCCATTTTTCTTTTTCTAGTTCAATCGTTGCGAGTTGTGCCGCCTCTGACATTTGAGATGAAGCACTTGGTTTTGATGGACCTGAATCAACAAAGTTAGTTTGAATGGAAGCAGCTGCACCCTTTGTAGCAGGTGGTAACTGATCCATAACAGGTTTTGCTGCAACTGGTTCGTCGTCTAGTTTACCGAATTTAGGCATCATTAACCTCCAAATATTTCTAAGGCTGCTTCATAATGATGCTTACGATCTGCTAGACCGATTGTTCCACCGTTGATCTTCTTAGTTACAGTAAGGATATCATCCTTATCTGCCCACTGGTTGAGTTCTCTTGAATCCCAGAACCAACCTGCTGACCAAGCTGCTCCCTCTTCTGTCTCTAACCACTCTGTTGCTTCTGCTAGATCCATATTCATGTCAGAAGCAAAAGCCTGATAGTTGCTCTTACCCGTTAACTGGATAAGACCACGACCGCAATAGCGATAGCCATCACCAGACTCAGGAGGACCGTTACCCATTCTACTTGCGTAGACGAGATTAGCGATCTTCTCAGGATTCTTAGCGTATTCGTTTGGATTTCTTCCACGAAAATACTTTGGAAACACCTTTACAAGTGTTTCTGCCCTATAGTTTAAGTTTTCTTTTCTTGCTCTTAGTCCGCCAGACTCATGTCCAACTTGTGCTAAGAACATAGAAATTCTCTGTGGTGTATTGATCTCGTAGAATGTCATTACTTCGTTTAATGGTTCTACGAATGCTTGAACGATGTCTTCGTCAGTATCTTCAAAGAATTCATTCAGTTGTTCAAAGGTTATTAAAGCCATTGTGATCTCCTATATTAAAGTCAGGCCATAATATAGAAGTTGTCATCATGCCTTATTTATGATGTAAGAAAGCTCCAGTCTTATAGTTCCATTGATTTTGAAGATCTTTTGTTTCGATAAAGATTTCGTAGATGAATCTGAATAACTTCATTACACCCTCGCAAAATGTTTTGCTGCTTCAAATATGATCTGTTCTCTTGTCATACCAAGATCTTTAAGTTCACGATCAGTCAAAGCATTTAGTTCTGCAATAGTAGTCATGTAGAGTGAATAACTGTTTACCCATTTGGCAGCAGCTTCTAGTACGTTTAGCATTTGTATTGTCTTTCTTTTAGTTCGTATGAAATAAAAATGTGGCCAGAAGCTAATGCCACCAGCCACATAATATATTATGTCATGATATATTACTTGTCTTCTACAAGTAGTTCTTTCTTTGTCTTCTTTGAAGACTCTGTATCTGTGATGTCAATCTTCTTTGGCTTCTTATCTTCTGGAATGATGTGTTCAAGCCAGATTTTAAGGATGCCATTGACCATAGCAGCATTATTAACAACAACATTGTCAGCGAGTGAGAATGTACGAGTGAATGCACGGTCAGCAATTCCCTTGTGTAGATACTGGACGTCGATGCCGTCTTCAGTTAGTGTTTCTACGGTAGTTTGACCCTTGACAACAAGCTTGTTATCTTCGAGTGTAAGTTCAATATCCTGCTTACCAAACCCTGCGACAGCAAGTTCGACAACATAAACGTTGTCATCTGTCTTCTTGAGATTAAACGGAGGGAATGTAGCACCAGCAGTCTTTTGGATATGCTCTACTGTTTCTGCCACACGCTGTGCGATCTTGTCAGCACCAACATAAAATCTACTAAGCTTTTCGAGATCAGCAAAAGAATGGTCGAACTTATATGTAGGCCAGTTTGTCATGTGTTTTCTCCTATTAAGCGAGTATAATTATCATGGATCCATTAGGCATCCACAGTTCTATATATAATCATCAACTAAAATGTGTCAACGGTTAGTGAGCATTTTTTGTTTCTTTTGCTTCCACAGATAGAGACATAGTGTCCTTATGAAAATAGTATATTGGTGTAAGACCATGTTTCTTTAACTGTTCACCACGTTTAAGAGTTACACCAAAACTATTGTTAATGTCACCAAGTGCACAACACATCGTATTTGCTTCCATGATGATTGATTCAGTAATTTCTTCAATTGTATTCATTAGTCCCAAAGTCCTCTATAGTATCTACCAAAAAGACGAAGTCCATTTTCTATACGATCATTATATTTTTTTGAACCTTCAAAATCATACACATCTTTCTCTAAATCGTAAAATGAAAGAGTTTCATGATTAGCAAGTTGATCAAATGTCCATATCATTTCGTCCATGATATAATTATAACGATCAATAGCAAGAGTATCGCTATTTCCATAATCTGTTTTTTCGCCTTTACCAATATCAGGAGCATCTTCTGGATCTGAGTTAAAATATCCATGATTGTTTGCTTTAAGTTGCAAAAGCATAGGATGAACAATCAAAGCAAGCGTATGATCCATACTCCATGTATCATATGGATCAATACGTACTACAACTTTACGCTTCTTTTTACTATCAATCCAGTTGCAAAAATCACTTACCCATGTGTTTGATAGCCATTCGCCAAACTTATCTGCTGCTTTGTAATCCCAGCGCTTCTCACGGGCATCATCTTCTGCCCAGATACCACGACGATCAATCCAGAAAAAGATAGCGTCAGCGATCTGATACGGGCCTATCCAGCCGGTGTATGGTCCAATATTTACTTTCATGATTCATCCTGTACAAGTTCATCATCTTCAGATGGCCAATTCAATTCTGGCGATTTTGCTTTCTCTGATTTCATGGCAGTTTCCAATGTATGGATAATACCAATGCGAGCAAAAGCTTCAAGCTCACCTGGGCCGAATTCAACTGTGGCATCAGCAGATCCATCTTCATTTATTTTAACAACCTCAAGCTTCATGATGTAAATCCTATAAATAGAGGGTACTGGTATAAGGAACTAAACAAATGAGCAAGCTCACATTATATATAGCCGCTGGTATAATTGGCTTTGGTGTACTCAGTGGTATTTACTACAAATGGCGTAAAGATATTGAGCGCGAAGCTCTATATGAATACAACCAGAAACAAATTGAACAGAATCAAAAAGATCAAGAACGTCTTAGACAGCAGCTTGAAGATATAGCCAAGAAACAAAAAGAAGTTGAAGAGGCTAATGCTGCAGATAAAAAAGAGTTTAAAGGCAAGATGGATGCTATTACAACAGATATCGAATCAAAAGAAACTGTTGACAGACCAGCATCTGATGTTCTTAAGAAGACCGTTAATAAACTAAAGGATGCACCAAAATGAAGTTATTACTAGCCTCTTTTGCAGTTCTTACATTAGCAGGGTGTGCATCTAAGCCACCGCAGGTTCTTACAAAGACTGAGATGCAAGTTGTTATGCCAGAAAGAACTATGTTTTACTGTCAAAACGTTCGTCGTTTTCCTAATCCAGAAACTTTGACAGATGCACAGGTAGCCAAGCTTCTAGTAGAACTACATTCAAAGAATACTGAGTGTCAGAAAAATATGAATGCAGTCTATAATTTCTTAGATGCAGCTAAGAAAGAAACAGAGAAGAAGTAATTAAGCTTCTTCCTCTTCTTCGGTTAGCTTCCTAAGATTTTCAATAGTAGTTTCTATGGTATATGTTAGATGCCTAATGATATTTTCTTGATAATAGATGATGATCCAACAATAAGCTGACCAAATAGAAAATACAAGTATATTAATTAATATAAATTTAGAAATATTTTCATTTGAGATAAATGCAAAATACACGAACATAGCAGCAGAATATGCACTGGCTATGAATGGAAAATACTTACTCATCATTATCTCCTAATGGTTCGGGAGGAAGGGCTCGAACCTTCAACCTTGGGATTCAAAGTCCCCTGCGCCACCAATTGCGCCACTCCCGAATAACTCTATTAGATCTTGGAGCGAAGATAAGCCAAGATATTTTCTGGACTGGTTTCTCCGTACGGATCGAGATCACAGTCATCTGCAATACCAGGTTCTTCGAACCAAGCTTCGATAACACCATCATTAATGATTGCAGCATAACGCCATGAGCGTTCACCAAAACCAACATTCATCTTCGATACAAGCATGCCAAATTCAAACGTGAACTGACCGTTACCGTCAGGAATGACCATGACTTTCTCGATGTTCTGTGACTTTGCCCATGCATTCATGACAAACGAATCATTCACAGACATGCAATAGATCGCATCGATGCCATGTTTAATGAACTCATCATAATTCTTTTCAAAGCCTGGCAGTTGGTATGTTGAACACGTCGGTGTGAATGCTCCTGGCAATGAGAACAACACAACTCTCTTGTTTCCAAAGAAATCTTGTGAGTTAACATTATCCCAACGATAAGGATTAGGACCACCAATAGACTCATCACGAACACGAATCATAAAATCAACATCAGGCACACACTTGCCAACATTAGTTCCCATAATATTCCTCTGCTTTGTCTGCGTAGTATTTAGCAATAGTCATTGCTTTTTCTTCTGTATAATCTGTAATAGCATCTTCTTCATAGTGTTGACTAAGTGTGTTATAGTCACCATCTGTCACAACTTGGTATGTTATCCGAATGCTATTATCTTTACGAACATATACATCGATACCAATAATCTCTTTTACCTTTGTATATGGTTCGAAGTTATCAATATTACGTTGCCATACTTCACCCTCATAAGTGAGTTCTTCAATAACGTAATTTTTCCTGCAACGTGGGACAATAAACTTATATCCTACGTCATACTTCGTATTTATAATCAACGGCAATACCTCTCAAATACTTGACGACCATAACGATCGTAACCAATCATCTCGTCCCAACAATGACGATCATTGTAATAGTAAGCGCCAGCACCAAGAGCACCGAGAGCTAGACCACCGAGAGCATAAGGAACCCAGTTGTTATTGTTACGTCGCGGTGCATGGTAATGATGTCGTTGTACATGTCGAGGTGCATGATAGTGTCGTTGCTGGTGCGGTCTATAACCGTATCCGTGACGATGATGCTGTGCAAAGGCAGGAAGTGCCGATGCTAACAATGCGACAACTGACAAACCTATAGCTATCTTACGCATCTCTCTCTACCTTTATGATATAGAAACGTGATTTGACATAATAACCAAGTTCCCACGCACGCAATTCAATGTTGTATCGACGAACAAACTTCATGATTAAATCCTCTCGATGATAGGACGACCAACAACTTCAATCTTACTCGTACGCTTACCTTCCATATCTTTAGCAAACTTGATTGCTGACTGGAGAGTAACAAACCTGCACATTTGGTCAGTACTTAACAGACCATACAAAGTACTGGTCTTGTTAATGTGTTTAATGTCATATGTGACCTTGAATCTGTACATGTTTGCCTCCTATGCTTGTTACATTTATATAATACCATACTGGCATACTTTGTACATATTTATTTTTGATCTGGTCGAATTATGCGAATATTTTCTTTAAAATCTCGCAATGCCTTAACATCCATTTCATGTGAAGCTATGTAATAAGCAACACAGCCAATCATGACAAGTACCCACGAGATAGCTACCCATGTAGCAATGAATACATCATTAAGGATTACAGTGAGTTCAGTGCGGAGACCAAGTGTACTAGTAATGCAAAAGATTACGAGGAACAAGATCTTAAAGAAATTGCGTAAGAACGCAGAAGAGATATCATAACCATTGTGCATCACGTGTCTCCATAGTATATTGAGAGGGGAGCATGTACGCTCCCCTCAGAGTTCTATTAGAACTTGTAGTTTACACCAGTTGTAACACGATCTTCTGCGTTACGATTGGCCTTTTCGATAGCGTCGATCCGACGATAACGAACATCGAGCTCAAGGTTAGATGTGAATTCATACTTAGCACCTACGCCGATGTTATAAACGGAATAATCTGCAGCTACAGAATTCCAACGATAACCGACACCGCCGATACCATAAAAGGTAACGTCAACACCGGGAATCTTGTACTGCGGTACAACGTTTACAGCAAATGTGTTGCCGTAATTCCACTCACCACCAACCTTAGTCTGTGGACGAGAGAAATCATATGTACCCTCTACTGCGAGGAACGGAAGGACGTTCCAGCCAGCAACAGCACCACCAGAGTAGACACGTGCATCTTCGCTCAAGTTTGCACCGACATTAATACCAACATAGTGCTGTGACTGTGCAAGTGTTGGAAGAGCCGGAGCAGCCGGAGCCTTCTTTGATGGGATATCAGCTGCGGAAGCAACTGATGCCGACGCAAGAAGTGCAAGCGCCGCTACGATAGTCTTTTGCATTTATTTTCTCCTAGTTTGTTACATTACTCAAATATGTTTTGGATTAAGAAGTACAAACCTGTTAATATAGGCATCCAAAACAACATTATAATAAGCCAGAAAGCCTGTACGATATTATCATAGATCTCTCTAGCATTAGCATGCTTTATAAGCATGATTCTATTTATAACCCAAGGGCTTTATGGGTGTACTTAAGATAGCCACCCTTAAATTCATGAGTCAAGTATTCAGAGAGGATCTCAAAACGAAGGGCTGCTGCTTCATCTGAGGAGTCTCTGAGCTGTTTAGCTGCATCATTGCAGAAACGAATTAGTGAGACCAACGAGACCTTGTCTTCGTGGTCGTGAAGAGTCATTGCTTGCTTTTTACCAGGGCGCTGCATGTGTTTGTCTCCATGTTATACTTTTCATTATATACAAATATCAGAGTTTGTATACAGTTAAATATCACCTTCCCATGGATTTTTGTAAGGATCTATCTTTAAAATCTTAACTTCTAAGATATAGATCATAACACAATACAATACTACTAAACCGGCAACAATGAATGCATCCATCATCGCTTCACACTCCATTCACGTGGTCTTTCGTGTGTTGGTTCAGCTGCTGGTACAACGGGTGTATTACTAATACGACGATGAAGGTACTCACCAATAGCTTCGCGTATGCATGATGATGGGTCTTTACCCATTGATTCTGCGTATTCGTACAACCTATCTCTCAGGATAGTATTACAACGAAATGTAGTAATCCGATTTTCCATTCCGGATTTAGCGCGATACAGAGATGTTGCGCCGTCTTTGTATTGGTGTCTCTCTGGCATTATACCTTATATGTGTAGTAGCAGTCTACTATCGGTTTGAGTTTATCATCTAGGTCGTTATTATACCAGTCATGATCTATGATACCGCAACACAGATCCATGTAGTCTTGGACTGTCAGGAACTGTTTGCAGATCATGAGATACTCGTATTGTGTATGAGGCTTCATGACTTGCTTACCATTTATATATCCGAACTCTCGAGAGCTAGGATCAAGGTGACGGGTGTCAACCAGTTCACTGTTATCTATTAGACCAGTGTCTTCTTTCTTTATCTTTGGTTTGAAGTCAATGATATCAGCCATCACATTTCTTTCATGATTTGTTGAATTCTGCCTATGACGGTTGTTTTATATTGATGATATTTACGCTTTGCTTTACGTTCAAAGAATATTCGCCATTTGGTTGTTTCTGATAGTGACTTCATGTTACGAATATCCGGATCGATCGTTTCATAGCGATAAGATGTATATCCGTTTATATATTCTTCCCACTCACGCGAAACATAGTCTGCAATCCATTTGGCGGGATCAGAAGTCAAAATTTCATATTCTCGTTTTGCGTCAGCTAACTGCTCAACAGGATTCCATGGAATCGCTAGTTCTGCTTTGTCAAGATATCCAACAGATGGGATCTTATTTACGCTATCAGAAGCATATTGATTATCAGAAGCATATTGATTCACGAGTGCAGGACCAGCGGCTGCACCGATACCAAGCATTCCGAGAACACCGCGTCTATTCATGTATCACCCACACATTGATCGTGTATGTTTCCAGCAGTTGCAGTCATTGCACATCTTATCACCATCCTCTGAGTCACAGAGCTTAGTGATTTCATGGTAGTGATTGCTACAAGTACGACGATACCTGCCATTCTTTGCAGGCCATCCGGAGGAGATTTCATCGAAACAACCGAGTTCATCACATAGATGTAAAACTTCCTTAGCTTTGCTGATGTTGTTAATCTTTAAAGCTTTAGCCAACTCAGGTTTCATGCTAAGATCAAACTCATTGCTAATAGTCATGCCATCAGAGCAAAGAGCTGCGTATGCCTCTGGACCAAACCCTAATCGATCATAGATCAAATATCGGAAGCTGCCACCATCTTGTGCATGTTCAACGATGTGTTTCATTGCCCATTTAACAACGGCGATCTTTGTATCGTGATCACATTCATCGGCCAGCTTTTCATAGATTGAGTCAGCTTCTTTGAATGCTTTACGCAGGGTTTCTATAGATTCCCAAAGGTCTTTTTTATCATCAGTCATTAGAATTCCACCCATTTGTAAATAGAGTTTCGTGTCTTGAACTTTACACTACGGTATCCATCTTTGTCAACACTCTCTTCGAGGATCTCCGTGATTGGTGATGTTTGCCACCAGTCTTGCATTGAGTAAGTACGTGCGTATGGTGATCCAACACGGACACCGCAACCAACACGTGGGTAGATTTCGTTAGGGATTGGTGTATAGTTCTCTGCGTCTAGGATCTCACACATAGGTCCAGAATCACCAGCGTTATCGCTCTCACGCACAAGTAGGTACTTAGTCATCTTACCACTCCGGTCCTGTAGTTTTCTCAGTACGTTCATAGATGTATGCAAAGTCGCAACCATATGCTGGTACGACTAAGAGTTTCTCAGGCATATTATTCATGTCACGATTGCCAAGAACACTCGAGATGAAGAGTGTATCAGGATGTGTCTCAGGTGTCAACCGACGAAGGATCATTGCCTGCATATCGCATTTCTTAGTGAGTCTATCTAACTCTGATTTGAGTTCTTCGACGGTGTTCATGGTTCTACCTCGATGCAGTGCCAGACATGTGGATGACCGTCGCTGGCTGTTGTGTGTACTGTGCCTAGATATGTACCATTCCAGCTCATACCTGTACCGACGAATCGTAGTGTTTTCCAGCCGACCAGAGCATCAGATTCTTTGGTGTTTGGTAGATCACACCATGATGGATCTACCTCGCACCATACGTATGGATCACCGTGTTGAACACCAAAGCTGACAGGTCGACCGAGAACCTTGAGTGATTCACCAGGTAGGAATGGACCGAATTTCCAGATTGCCTTCATATCACTCATACTCATTTTCTACCTTCCACATTTCAACTCTATCTTTAATATAGATCCTGTATAGACCGTCCTCAAACTCTACGATGTATTGCAGACAATGATCTTCGAATCGGATGTATTGAGGGAGCCAGACGTTTAAGTTATGTTTCTCATAGAAGTTATATATGTCGTTCCTTGTTTGCTTATCGTAGAGCAGGTAGATGAGAGAGTCAGTAAACTTTAAATGTTCATTATCGTATGGTGTGAGTATAATATTAATCATTATTGACTAACAATCTCCATATAAACTATAGGAATCACTTTATCATATTTGTACTTTTCAGGTTCCTCAAATAGGATTATCGGACCGTCTTCATTTGCATACCAGCTATCACTGGGCCAGCAAAGCCATGCAAGTTTCATCACTTGTCCTCCTTATATGCCAGCTTCGCTTCAAGCTCTGCAATCTTTTCTTCAAGAGCATCGAAACGCTCTGCCAGATGTTTGGCAACTTCCTCAATACCTCGAGGATCACAATGGAGGACACCAACCTCTTCCTGGATCAGGAGCATGATTGCTTCATAGTTAGTCATCACTTCACCTTCTCGTTGAACCCCAAAACAACTTCACCAGCGATACGTCCAACAACGGCGGGATCAGTCACGACTGTATAAATCCCGTAGCCGACAAAGCCCCAGATGAGAAGAACTATCGAGAAGACGAATATACCCCAGAGCTTGAAGAATAGCGGCATCTTGTGAGAAAAAGTGTTAGTCTTTTTACGAGCGTACATCACATCACCTCAACTGAAGATATCTTTTTGATAGGACCGCGACCTGCGCTGATTGTATCAAGATCGGCGTGCATAGTTTTGAATTTGGCGCGTATGGCATTGACCAGTGCTGCGTCTTCTCCTTCGAGATAGAAGTTAGTCATACTACATATCCAATCGAGTCGTGATAGAAGGATGTCGCAGTCCTGAATCAAGTCTTCGCACTGATCTTCTAGTTTCTCGTTCTTTGTGTGTAACCTGTAGAGTTCTTCCTTATGGGTAGCCTGTAACCTCTCGAAGTAAATTACTGAGTTGCGAGCGTATGTTTTACTATCTCTACGCAGATAATCAATTTCGTCTGCTGAGTCGCGTAGGCAGGCGGCCTCAATGCCGAGTTCATCGGTTCGAAAAGTTTCGGCATTTTCCATTTGTCTAGCGATTATTCGAAGTGCCTCTGGGTTTTTGCTATCGATCATCACTTCTTCTCCTCTTCAAGGGCGGCGCGGGCGCGGTCTCGACCTGCGATCCAAAAGGCATTTTCTGGATCAACTTCATTGGTTTCGTCGTTGTCTACGTACCACTGCAATGCCTCCCGCAGCCGCGCTTCTCTTGCGCACAGGCGTTCGATTTCGTTGGCGGCTTCAAATGCGGCGTTCTGTATCCATTCAATCGGTGTTACACCTGTGTGATCGTCAT
>JACCDP010691357.1_pt1 | contig 17976 bp, 8 predicted proteins | sample 7445841 | NCBI WGS metagenome assembly JACCDP01 (sample SAMN15323441, study PRJNA562643) | freshwater metagenome | isolation source: river surface water | place: USA:Blue River Watershed | collected 2017-08-17
AGCAGTGGGTTTACATTAAACTGAACATCAATGTTTCTTTTTAATTCATAACTAAATATGTTCAGTACAGTGCCAATGTTCTTATTTAAATTAACCATTGTCTTATCAGATGATTTCTGATCTTTAATGAAGTTTCTAAGGTCATTAATTACCTGACTCGCGCGTTCTCCCGAAGACAATATTGTATCAACAAAATTTCGCGTCATCTGTATATGAAACATCAAATCAAAAAATTCAGTTGGATTCGTTGATGAAATAATGTTTTGAATGATTTCTTTATCTTCTATCGAAATTCTGTTTTTAACCATTCCATTGATATATACCTCCACTTCCTCTTTACGCAAATGCGCGTAATGCTCAGAGAAATACTCTCTCCAAACATTGAGTTCTCTTCTTTGCTGAAGTCCTCCTACGAATAATTCAATTTTTGTTTCGGAAGCTCGACGACAGGCCACACTGATTTGTTCTGGCGAACATTTCCAAATGGTTTCTTTGAACAAGGCTTCAAGAGTATATCTTATATTCTCTGCTCCACTTTTAATAGCTCCGAGCGGCGTGTTTAAATCATGAGCAATTCCAGAGGCTATTTCACCTATGGTTACCATTTTTTCTTGATCAGAAATCGACTTAGCCAAGTCCAAATTCATTTTTGTTTTCTCTTGAACTTGTTTTTCTAAGCCTATATTTATTTCCTCTATTTCTCTTCTAGCCCGCTCAATTTGCTTTAAACTGTCTGTTCTTCTCGAGACGTTGACCAACATTTGGGCAAATAACTCGAGTAGGTCTTTTTCGTCTTCATTAAAAGTTCTAAGCGATCTCACAGAGTCTAAACCTACAAAACCAATGCATCCTTCTTGATCGATTAAAGGTAGGGCCATTAGACTTTTTATGTCCTGTTCTTCAATTAATTTTCTGAACTGAGAAGGAGGTAATTCTTTCACGTTTGGCACTACAATAGATTCTCCCTTTGAATGTTTTGATAACCAAACCGGAATTAATTCAAAAGGTATTTCTTGCAAATTATCTATTTGTGGTTCAATTCCATCCGCACACCACTCAAATAAATTTGAGGAAGTTTGTTTCTCATAGTTATAATCAAACACATACACCCTGTCGACATCCACAAACCTTCCTAATCTTGCAAGCGACTCATCAATGGAAGAATTTACGGATTCAATTGGGATATTGATATATTTTGAGGAAATCTCTACCAAGATTCGTTGAAAACTTGCTTTTAATTCCAATTCTCTTTCTGCTTTCTTTCTGTCTGTAATTTCGTGTCTAATAGAAAGGTAGTGACTAATATTATTTTCTAGGTCAAAAATTGGATAGATGATGGAGTCAACCCAATAGATTGATCCATCTTTTTTCTTATTACAAACTTCCCCTCGCCAAACGTTTCCAGACCGAATAGTTTTCCACATGTCAGACCAAAAAGCTTTATCGTGATATCTCGAATTAACGATATTATGATTTTCTCCAAGAAGTTCTTTTTCTGTATATCCCGACACTTCACAGAACTTTGAATTTGCTTTAATTATAATTCCATCACTGTTTGCAATTGAAACCAATGCACTTTGGTCTAAAGCATCTGTAACTTCACGCAACTCCTTGTTTTGTTGTGCGATTTTTTCTTCAAAATTCTTTCTTTCGGTTATATCCAATTCAATAGCTATAAATCCTTCAAGTTCACCTCTCGTATCAAATATGGGTTGAATATTTAAACTTATCCAATAGAGTTTTCCTGATTTAGTGGAATGAAGAATCTCCTCTTGTACAGGTTCAATGTTCAGTAAACTATTGTAAATGCGGAGTATCGTTTCTTGGTTGGTCCCTTCAAATTGGAAGAGCTTTGGACTTTGACCAATTAATTCAGATAAGTCATATTCTGAACGATTGATGATGGCCTCATTTGCCCAAACAATTTTACGATTTTTATCTAATATTAATACGCCATTGGTGGTATTTTTCGCAACCAAGGAAAGTCTTCTAATTTCTTCCTCTGATTTTTTACGTTGTGATATGTCTCTTGCTGCCGCAATCAAATAACCCAAACCATCAATTTCTTCGTATACAACATTAACTTCAACATCAATTTCTTCACCCGTAGTTTGGTTTATATTAATGGACTCAACATTGAAAGATTTATTTTCCTTTAAGAAACTCAAATGACTCTGCCAAACACGTTCATCACTAAAATACTTTTCAAACTCATTTACATGATGCTTATGAATTTCTCTTTGATCAATACCAAGACGTTTTGAGGCCGTTTCATTGATATAAACCATATTGCCTTTATCATCCGAAACTTGAATGGCATCAGTGGTTTTATTTAAAAAGTTCTCTAACAAGGCTAACTTCTTGTTTGATTCTATGAGTTTTTCCTCGGCAATTTTAGTTTCCGTAATTTCAATACCATATCCGACAACATATTGAATCACTCCGTTGTTATCCTTAAGAGGCGCTATTTTTCTGTAAATTACTTTTCTGTTACCATTTTCATCCTTCAAATCGTCAGTCCAATCTGAAGAAACACCAGTTCTTAATACTTCATTAAATACAGCTCTTCTGTTATCCGCAAGATCAGTTGAAATACCTTTTAATTTACAATAATCATAATCGTCCTTTCCAATCATGAACTCGCGAACTTCTTTATTCTTAATCCCTTGAGGATTTACGAAAACGTATTTATGCTCTGTTGAAAAAACTGCAATATCTGATGGAATCGCATTCAATACAAATTCGTAAAACTTTTTTTGCTCCTCAATTTTCTTCGACACTTCAAGAAGTTGAAGCTCTTTTTGTTCTACTTGCCTAATAAAATTGGAAATATCATTTGCGTAAATGTTGATATAACCATATTCCTCCACATATCTTAAAGAAATATTGTAATGACGATCATTACGGGTTAAGATTAATTTAAGTACATCTTGACCTTGCTTTATTAAAGACCGTATATGAGTTGCCAATTCATCGTCCTGAATACCTTGGGTTGAAATTCCAAAATCTCCAAGAAATGTAATTTCTGAAGCTCGATTATTATAGGAAACTTTTAGGTTTGAATCTAAACGTACTATTGGATTAGGGTTCTCTCCCGGAAAGCGAGCAAGAATGTCAATTTTTGTCTGCGCTACTTCGAGTTCTTTATTTTTTAATTGCGCCTTTGCTAATAAATCCTTCGCATCGTTAAGCGATCGATCGGTTGTTTGTTGAAGAAACAAATACTCTGCTATATAATCGTGTTTGGCAAAATCATTTAAAGTAAGGTTATATTTTTTCAAATGAAAATTGGCATTTACGACAGGAAGGCATGAAATAAGAAGCAACTCTTCTTGCTTCTTAATTGAAAATTTAAATCGCTGAACACCATCCAAGGACTGAAAGAAAAATAAGCGTGATGACAAATTCAAATCCTTATTTATCCATTCTTCCCACTTGAAAGGTTGAATAAATTCAAAATAATCAAAAATATTTTGGAGCTTCGCCAAGTTGGGTTGGCAAATCTGAATCTTTGTTCCTAAATGGTGTATTACTCCTTTCGAATCTACCATTAAATAAAAAGGATTATTGAATTCTAGGGAATCGATAAAGATATTTTTATCTTTTTCTAATTTCACATTTTTCCTGCGCAATTCCAAAAGATTGATTACACTATTCGCAAGTGTTTTTAGACCATCTAACTGCTCTGTAGTGAGTGTTTTGGGATTATCATCTATCACACACAGCGTTCCCAAGGAAAAATCGTCTTGATTCACCAAAGGAATTCCAGCATAAAAGATAACATTTGGATCACCTGTAACTAAAGGATTGTCTTTAAAGCGAGCATCTAATCGAGCATCTTCAATAATGAAGGGTTCATTTGGAGAAATAATTGCATGGGCACAAAAGGCCAAATCGCGGGGAGTTTCAGATACATCTATGCCCACTTTAGATTTAAACCACTGTCGATTTTCATCAATGATACTAATTAACGCGATTTTGGTACCACAAATTTGAGCTGCCAATCTAGTTAAAGCATCGTATTCCTCTTCTGAAAGCGTATCAAGAATTTGATAACTTTTCAGCGCAATAATTCGATCGTTCTCGTTGGAAGGATGAAAAGCAGCTTGCATTTTTTTAAGTTACCACTTAATTAAAAAGACGTGACAATCGTTATCTACGTTTTTTTCTTGAATGTGTTCTACCGTTACCACTAAATCAAAACGTTTTCCTAATCCTTTTATTAAGCCATATAGCATAGGCACAAGACCTTCGCGATGAGATCTATATTCCAATTCAACTGAATTTTCCGTCTCGTTCCGTGTGGAAAATTGCGGTGCCGCCAATTCTGGCATTATGTTGTTAATTCGGTAATGCAACATGTCCAAATTTGACAAAAACTCAACAAATGACGAGCCAGTTAAATCCATAAGATCACCATATCCTTCGTCAGCGGTATAAAGAATCCAATATTCGCCAAAAGCTTCTAGAATTGCAGCGGCGTCAGCACGAAGCACACGCGAAGCATTTTTTACGAGATCATAGGTCAATTTATCTGGGTATGGATTCATACCAATGAATTCTTCGTCATGAAAATCAGAAAGTTGACAAATTTCCTTCCATTTCTCCATTCCATGGTTGGTTACAACCAAATCTTTTATTGCTTTATTGACAAGCCCGTACATATTTAACCTAGTTTAATTGGTAAGAAACGTAAAATTGCATGAAATAGTTGTGAATATTGAAATTCACGGTCATATATTCCTACAACTAAGTAGAATTACGTAGTAAACCCTAAGCAAAAAAACGGAACCTATATATTCATTTGTAATTCAGTGCTTATGAGTATCACTTTGGAAAGGAAACTGTGAATGTAGTACAAAATTCTGTTGAAGATAGTGATAATTTAGCATTATGTTCGTCCACTATTTTTTTGACAATTGATAAACCTAAACCTGTACCATTCTTGGTGGATTTCGTAGTGAAATATTTATCAAAAATTTTCTGTTGTATCTCTTCCGGTATTTTGGGCCCATTATTTTCCACATGAATCATTGTTGCATTTTTTGATTCTTCAGACCATATTTTCAAGAAGTTGTCTCCGCCTTCTTTTTCAAATGATTCAACAGCATTCTTGATTAAATTTGCCCATAATTGAAACAAGTGGATATCAAAACCTAAAACTTGAATGCTTTCGTTAACATCAAAAACTATCTCTGCCTTTCTTTTTATTTCATAGTTGAAGATATTTAGAACGGTTGCAATATTGGGTTTCAAATGAACCATTTGCTTTTCTTCGGACTTTTTATCCTTTATATAGCTACGCATATCCTGAACCACCTTAGAAGTCCTTTCAGAGCTACTTAGTATGGTGTCAAGAAAAGAGCGTATGGATTGTACTTGATAGATTAATTTTAGGTTATTCAACCAATTACGCTCACTAATAATGCGCACTATTTGATCGTGATCTTGCGTTGTAAAACGGCACTTTATCAACCAGTCGAGTAATTCTGTGTTCTCGGAAGCATTAATGTCAATTTCTCGCAGAAACTCTGCCATTTCTGCCATTTCTCTTCGCTTTTGTATGCCCCCAACAAATAATTCGAATTGACGCGTCATGGCGCGATCGCAAGCAAAATCAATTTGAGCATGAGACACTTCAACCAATGTGTTTTTAAACAAATCCTCAAGTGTGCTACGAATGCTCTCCGCTCCAATTTTAATAGAACCAATTGGGGTATTTAAATCATGTGCAATACCTGAAGCGATTTCACCTATGGTTACTAATTTCTCTTGATCCGAAATTGTCTTGGCCAACTCCAAATTTCTTTGAGTTTTATCTTGAACCATTCGTTCTAAATCGCGATTTATCAACTCTATTTTTCGCTTTCCTTCCTCAATTTGCCTAACATACTTAACTTCCTCTGTATGATCAGTAGATGACCCAACTAATCGTATTAGTTCTCCGTTGGTGTTTCTTTCAGCCGTAATTAGGCAATTTAGAAATCGAATCTCACCTGTATTATGCTGGATTATCCTGTAAGTTAGTTCTTGTTTATCCAATTCTCCTTCCACAATTTTTCTAGAAACGGAACTTACATTTTCACGGTCTTCATCCAGAATACTGTGCAACCAAAAATCATAGAGATCTAACTCGTCATCCTTTGAAATACCATATTGTTTGTAAAGGATTTCATTCCAAGTTATTTTCTTAGTTTGATAATCATATTCCCAAACACCAATTTCAGCATTGTTTGCAATCAACTCAAATCGAGAATTAATACGTAAGATTTCCTCCTTAGATTTTACCTCGTTCGTAATATCGCGTTGAAGCGCTATAAAGTTAATGTGCTTTCCCTCATCATCGAAAATCGGAATTACCTCTAAGTGATTGAAATAATTTCCTTTATTCTTAGTCTTATTTACCAATATAACATCTACCGCTTCTTTTTTAGCTAATTTTTCACTAATAATTGAAATCGTAGTTGGATCTGTGGCATCCGATTGAAGGAAATTTTTTGGTTTTTCTCCTATTACTTCGTCCATGGAATACCCAGTAATATCCGTAAAAGCTTGATTTACCCATTCAATTTCTCCTTTTTCGTTGGCTATAATAACTCCATTTTTCGTTTTAGTGGCAATCAATGAAAGTTTTTTTAGCTCTAATTCGGAAGTTGAAATTTGCCTCATTTGCTCCGAAATCTTGTCAGATTTTAGTCGGTTTATATAAATGGATAAAACTTGCTGAGCAAAAACAGAAAAAACATTTTTTTCACGAGCAGAAATCTCCCGGAACAGCGGTTGATTTTGATTGGTAACCCACGTGAAGAGTAAGACTCCACCTCCAGAGGTTAAATCAACATTGCTGAATAAAAGTCCATCTCCAATATCCTGAGATATTCGAGGAAAAAGTTCAGAAGTTGAATTCGATTTAAATTGAATCAATTTACCCGAAGTGTGTGCATTTGTTCGAAATAGATTCTTTAATTCAATTGTTAGTTGAGAAATAATGTTGGAATCAATTCCTTCGGATTCGAATCGAATTTTGTTTTCGTTTTCCTTGCAATAAAAATAAACTAAAGCACCTTCTAATTCAAGAATATCAATAAGGGACTCCACAACGAGTCGTGAGAATTCTGTATCCTTCAAATCACTCAAGGCTGAACGATTAAAATCATTCAGCCTTTTATATAAAACCAGTTCTTGATCTAATTTATCGCGTGTGTTAATCAGTTCTTGTTCAACACCTGAAAATTGTGTGACACGCAACTGCAATTCATGGTATTTACGTTTTAATTCTTCTAACTCAAAGTTGCCAGGCACGATTATTCTTAATTTCGATAGATCACATATAGGGCCGTTGTGTAATTGTGGTAGGTATTTTTTCCACCTAGTCTTGCAAATTCACCAAAACCATACATTCCTAACCATGGAGGACATTCTCCGTTTACATAAAATGGCGTTTGCATTTTACCTACTAATTCTTCTTTAATGATTCTATTAAAAAGAAATCTCCCTCTCGCCAGACAGTCTGCGTGAAAAACAGCTACAACTTCTTTATTCCCAATTCTAGCTACCATGTCATTAACCATTCTATCCATTTCGGAAAATATCAACTCCTCATCTCTCTTGGTTAACCATAATTCAGTTCCAACAGGACAAGTTGTTGCGTAGTACATTGAATTTCCTTCGTGTTTAGTAACTACTCTTAACAGATGATTGTTCCCGTATTCTTTTGCTAATTCATCTGAGAGTTTTTCACCCAACGCACCTATTGGAATTGTATCACCACACGTTGCATCATTAGCTAATCCTAATGTGTTAATGTATTCATTCCACGCAGGTTTTCCATTCAATTCTTCGATTATATGTCCATGAGATTTTGTCACCACCAAAGGTTCGCCTACGGCCACAAAACCATGTGTAGCTTGCGTGTCTACTTTTAATGTTGGATCACTAAATCCGACCATATATGCACCATGCTCTGTTACCTTACCATTCACACCTTGATAATTGACAAATCCTTTCATATTGTCTGACGAGGTAGCTCCAAAAATGGTAACATTATCACCAAAAATCTCCTCGATTGCTTGAATACATTTATCGTTGTCTATATCGATTCCAGAAGCTAAAAAATAAATCATACTCGTACCAGGGGAAGAAGATTTTAAGCTCTTCGCCATTTCGATTGTCTTCTCATACGCATTGTGACCGTAAATTTCATCTGTCGATGAAATTCCAAAATCTTTCCCTTTAACTGCCATCAAGGCCATGTCCTTCATTGATTCGCTAACTCCTTCTTTACCCACAACACCGCAGCACGAAGCTACCAGTACGTGTGCTTTTGGCGCCATTTCCGATGCCTGATCTAAAATCTCCTGAAAATTGTGCCCGATAGACGAGTGAAAAATGAGCAAATCAGCACTTGAAAACTGATCCCCTAGAGAAGATTCCAATAACTCGGTTACACCTCTTTTTGTGTTTACCATGCGCGTGCTGGCTGAATAAAATGATAACATATTTAAGATTTTTAATTTTCAGTGAATTTGAGGAACAATAACTATTTAAAAAATGAGGTTAGTCAAAATAAAAAGTAAATACGAGTTTTTACGTAGTTAATTCTAAATAGAACCACTCAATTTTAGCGAACGATTAAAAAACAAATATTTCATAAATAAAATGTAAATTAATTGTTAAAATACCTTTCCATGAGAAATAATTACTACTTTTGCAGTCGCGAAAACTGACGTTTCGATTTTTAACTTTGTAAATCAACAACTTACAAATTTAAAGTTCCAAAGTTTCAGTTTTTTCAATGTTAAAAAACTGTGCACATGAAAAAACTTTTTATAAGTATGTTGCTTTTACAAGCAATTGCTTCCATTGGTCAGGTTACCATTACCAAACCTTCTTTATCTTTTACTGCTTGTTCTTACCCGAGTAGTTACATGTCAATTGGAAATATTCGATTAACTGAAACCGTAAACTCTGACTTCTCTTCAGGTAATAATCAAACAATTGTTATTAGCGCACCTGCAAATTTTGAATTTCAATCAGGAGTTGGTTCAGTTCAAGCCGGTGTGGCGGGAGATATAAAGCAAAGCCCTCTTACTATAAATGTAACTTCAACTGCGATAACGGTGACATTTGATTGCGTAGGAATCACAAAATCAGACGTTTTGCAAATTTCCGGTATAAAACTTCGTGTTTTAGCGGCCTCCTCGAATAAACTCTTAAGAACAAGCGGTACTGCTATTATTAATGGTTTATCGAATGGAACAAGTCTAACTGATGTCATAAGTGGTCAGTCATTACCTGAAAATACCTATCGAACAGTTACTAATTCTACAGGAGACCTGGCCTGGAATTCATCTGCCACGTGGGAATGTGGAGCAATACCACCAAACAACGGGTTAGCAAATATTCTTATCGCTCCTTACTACGGTGATTATAGCGTCCAGAACGCCGTAATCTTTAATAATTCTACTGTAAATAGCGTTCTAATTGAAACGGGTGCAAATTTCTCTGCCCCAGGGAATAGCGGAACAACATTTATTGTGAACGATGATTTTACGATACAATCAGGAGCCTATTTCTTGCAATACAATTGGGCGAGTTCTGGGAAGAACGCTATACAAATTAAAGGAGACTTTGTGAATAACGGTGAAATGACAACTACTGGAAGTAACAATACATATGACTTGGATATAACTTTCAATGGCTCATCTCCACAAACTATATCCGGTACAGGTGTTTTCAGAATGATCTCAAATGGATCTCAAATGAGTACTTTAACTTTTGATAACGCTAAAGGGATTACCTTAAATGCTAATTTTTCTACCAATGGGGTTCACGGAGATGCAGGTGCCGTAGTTGTTAATGGACTACTTTCCTTTGGCAGCTCCACAAATCAATTTACAGGTTCTGGTTCATTAACCATGAATGGTCACACTGTGTTGAAAGCATCTAGCTTTTATGGTCATTACGCGATGACAGGAACAAGAACTTTAGGCGCGAATGCAACAGTTGAATATACCAATTCAAGTTCATCCATTTCTTCAGCGAATATCCCTACATTAAATCTATACCGTTTAGTAGCTGCAGTGGGTACTTCAGGGACAATTACTGTTAGCGGTAATTTATCTGTTTCTAATTTGCTTACCATGACCTCTGGAAAGATTAACATGGGCGCAAATATTTTAACCATTGGAACTTCAACATCTAATACGGGGTTATTAAACTATGCAGACGGGTTTATAATTGGAAAAGTAAAGCGTTGGTTTACGAGTACAAACACAGGTAACGAATCAGGACTTTTTCCACTTGGTATTGGCACTAAGAAAAAACAAATAAAAGTAGAATACACACAGGCAACTGATGGCGGAACAATAACTGCAGAATGGATCAACTCACCAATGGGTTATAACTACACTACCGATCCAATAACTACGTCATGTAATGGAAGCTTTGAGATCTACAACACAGCTAGTGGATATTGGAGCATGACACCTGGCGATGGAATTACAAACAATGAAAATAAAACTTACAACATCACACTTCAAGCACAAGGATTACTTGATTTTACTGACGATTGTCATGTTACTGCTTTAAAAAGACAAGGTTCAAATCCTTGGTTGCAATCAGGTACTCACGTTGATAATTTAGGTGATGCCATTAGCCCTAACGTACAACGGGTTGGAGCTAAGGGTTGGAGCAATTGGGGATTTGCAGGAGGTTCAGGTACTCCACTACCTGTGGAACTCACCTCTTTTAATGTGATTTGTGAAGAAGGAAACAGCAACCTAGAGTGGACAACCGCTTCAGAATTTAATAGCCAATCTTTTAATGTTGAGTTGTCAAGAGACGGATACTTATGGGAAACTATAGGAATACTTCAGGCCGCAGGTTACAGCAATGAGAATATGACCTACCAATTTTCAAATGCTAAATTAGCCTCGCATAAATATGCTCGTTTATTACAAGTTGATATGGACGGACAATCGAAGTTATATGGTCCAATCGAAATTACATGTGCGGCTGAATTAACTATGTCAACTGTTCCCAACCCAAGTGAAAGTGCATTCAACGTTATCATTCGTTCTAATGAAACCACTATAAAAGGAAACTTAACAGTAAGAGATATCGCTGGTCAGGTAATCTCTACTTCAGACGTTGAAATACTGAACGGAATCAACTTATTCCCTATCCACAACTCAAAACTTACAAGTGGGACATACATCATTGAATTTAGGTCGTTGCACCAAATGCCTTTGATCGAACGACATATCGTTAAATAGTCCTTTTTTCATTCGAATCTTGTGACGATTGCTTATTTTTGTGGTCATGAATTGGAAATTAATCAACAGTATCACAAAAGAATTTTTTTCAATGCGACTCATGGCAGTCGCATTGTTTGTTTTTCTAGCTGCGATTGCCATTGCAACCTTTATTGAATCACTTTATGGTATACAAGCTGCTAAAATTCTTGTTTACAACCATTGGTGGTTTGAAATACTTTTGGTTTACCTTGGATTGTCGTTAATTTCAAACATTGCGAAATACCGAATGTGGCAACGCGAAAAGATCGCCATGTTGACCTTCCACTTATCGTTTATTTTTATTCTCATTGGCGCAGGTGTAACACGCTTTGTGGGTTTTGAAGGCATTATGGTGGTGCCCGAAGGGGGCGAGGTAAATTTTATCTACAGCGGCGAGCCCCATATTTTGGTGCATGTTCAAAATCCAAAGAAGAAGGAATCTTCTGCTACATTCACAGAAAAGAAACTACTCTCGGTTATCACCAATAATGACTTTGAACTTGAATATGAATTTGAAGGTAAACCCTTGACAATCTCATACGTGGACTTCAAAGCAAAATGCAACAAGGCAATCGAAAGCAATCCGTCGATAGCTGAATCAGGAATTGAATTATTCACGAACGGTAGAAAAGCTAATGCCTTGTTTAAAGAGGAGATTTTCAGTATTGGAAACGTTCCAATTACGTTCAATACGCCACTCGAAGCACCTGGAATAGAAATCAAAGCGTTTGGTGATTCCCTGAAAATAAAAACTGCGGTTCCCATCGAAGTAATTAAAATGTCAGAACTAAGGCAAGAGGAACAGAAAACAGGTATTCAGGATTCTACAAAAATTAAAACAATTCCAATTAATTCCTGGTATCCGTTCACTACGCGGACACTTTACAAAGTTGGAAACGAACAATTTGTCTTTAATCGCATATTAAAAAATTCACGAAGAGGTCTTGTGCCGACTGGAAACTTAAAAGAAGGACTTGACTATTTAACAGTTAAAGTTTCATACGATGGTCAAGAAAAGGAGGTACAACTCGAAGGAGGAATGGGGAATGTTCCCACTCCGGAAAAATTCGAATTAGGCGCCATGATTTTTCAGTTGGAATACGGTGCAATTCGAAAAACACTTCCCTTCACCATAACCTGTAAGGACTTTCAACTCGACAACTACCCTGGCTCTCAAGCGCCTTCGTCCTTTGCAAGTGAAATACAAGTTAACGATCCGAGAAGTGGTGAAAAATTTGACCAACGTATCTTTATGAATAATGTAATGGATTATGACGGCTATCGTTTTTTTCAATCGAGTTACAAGCTTGATGATCCTTCAACACCCGAAAATGAAGAAGCAACTGTTTTGCAAGTAAACAGTGATTTTTGGGGCACAAATATTACGTATTTTGGATACCTAATGATGAGTATCGCTATGCTCCTGTCGCTTTTTGCTCCTGTCGGACGCTTTCGTTTACTTAACGAAAAACTAAAAGGTTTAAAAGAAAAAAGAAAGTCCATTACCTTGTCGATTCTTTTTGGATTTTTGGTCTTCGGTGGAAATCTCCATGCGCAACTTAACGACCACACTTCCCCTGATTTAGCAGATTTTTCTTCCTATCACCAAATTGTGGGAGAAGAACATTCTGATAAACTTGCCCGTTTGCTTGTACAAGAGATTAAATTCAACCACGAACAACATCAATTTACGCCAACTGGAAGAATCATTCCATTCCATACCATTGCTGATCGATTACTGAGAAAAATCTACCGTGGTACTTCTTTCGATGGTAGTAATCCTGTTCAAGTTGTCTTCAGCATGCACATGTATCCTCAGTATTGGGCTAAACAAGAAGTAATTCAGGTTCCTACCGCAGTAAGAGAAAAATTAAAACTTAAAGAATATGCTTCATACAACGAATTAACAGGAGAAACCGGACAATTTAAATGGATTGAAGATTACGAAAAAGCACACCAAAAACTAGAGTCGCAGCGCAGTGAATTCGATAAAAAATTAATCAAACTGAACGAAAAATACGAAGTGGTAAAGGGTGTCTTCACTTGGAATTATTTTCGAATGACCCCTTTAGACAAGGATAAACAAAACCGTTGGTTTCAACCAAAACGCATGTTTGAAGGTCTTGTGAATCCATATGTGTTAGATACCACCTATTTTCACCTAAATCTTGAGGACTTTCAGCGCGCAAATGACACTTCCAATTATTTGCTTTTCGCAGAAATGTACAATGCCTTATATCCAAGTAAGAACATTCAGGATATTTTGGCCATGCCTCCACCAACACTTTTTATTGACATTCTACACTTCTCACCCATTCAAAAAGCCATTCAGACTGGCAATTATACACATGCCGAGAAACTACTCGGAAATTATAAGAATTTCTTGGAAAAATTCGTTAATCTCTCTCCTGCAGATGTCGAAACGGCCATTATTACGCTGCGTTATTTGATGATTACTTCGGACGAAGCAGCAAGGTCCGGGAATTATTCGAAGGCTGATGACTTATTGGATAAAATTATTGCGCGTCAACGGAGTATAGGAAAAGATGTGGTTCCTTCAGAATCGATGGTTGATCTTGAAATTCGCTACAACAAAATGCAAATTTTCAAAAATACGGGCTACGGATATGCATTGTGTGGGTTTTTGATGCTTTTACTTTTCTTTTGGCAACTTTTTGTGAAACCACAAGGAAAATTATTTCGCGTGCTTTCAATCAGCGCAAAAGTGCTCTTTTGGCTCATCATAACTCTCTTTTTATACCATGGAGCAGGAATTGGAATGCGGTGGGCAATTTCGGGTCATGCACCGTGGAGTAACGGATATGAAGCGTTGGTATTTATTGCATGGGTAACAATGGTGGCGGGAATTGCCTTTTCGAGAAAGAATGCTGCAGTTTTACCAGCGACTGCTTTACTGGCTTATTTCATGTTGTTTGTTACCGAACAAAATCTTATGGATCCGGAAATTACACCACTTGTTCCGGTATTGCAATCGTATTGGTTGATGATTCACGTGGCGATCATTACCGGTAGTTACGGGTTTCTTGGTTTGGGAGCTATTCTCGGCCTAATAAACATGATCCTTTTTATTTTCAAGCGTGAGAAAAACAAGACCATTCTTGACATCAACATTAGTGAATTAACGTATGTTTCGGAAATGACCGTCACTATCGGATTGTTCATGCTAACGATTGGAACTTTCCTCGGAGGGGTGTGGGCAAATGAGTCGTGGGGTAGATATTGGGGCTGGGATCCAAAAGAAACCTGGGCACTCGTGTCAGTTTTGGTTTACGCTATATTACTCCATTTACGATTTATTCCACAATTGAGTAGTAAGTTCATTTTCAATGTTTATTCTTTTTGGGGATATTCGGCGATTCTCTTTACATTTTTCGGGGTAAACTTCATGCTTGTTGGACTACATTCATACGCTCAAGGAGAAGGACTTGGAAGTTTGCCGAATTGGCTTTTGTATACAATTGCTTTCTTCTACTTTCTGACAGAATTAGCCGCAACACGTAACGCAATTTTAGGCAATAAAGAACGCTCACTACCATCTGTATTCCGAATTATCGGGATCAAACTACTTGTTGTATCTGCCATATTTTCAATTGTTTACTTTATTTTTAGGCAATACATCAATACAAGTATACCAGCAGAGGAATATATTTTCACTTCCTTTAAGTTCACGGAATACGCGTTGCTTACCATAGTATCTGTGCTCGTAATTAATGTAGTTCTTCTTCCACTTAAAATGAGGTGGCTTTTTAAATCTTGGTGATGGATTCGTTAGCAGAGCGCATACTCTTTGAAGACAACCATCTTCTGGTCGTAAATAAGTTGCCATCTGAAATCGTGCAAGGCGACAAAACAGGAGACGAGCCACTGCCTGAAAGAATCAAATCTTTTTTAAAAGAAAAATATCAGAAACCAGGAAATGTTTTTTGTGGTGTCGTTCATCGCTTGGATCGACCGACGAGTGGAGTTGTGGTTTTTGCGAAAACTAGCAAGGCCTTGGAACGTTTAAATGCGCAATTTCGCGAAAAAGAAACCAACAAGACCTATTGGGCAATCGTTGAAAACAAACCAAAGGAACTGAAAGGTTCATTGAGAGATTATTTAAAAAAAAACGAGTCTCAAAATAAAAGTTATGTTGTAAATGAATCAACTCCAGGTGCTAAGTTAGCCTTGCTTCACTATCAACTTTTAGCCTCTTCTGATCGATATCACTTGCTTGAAGTCACCATAGAAACGGGAAGGCATCACCAAATTAGGGCACAATTGAGTAATATAGGATGTATCATTAAAGGTGATCTTAAATATGGCGCAAAAAGAGCGAACAAAGACGCTTCCATTGGATTGCATGCACGTTCTCTTCGTTTTTTGCACCCTACCACCAAAGAGGAAATCACGCTAATTGCGAACCCTCCTGCAGACGCTGTGTGGGATTTTTTTATGAATGAGATAGGATGAAAGAGCGTGTTACACAACTTTCTATGTCGGCATTCAACTACGAGCTTCCCGATGATAGAATAGCGTTTTACCCAGCAGAACCTCGAGACTCCAGTAAGCTTTTAATTTATAAAAATGGCGTAATTGAGGATCACATCTACACGGAATTACCTCAACATTTGCCTGAAAACACATTTTTAATTGCGAACGATACAAAAGTTGTGGAGGCCAGGTTGCTATTTGAAAAACAATCGGGAGCGAAAATCGAAATTTTCTGTTTGGAACCCGACGAACGTTATGCGGATGTTGTGAGTGGTATGCAACAAAAAGGTGACGTGTACTGGAAGTGCTTGATTGGCGGTGCAAAAAAATGGAAAGATGAGCTTCTTACGCTGAAAAACAATCATACCGACCTTCACGTTAAAAAAACTTCGCACTCAGGAAGTCCGGCCGTTTTGCATTTTACATGGAATGACCACGAAATGACCTTTGCAGAAATATTGCACCTCTTTGGTAACATCCCGCTGCCGCCCTATATTAAACGAAAGGCGGAGAAACAAGACCAAACGGACTACCAAACTGTTTACGCACAACACAAAGGGTCCGTGGCGGCACCCACAGCGGGACTACATTTCACAGAGAATTTACTCGAACGATTGCAGCAAAAAGGTATCCATTCCCATTTTGTGACGCTTCATGTTGGCGCAGGCACCTTTATGCCGGTAAAATCAGAGACCTTGGGTGGACACGAAATGCATGCTGAATTTTTAGACGTTTCCATCGCTTTTATTCGGGCATTTCTCAAAAACAACGAAAAAAAGGTATGTGTAGGCACCACTTCCTTGCGCACTTTGGAATCCCTTTATTGGATGGGAGTTAAAGTATTGACTAATTCCAATATTGGTGTTGAAGAAATTAAAATTTCACAATGGGATGCGTACGAGCTCCCGCAAGATTTTTCTGTTGAAAGTGCATTTCAAGCGCTGGAGAATTGGATGAAATCTGCTCAACTAACGCACTTGGTAGTACCCACTCAATTATTAATTGCTCCAGGCTATTCCATCCGAACGGTAGATGCCATTCTCACAAATTTTCACCAGCCGGAATCTACCTTATTGCTTTTGATTTACGCCTTTGTAGGTGCCGATTGGAAAAAAATCTACGCGCATGCCATGGAGAACAACTACCGCTTTCTCAGTTTTGGAGACGGTAGCCTTTTGTGGAGGAAATAGTTAGATAATCTTACTCACAATAAAAATAATAGCTTTCACTCTTGAATAATCAAGGTTGTCAGCATAGTCTCCTGAACCTTGGAACCGGAACTTTTGTAATTGATTTGTAAATTTAACTTTTCACCCAGCTTTCTATCGCGGAGGTGCTTCGCTTTTATAATATCTCCCTTATACTTTTTTCCGAGATAAGAAATACTTATTACGTCACACCACGGATCATAACAAAATGGATTTGGAAATTTAACACGGACCCTACTATTCAATTTCTGCGAACAAGTGGTTGTCGCACATACCGGCAAAGGAAAATTTTCAACTTTAATTTTTTTAATTTCTAAAGTGGATGAATTCCATTTTCCTTTTTTCACGACAAATAATTCAACTTCTCCGACGGTAGTTAGCCTTACGTTAAAGACCATTCCGTCGTCATAAATTTTATCCCCAAGCCATTTGGTTTTTTCTACAACACCAGAATTGGTAAGTAGCTCAAGGTCCTTATCTGTTGAATTTATAATTACTTGATTTCTGATGGAAGTATAGAATACATCGCATCTCGTCTCGATCAAATTTTGTGAGTAGCAATTTAAAAAGCCTAAGTTTAATAGTATCAAAAAGAGTATTTTAGCTGATTTCATTGAAAGAATATGAATAACACCATCTAAAATTAAACTTAATTTGAACTACACGTCTATATTTTTGATTTTCCTTTTACTTTCCTTTCCATTGTTTTCACAAAATCAGGACAGTACTGACCGCGCCTTGTTTGCGTCTTTTGGGGAAGAATTTCTTTGGGGAACCGCCACGGCTGCTTATCAAATCGAGGGTGCTTGGGATGTTGATGGTCGTGGACCTTCCATTTGGGATGCATTCAGTCAAAAATCGGGAAAAATAAAACAAAACGACAATGGTAATATTGCCACAGATTTCTACCACCGATTCAAAGAAGACATTCAACTTGCGAAAGACATGAAATTCAAGGTTTTTCGTTTTTCCATTTC
>JACCDP010991216.1_pt1 | contig 17975 bp, 14 predicted proteins | sample 7445841 | NCBI WGS metagenome assembly JACCDP01 (sample SAMN15323441, study PRJNA562643) | freshwater metagenome | isolation source: river surface water | place: USA:Blue River Watershed | collected 2017-08-17
TAAAAAGTTGGATTAACTATATAACCTCCGTTTGCAAGTTCGGCCATCGATTTACAAATTTGCATTGGGGTAGCCAATATATAACCTTGTCCTATTCCGGTACTCAAAGTTTCTCCTAGCAACCATGGCTTACCCAAAAAATTTTTTTTCCATTTTGTATCTGGAACTAATCCTTTTCTCTCTTCATCAAAATCTTTTAGAGTTGTCTGTCCAAAATTAAATTTTCTTATTGTTTCTGCTAATCTATCCACTCCTAATAATCTTGCTACTTCATAAAAATATATATCGCATGATTTTTTTATCGCATCTTTTAAATTAATTCTTCCATGCCCTCCATCTTTCCAACAATAAAATTCTTGACCATAAAGCTCAATCTTTCCGGAGCAAAAATGAGTGTAATCTTGATCAACAATTTTATTCTCTAAAGCTGCCAAAGCTATAATCGGTTTTACTACAGATCCTGGAGAATATTGACCTGATAAAAACTTATTAACTAATGGTTTTCTTTCATTTTTTAATAATTCATTAAATTCTGGTTGGGTTATCCCAAAAGCAAATTTATTTGTGTCAAATGAAGGTGTTGAGACGCATGCTAAAACTTCTCCTGTTTTAACATCCATCGCAATTGCAGATCCAGCATATCGTCCTAATTTTTGGTAAGTTAATTTTTGAAGCTCAAGATCAAGAGAGGTTTTTAAAGCATTTCCACTCACTCCATCAACAAACTCAACCGTTCTGACTGCTCTGCCAGCTGCATTCACTTCAAAACGAGTAAAACCTGGTGTGCCAATAAGTTCTCTGTTTAATATTTTTTCAATTCCAAGTTTTCCTATCTTAATTCCTGGCGTTCTAAAAAGGTCATCTTTTTGATTTTGCAAATCATTTTCATTGGGAACACCTACATAACCTAATACATGAGCAAATTCATACGGATAATTATAATGTCTCTCCATAGAAATAAACGGCTGCACACCATTTAAGATAAAAAGATTGCTATTTATTTTTGAAAATTCTGCCCAAGTTAAATTTTTATTTATAACATAGGGTTGAAATTTTCTAAGTTTTATAAAATCTGTCTTTATCTTTTCAATTATTTCGTTATCTAATCGTAAAAATTTATTTAACGATAGAAGAACAAAATCTAGATCGGTAACGTCTCCTTTTATTAATGCAATTCTATAAAGTTGTCGATTTTCCGCTATCTTATTATTAAAACGATCTAATATTAATCCTCTTTCAGCAGCAATTTTCCATTCTTTAAACCGATTACGATCAGATAAAATTGAATATTTTTTTCTTTGGAATACTTGAAGCCATAGAAGTCTAAGACCAATTAAACCAAAAAAAGTATATTTAGCTGTAGTTAAAATTGCTTTTCTTCTATTAATTATACTTATTTTTGTTTGATAACCCTCTGTTGGTCTATGCTTAAAAAACTTCATAAAAATATAGACAATATAACACCAAAAATGCTAAATCGTCTCACTTTTTTGGAGGAAAGCATATATTAAAATAGAAGTTAAAAACGATAATCTAGAGCAAGCTCTACGAGCTCTTAAAAAAAAGTTGCAAAGGGAAGGTGTATTCCGTTTACTAAAAATTAAAAGTCACTTTGAAAAACCCTCTGAGAGAAAAAAGCGAGAAAAAGACGAGAACACAAGAAGAGTTAAAAAATTCAAGAAACTAAAAGCTCGCTACTAATCTTAAAGTAGAAAAATAGCCAAAAAAAGCAGAACCAAAATAATAGAAATAGAAATATAAAGAGTTAATTTTTTGAAATTTGACCAAGTTTCTTTTTGAGAATTAATATCCATATAAAAACTAACCTTGTCTTGCTTTGAACTTAGGATTTTTTTTGTTTATTACGTAAAGCTTTCCTCTTCTTCTAACTACTTTGCAATTAATATCTCTTTTTTTTAAGGACTTTAGTGAACTTACAACTTTCATTTTAGTAAATTTTAATTTGATTTATATTTTTAAAGATAATTGATAATCTTATAATATACAAAAAGTAATATAGCAACAACCGAAACTAGTATTTGTTAATAAAAAAAATCTTTAAAATCTTAAAAAAACAATAATTTAATCAAATTTTGATTAATCAAAATTTTATATGTAACAAAAATCAATTATGTTAAAATTATCTATAATAATACCAACAAAAAATAGATTTCAAAATATTAAAAAAATCTTATTTTTTATCATTAGTAAAAAATTTTTTTTTAATGAAATCATAATAATTGATAGCTCAGATAATGAAGATAAAAATAAAGTTTATAAAATATGCAGTGCTTATAAAAAAAAATATAAAATAAAAATACTATTATTTTATTCGAGACCATCGACGTCAGAACAAAGAAATCTAGGAATTTTTAAATCAAATAAAAAAAATAAATATATAATGTTTTTAGATGATGACATAAAATTTTATAAAAACTCATTAGAAAATGCAAAAAAATTTATTTTACAAACAGACAAAAGCGTAGGTGCAATTGGTTTTAATCTCATAGAAAAAGTTAAAAATAATTTTTTGTCAAAAATAAAAAATAGTAAATTGAGTGAGATATTAGGACTATATAGTCAAAAAAAAGGTTTTGTTGCAAAATCAGGATGGCATACTAAAGCTGTAAATTTAAAAAAAAATACTTATGTTAATTGGTTATCCACTCAAGCAGTCATTTATAAAAAAGAAAAAATTAAAAATATAAGATTTGATAAAAATCTAGGATCTTATAGTTATTTAGAAGACTTAGATTTTAGTTATGAAGTGTCTAAAAAAAGTAAATTAGTAATATGTCATAATGCAAAATATTCGCATTTGTTTACTAAATCAAATAGAGATGAATTTGACTTTGGCAGAAAAGAAATCTTTAATAGATACTATTTTTTAAAAAAACATAATCTTTATAAAGTAAACTTCTATTTTGCTTGCTTACTTAAAATTTCAACAAACTTATTGTTAACTTTAACTAAAAATAAATTGAGTCTTAAAAGATTCTTCGGAAATATTTCAGGTATATTTAAAATAATTCGATATTAAATTATTTAAGCCTGGCAACGACCTACTCTTCCGTGCCTTAAGACAAAGTACCATTGGCGCTAAAGGGCTTAACTGCCGAGTTCGGAATGGGATCGGGTGTTACTCCTTTGCAATAATCACCAGGCTTACTCGTTATACATGAAAAAAAATTATTGTAAATATTAGATTTCCGATTTGTATTGTTTTATAATTCAAATAACTAGAATTTTATTTTACGTTAATCTTCAAAAAACTTTTAATATAATCGGAAATCTCAATTTTCGCTTTGATAGGTGTAATTTTGTTTCCTCGAAAGTGTTTCTGTATTTGAGATTTGAATCTTTCCCCTGGTCTAGGACTAATAAACCTTTTTTTTAATCTAAAAAAATCAGCTATCTGCAATATTGAATAAGATTTATCATTATAGACAGCATAATGCTTATTAAGATTCTTCTTCCATGCATAAAAACAAGCTTCCACGGTGTCTTTAACGTGGGTAAATTTTCTTTTTTGCGTTCCAGGGTAGACTATTGGGATTACTTTTCTTTTTTTAAAACAATTTTCAAATATACCTATAACAGCCGCCATGCTTCCGGTTAAAATTTGTCTTGGACCGTAAACATTATAAAAATATATAATCTCATACTTTAAGCCAAACCATTTATTTAAATTAATTATTTGTTTTATATTTGTAGATTTTGACCATGCATATGGAGAAAGATTTTCATCTTCACCTTTTCTTCCAAGGCTTGCAGACGTAGCAGAATAGATAATTTTAATTTTATTGTTTAAGCAAAATTTTAAAACTTCTCTCGTGCCAACTATATTAGAATCAAAACAATCATTAATTCTAATAAAACTTTGATAAATTCTTGAAAATTCACCAAAATGAAAAATAGTATAAATTTTATTTTTATATTTAAATAATTTTTTTTCTATATCTTGAGTATTGCCTTTAATATAAATAATATTTTTTCTCTTTAAATGATTGTTGATGTTACCAGAAAGATAATTGTCATATGAAATTATATTAAAATTTGTTCTTTCTAATAAAAGTTCAATTAAATTCGAACCTATAAAACCAGCGCCGCCAGTGACAACTATATATTTTTTCATTGCTATAATAAGTTTTACTTAATATTTCTCAACGTATATAACAATAAAATAATTCCGCGGGGTGGAGCAGTCTGGTAGCTCGTCAGGCTCATAACCTGAAGGTCCTTGGTTCAAATCCAAGCCCCGCAACCAATAAATTTAATAATTATTAATTAATTTTTATATCTACAATAAATAATTACAATTAAGTAAAATAAAGTTCCTGTCAAAATACTTATTAATAAAGATATAGAAAAAAATAAATTTAATATTAAACCGATACTTATTAAAAATTGAGTAATAAAAAATGAATAATAAAAGCCTAATTTATTTAATAATAAATGATGAATATGATTTCTATCAGGAGAAAAAGGATGCCTTTTATTATAAGCACGCTCCAAAAATAATCTTAACAAATCATATCCTGGAATCATCATAACTAAAAAAACAAAATCCGCATAAATAATTAATTTAGCTTGGTAAGCCTCAATAAAAAAGTAAGAAATCAAATAACCTAATAATAAACTCCCACCATTTCCTAAAAACGCCTTATTTTTAAAATTCAAAAAAATAAACAAAAAATTAAAAATTAAAAAGATTAAAAGTAAATTAGTTAAAAATTTATAATAAATAAGGATTATTAAAGTTTGCAAAAAATAAATTCCTGATTGCAAATCAATACCGTCAAACATATTAAATGAATTAATAAATAATAAGAAACAAAAAATAGTAATAAAAATACTCAATTTATTTAAATGTAAATCGTTATCAAAAAAAGAAATTTTGAGTTCTTTTAATATAAGACTTTGGTCTAAATTTAATGTTGCTAAAATAATTATAAATAAAAATAATAATTTTTTATTTGCAGGCAGATTATATTTATCATCAACAAATCCTAAAATAAAAATAAGAAAAGAAGATATAAATAAGGAGAAAAATTTTTTATAATTTATAGAATATTTTGCTGATTCTAAATCAAAATCTTTAAACAAATAAACATAAATAATACATAACAAAATAGCGAATATAAATAAAAAACTTCCTAATAAAGATATTTTTTTTTTATGAAATTTTCTTTTTTTGTCAGGTGTATCGTAAATTTTAAAAAAATTAGATATAAGATCAAATTTAATTGTGGAAAAATAAACAAATAAAGAAAAAATTAAAAAAAAAATTAAATTATTAATTACTATTGTGGTGTGAAACATAAAAATAAAAACCCAATGATAAAAAATTCTGAGTTGAAAGCCAGTTATTAAAAAAATTGCCTGAAGGCAATACAATCATAAAAGTGATACAAAAAGATAACAAAAGACAACATTTAACTAAATATTTATCAGAAAAATTACTGTTCCTAAATTTTTTATTGAAAAAATAAAATAATTCTTTCATAAAATAAATTATTGTTGCCAATAAAAAAAAGGTTCCGATTAAACCTGTTTCTCCCAAAAATTGAGCCAAGGTATTATGAGGATGTGTCGTGCAGCTCATTGTATTTATATATATATTTGGATCATGACATTTGTATCTGAACATTTTAACACCCTGACCAAAAAAAATATTTTCTTTAAACATGATAACTGCAGATCTAATATGAGTTTGATGAGCCTCTGAATATATATAAAAATTTTTATAGAATGGCTTTACGGATTTATGATCTTCTTTTTCTTTTGTGTAACTCAAAAAACCGATAGCTGTTCCTGCTTCATTAAAAAATCTTTGATAAGATTCTTTATTAAAGAAAAATATTGATAAAATAATAAGAAAAGTTGCAATAAAAATAATAATTTTTTTATAAAGTAATTGATTATAAAAAAAAAGATAGAGTGTTGAAAAAAAAATAATAAATGCAAAAGCTGCTCTTTCACCACTTAAAAAACATAATATTATAGAAAAAAATATTAAAGAATTTATTAAGTATATTTTCTTGTTACGAAAAAATAAAATAAATAAAGCTACTAAAAGCGATATATTTCTTGCCAAATAACTGCCCAAAACTTGTTCTTTACCAAAAGGTCCTGTTAATCTTTTTTCCGGTTTAGAAAAACCGAACAAGTCTTTTCCGTTAAAATTTTGAAAATACCCATCAAGCATAACAAATAAATAAGAAAGTAAAAAAATAAATAAAAAAAATTTTAAAAAAGATTTCTGCGTATCGAGCAAATACCAAATAGCTAATGCAGCTATAAAAAATCTAATATAAGTAAAACTTGTTATTAAAGATTCAAACTTATGTTGAACGGTATAAATATCAGATATAAATAGAGATCTGATGGTTATAAATAACCAGAATAAAATTATAAATTTAAAGTATATATTAGTGTAATATTTATAAATTCTTTCTTTAAAAGTGACAAACAAAAATAGCAACGAGACAATTGTTATAAAAAAATCACCTAAAAACGGGCCCGTTATAATTCCAAATGGAATTAATAAAGCGCAAATATATAAAGGATACTGATAATAGTTAAGATTCATAAACTTTTATTTATCACTATCTTAGAATAGTATTAAGATCACTATAAATTTATGTTAATTTTAAATAGATTAATTAAAGATCAATTAACATACTTAACGTTTATATTCATACTGATATCAATAAATATTAGTCCGCATTACTTTTTTAACTTTAATTTAATAAACGCAGAAAATAAAAAAATAATAATAGATATAAATTTTATAATTAATTTTATTAGATTTATAGCTCCGATTTTTTTTACATTAGTTTTACTAATAAAAAACAAAAATCAGATAAAAAATTATTTTTTTGAAAATAAATTTATTAATATTTATATATTATATTTTATAATTTGTATTATTTCTGCGTTAATTAATTTTAAAAATGTAAAAGATAATATTCTTGAACTATATTTTATTATCATTATTCCAGTAATGATTTTCTTTATATTTGTCTCTAATCTAAATATAAAAAAATTATCTTTTATTTATTTACTAACAATATTGTTTATATCTTTTCTGGCAATATTATTTTTAGCGCCTAATTTTTTTTATGACATCAATTATTTTAAAAATCTCCGCAGTTCACCGATTTATCAACCAGATTTGTATATACTTGGGGTAAATACAATTAAATCAACTGGACTATCGAGATTACTTCTGATCATTTATATTTTTATATTAGTAAAAATTCTTCTAAAAAATGATTATAAATATACAATTCTAATAATTTTATCTTTTCTAAATATTCTTATATTTGCATTCGAATCTCGAACAAGTTTTTATTTTTTAATATTTATTAATTGTTTAATTTTTTTTTCTAAAAATTATAAAAGATTATATACTAAACTTATTATTTTTTTATTTTTATCTTCAATAGGTTACTTTTCTTTTTCATTATTAAAAAATTCATTTTCTTTTTATAATTTTTTAAAACAAAATACAGAAAGCAGATATTCATTAATACTTAAAAATGAAGATAATGATATCATAAATAAAAAATTAAATTTAACAGAGCAACAACAAAAAATTTTATCGCTATCGAACAAAACAAGCGGGAGAACTGATGTTTGGATTAATTTATTTGAAAAAGAAAAAGCTCCTTTGATTGTAGGCTACGGAATTGAGAGAGACAAAAATATTTTTGGTATAACAATATCAAATGGGGCTTTTTATTCTTATATCAGCGGGGGAATAGGGGGTTTATTGTGCTACTTTGTATTAGTATTATTAACTATAAAAAATATTTTTTTTTTTGTAAATAAATTTAAAAAGAATATTTTAAATGTTAATAATTTCTATCCTATTACCAGCTCAATAGTATTAATTTTTTTAATTTTAAGATCATTCGTAGAAACATCTTTCATGTTTTTTGGAATAGATATGATTTTTTTTGTAATATCTAATATTTTAATATCTAATAAAACTCAAAAATAAATCAATTTGATTATTCACAATATCCCTAGGAAAAGAAATTTTATTTTTCACATATTTATACTTTTTCAATACTTTAGAAATTTTAAAATAAGCACTATTTAATTTTAAGAAGCTAACAGGATATAACTGCTCAAATTTATTCAAAAAATTATTCTTAAACTTAATGTTATAAAAAATTTTAACATTAAACTTTAAGGCTTCAAGAGAAAATAAAGATAATATGTTTTCAGAGGTTGCTAAAGTGCATTTTGTACGTTTTAATAATTTAAAAAGTTTTTTTTGTTCAATTTGCCCGTGATTATAAACATTAGGAAAATTTATATAGTCTCCAACAACATGAATATTAAATTTTTTTGATAATTTTTTGCAAATATTAAAATAAAATAAATTATCTTTATTATAATGAATTCTATAGTAAATTAATAAATCTATATCTTTATATTTACTATTAACAAAAAAATTTTTTTTTAAAATTGAAAATAAAATATAATTTTCAAAATAATTAAAATATTTCTCTTTCTTAAATATGTTACTTAAAATATTAGTCGATAATATAACTGTCCATTTTTTTATTTTTATAAATCCTAATGATATTTTATATAACGGCCCAACTAAAATTAGTTTAAATATCGAAATAAATTTAGCTCGATAAAATATATTACTTCCTGTAATCGGACCTAATAAACAATTTTTAGGCAGCAAAGCAAAAATTAAAATATTCCATAATGGACAATAGTTTAAGTATGATATTTTTCTTTTTTTAAAATAGAAATTAAATAATAAAAATAAAATTCCGAAAATTGGAAAAATAAATCTATGCAAAAAAGCACTTTCTGATCTTTTTCTTTTTTTAATGTCAAAAATTTTTTTTTTATATATTTTAATAGATAAACTTTCAGGACTATAAATAAAAAAATTTACTTTTTGTAAACTTGAAAATCTATCAACAAAATCTCTTGCTAATTTACCTTCTCCTGTATTTTTTGAAAAATCACAGGCCCAAGCAGTTATGTTATTCATTTATAAAAATTTTATTATAATTTTATTATTTTTTATAAAGAAAAAAATCAAATCTTTAATCGAAATTAAAAGTCTCGACAATCTTCTTCTAAAATCAGAATGCAATCTCCACAAAAATTCTAATTGATATTTTTTGAAAAACTTTGGCATATTCTTTTCCAAACCAGATGCAATAAACAACCCTCCGCCTATACATATTATTTTATAACATCTATTTCTTTTTGATATCTCATAAGCCAACTGTTCTTGTTTTGGTGTAGGAAGATTAATGAGACACAATTCAGATCTGTCTAAATTAAAATTTAAAAGAAATTTCAATTTATCAATACTGGCGTAGGGCAATAAATGATATTTAAGAACGACTTTTGGATATCGCTTTCTCAAATAATTTTTAATATTAAAGTTAATATTGCCAACAATTAAAATACTTTTGATTGAGGATGGAAATACTAATTTATCAATTAGCATTCTTCCGGGAATTTTTGATAATTTAGCATGAAAAATTTTTGAAACTATCCCATCTGGCCAACAAAACAAATCGTATCTAGGACGAATATGCCCTTTATAAACAGAGGAGATAAACGCTAAATTAAAAGCTGATAATATAAAGTTTTTATAAAAAAATATTTTATTAATCGGTTTGATAAAACGAACTATAACTTTTTTATTATTCAAGCACTTTAATCTTTATAAGATTTTGTAAAGAATTAATATTTAAAAATAACTTATTATTATTACTATTATAATTTAAATAATTTTTATAATAATCGCAGAGAATATAATAGTAATTTATTTTCAATTCAGATGCTAAAGAAAAAAAGCAATTATTATTACTATCATCTTTATTTTTGAGTTCTATAATTTTTGAACCTGATTTCATCCATAGCATATTTGCTAATCCTGCTCCGTGAACTCCAATTAATTCTTTGCAGCTTAAATAGAAAATAACTTGATTCTTAAACCTTTTAAGCTCTGAATAACTAATCTTATATCTATTTTTTCTTAAAAAATATTGGAACGTTTTTTCTTTTTCTAAGTTTCTTTTATTAGATAATTTTCTGGATACATATACTTTATATTCGTCTTTTGGCGTTTTTTTTAATTTTTTGTAAAAAAATCTAAACCTATTTCTAACTCCATTAATTAAATCTGGTCTAGGATTCCCCGATGGTGATTTAGGCATAATTATTTTGCCTTGCTTTAACAAATAAATTTTATTTTTTTTTAATTTAATAAATTCAAAATTATATACTTTTAAGGAATCTATAACCCAATCATTTCTTATGTTATAAGGTATGATAATTTTAAAATTTTTATATTTATTTCTTTTTAAGAATTCTATTTTTTGCAAGACATCTGCTAACCAATGAAAATAGCCCTTTGAATGCCAATCGCATATTAAATATGACTCTTCATGAATTATTTCTTTCTTTTTTAAAAAATTAAAAACAACTCTTGTGAAATAGTAAATATATAATAAAAATTTTTTTATTCTAAAATAGGAATTATAATCTTTTGGTAAGTAAAATTTTAGACCTAAACTAAAATTCTTAAAAGGAAATCCATCTGAAAAAACAGACATATTTTTAATAATAATATCTTCCTCGGGTGTTAAACGCCTCTTAATTTCTCCAGAAAAAAGTTTATGGTCTGTTTTTAAGTAATTTTTAGGCAGCGATCTTTTAACTAAAATATTTTTATATTGCATTAATAGTATATTGGATTAATAAATTTTTAATTAAATATATTTTATATGAATAAATTTACAATCATAACCCCTTGTAAAAATTCTGAAGAACTTATCTCTGAAACTATTTATTCTGTACTAAACCAATCTATTTTCAAAAAGAATAAAGCCCAGTTAGAATACATAATAATAGATGGCAAATCCAATGACCATACAATTGAAATAATAAAAAAAATTGATCACAAAAATATCTTTTTATTTTCTGAAAACGACAGCAACATGTGTGAAGCTCTCGCCAAAGGAATTAAAAGAGGATCTGGAAATATTTTTGCTTATATTAATGCAGGAGACATTTATTATCACAAGGCATTCGAAATAGTAGATACAATCATGTATCAAGAAAAAATAAAATGGATCACGGGATGTAAGATAACTTACAATGAAAATTCTGAAATCACTAACCTTTATACACCCTATAAATATAGAAGACTACTATTGCAAAATGGAATTTACGGAAGATATCTTCCTTTCCTTCAGCAAGAATCGACTTTTTGGAAAAAAGAATTAAATTCATATTTGGATTTAAATTTTCTTAAAACAATAAAATATTGTGGTGATAATTATATTTGGTCTAAATTCTCCGAAAAAAATGATGTATATATTATTAATACCTTTTTAAGTGGATTTAAATTTCATAATAATCAACTAAGTTCTCAGAAAGAAAAAAATAAAACTTTTTATGAGTTAGAAAATAAAAAAATATTTAAATTAAAATTTATAAAGAAAATAAAAATACTATTATTTGTTATAATTGACTCTCCGTTTTGGTTTATATCCAAATATCTATTTTCTATATTTAGGCTCTTCAATAAAAATTTTATTATTTATAATAAATTTTCAAAAAAATGGGAATAATTGTTAATTTAAAATTTTCTTAAAAAAATTATTATACTTATTCTCAACAAGATTTTGATTAATTTTTTTCATGAATTTATTTCTAATAATGTTAGAATTTAATTTTTTATGATTTTTAATCATAAAATTAATTCCTCTAGCAAAATCTTTAACATCGAAAGATTTTGCTAAATAACCATTATTTTTGTGATCTACTAATTCACGCAAGCCTCCAACATTATAAGACACTATAGGTTTGCCGCAGCTTAAAGCTTCAAGAGCAACATTAGGAAGGTTGTCTTGTCTAGAGGGAATAACAAAGAAATTGGCACAATTTAATAACTCATTATATATTTTGTTATTATTTTTATAATTATGAAAATATATCATTTCATGTTTATTAGGATAAAAAATTTTACTTTTTGATATTACAATGACTTTGAATTTAAAATTATTTATTAACTTTAAAGATTCTAGTAATAAATCAAATCCTTTTCTTTCATTATCTAATAAACTAGCGGCAGAAAAAACGCACAAAACTTCGTCTCTTTTAAATTTAAACTTATCTCTGCATTTATTTGTATCTAATGGTCTAAATATATTTTCTGTTGGATATGGTATAATAACTGATTTTTTCTTTTGTAAAAAAATATTTTTTTTTAAACAATTATTCATCCATTTACTTGGGGAAATAAAATAAATTTTTTTATTATTAAAAATTGTTTTTTTTTTGTTATAAATAAATTCATCTAAAAATCGTTTTTTTTTTTTAAAATATTCATTCTCATTAACATAATGATAACCTCCTGAAAAAAACCACATATCATGTAAAGTTATAACCAAAGGCTTATTAATTTTTTCAATGTCATTAATTGATATTGTTTCACCGTTAATCCAATGCAAATTAATAAGATCAACATCTAAAGAATTTAAATAAGCTCCCATGTTAGAGGGTAAAAGATTAAATGAAAAATCTTTTAAACCTATTACTCTTGAAAGATAATGCATAAATACATTTCGTAATTTATTTAAATATTTATTTCCAAATAAAATAATCCTTTTATCATTAATACTTTTTTCTCGAACTATTAATAATGATCTGTTTTTTTTTTTTAGTAAATTAAATATTTTATAACATGCTTTTGCTGCTCCACCGTTAAAATCAGAATAGGATACAAATGCGATTTTCATTTTGTATAATAGTCAATAATATTTTTATTTTTATTTTTATCAAAAATAGAGTTAATAATTACTTTTAATAATATTCCGAGTAAAAAATAAGAAAAAATTCTTAAATAAATACTATTAGAATAAATTAAATCGTAAGAAGAAAAAATATTTTTTTTTTCATTCTCTAATAAATTTTTATTAGATGATAATGAATTGGGCAAAATTCTGAAAGCGGCATAAAAATTATCAACATACAAGCCAATATAATTTTTTAATAAAAATATTATAAATTCATACTCAAATGCGTATTTATAATTAATATTAAAATTTTTAAATTTTTCAAAACAATTTTTTTTAAAAAAAAATGCTCCGGTAAAAATTTGATTATAATAAAATATATTTTTTATTTTTTTTCTTGGCAAAAATGAATAAAATGTTTTGATAATTTTATTTTTACTATCTATATTAAAAAAATTGGAGACAATAAAATATGGTGAGTATTCTTTAAAGTTTTTTATTATGTCCCTCAATACAAATTTAGAAACATAAAGGTCATCAGAATTAAGCCAACATAATATATCTCCTGTTGATTTTTTAAAACCTTTGTTTAATGCCTCCGCTACCCCAGCATCTTTTTCAACGTATAACTTAATTCTGTGATCAAAATTTAAATAATTTCCAATTATGTCTAATGTATTATCTTTTGAACAATTATCGCAAATTAATAACTCCCAATTCTGATATTCCTGGTTGATTATACTATCAATAGATTGTTTTATATATTGTTCGGAATTACAAGTTGGCATAACAATTGTTATTTTCATTGATATTTTTATTTTAGAATAATTTTATTATAAATGTCCAAATAACTATCGATTGTTTTTTTTGGAGAAAATAATTTGATAGCAAAATTTCTTATAATTTTTCTGTTTTTATAAGAAGTTTTTTTATCCAGCACATCTATTATTTTTTCTATAAAATTTTTACTATCATTAATATTGTCAATTAAGTGCCCATTAATATTATTTGCAATTATTTCTTTAAATCCTCCTGTGTTTGTTGATATAATTGGCAGACCACAACACATCGCATCCATACAAGTTAATGGTATATTTTCAAGAGTACTTGGAGCGAGCATTAAATCTGAGGCATTAAATAAGTCTCTTAAAATTGAATCTTTATCAATATAACCGAAATATTTTATTAATTTAGAGTCTTTATGTTTTTTTATATTTCCAAAAACTACTAATATTGAATTATCATATTTTTTTTGAAGTAATTCAAAATTTTTTACAACAACATCAAATCCTTTTCTATGGTCTTTATCTAAATTTACAGCACCGAACAAAATGATTTTTTTATTTTTTGGAAGACCTAATTTTTTTCTTGAAAAATTCTTATTTTTTATGTTCCAGTAATTGTGATCACTACAATTATAAATAAGATAGTTTTTTTTTTTTTTAAATAAAAAACTTTTTTTTGTACATTCAAATAGCCATTTGCTAGTCGAAATAGTGTTAAAACTATATTTTTTCCAATATTTTAATTTTAAACTCCATACATATTTTGAAATATTAAATACTGAAAAATTAAACTTATTATATGAATAAATATAATCTTTAGTAGCCGTGTAATGCTCTGAACTACAAAATGGCCACATATCGTGAAATGTCCAAACCAAAGGCTTATTAATATTCGAAATATCTTTTATCGAAATCATTTCATTATTAACCCAGTGCAAATGAACTATATCCACATTTAATTTATTAATATAATTTGAAATACTTGAAGGAATTATATTGAATGAATTTAATAATTTTTTTTTAAAGAGTATTTTTATTACTTCAGAAAAATATGGTCTCAAAAACTTTTCTAATCTTCCAAATTTATAAGTGACTTCTACAATTGTTGGATCTAAAGTATATTTTCTATCGACAGTCATTAATGTTGAATTCTTTCCTCTTTTTAATAATTCAAAGTGTATTCTTTTAGCCGCTATACTAGCCCCCCCATAATTATCTGAATAAGTTAAGTGCAGAATCTTCATAAAATAATTATTTTTTTTTTAAAATTAGTTCTAAATATGTTTTACTAACTGTATGAGTCTTATAAAATGCTAAATAAAAACCATTTAAAAACAAAAATTTAAGATTTTTTTTTAAAGAATTTTTAACTGTTTTAAATTCTCTATTTCTTACAAGCTGGTTATCATTTTTGTATAATTCAATAGAGTTTAAATCTTTTTTTAATCTGCTTACATTTTCTCTAATAAAAATTAGATTTTTTGCAGTATCAATATCTGTTTTATTTAGTTTAAAAATTGATGAATTTGAATCTGTTAACAATAAATGTTTATATTCTGAAATATTTTTTGGTTTAAAGAATAATTTATTGTTAACATTCTCCGAAGAAACTCTTGAAATAACTATTGGCTTTATTCCAAAGCAAGCGATCTCTAAGTGAGCAGTACCCGAGAAGGTCACAGCTTTTTTTATATTTCTAAAAATATCAATATTAGAAAAATAACCATTATCAATAAAAAATAAACTCTTTTCTTCTAGAGTTAAATTTTCACTAAAAATTTTATTTAAAATTTTCACTTGATCTTCACCCCATCTTTTGCTGCTAGGATGTATTCTTATTGACCACTTCTCGTTGGAATTTTTAATAATATTTAAAGTTTTTTTAACCCAGTCAAAATAGTCTTCAAATATTCTTGTCCGATCAATAATATTAAAGGGAGAATCTTTAAAAATATGTAGGAATATATAATTATGATTAATTATGTATCTATTATTCCTATTTAATAAAGCTAATCTAGAATCTTCGTAATTACCCTTTCCAGATATCCTTTTTTTCCAATAAACTTCAATATCTTTTTTGTTTATTAATTTTATTATTTCTTTATAAAAATCTAAACTTATTTCTGACCATGAAACGTCTTTATTTTTTTTTTGAAAATGTAAGTTAAAACTAGCCTGACTTATAACTTTTACTCCTAACGATCTAAGTTCTGCTAAGGCTATTCTTGATTGATATACTGAATGACCTAAAAAAGCATATTTTATATTAGAATATTTGTTAAATATATAATTAATTAAATCTAATTTATAAACAGATAAAATTACTGACTGTATTTTGATATAAAAATTTTTTTTTAGAGTTTTTTCATTTAAATTGTAATTAATGTAATCCCAAATTCCATGAATAATTTGAATTAATCTGTAACTCTTTTTTGTATTTAATAAATAAGTGCTACGTATTCTAAAAAAAAAATTAAATATTAAAAAAAATTTTGTAAAAAAAATTACTATATATTTTAGATAGCATTTTCTCCATAAGGAGAAATTATCTTCTACTACAATTAAATCATAATTATTTAATATATTTCTAATAACAGATAAAGAATATACGGAATCGGGTATTTTTTTTTCTAAAACAATTGTTTTAATTTTTAATGACTTACAAAAACCATCAACTATTGGTATAAGCCATAAATACTGACTTTCTATAAAATCTTTCCCAATAAAAACCTTATTACTCATTTAATTTAAATTTTATCAAATAAATAATTTTAGAATCTCGTAAATTTAGAAATATTAGGCTTCTCTGATGTAAGCTGTTTATAAATCCAATTGTAAGTATACTTCAAACCTTCTTCTAAAGAAATTTTATAATCCCAGTTTAAAACTTTTTTTATTCTATCATTATTACTAGATCTACCTTTGACACCCTTAGGCTTGTCTAGTAAATATTTCTTTTTTAAATCTTTTACATTTGCAATTCTTTCAATTATCGAGACCATTTGATTAATACTAACCTGTTCATCACTGCCGATATTTAATGGTTTATCATAATTTGAATTAAAAAGTCTGAGAGTTCCTTCTATGCAATCATCTATGTATAGGAATGTCCTTGTTTGCTCACCATCACCCCAAATTTCAATTTCATTTCTATTTTTAATTAAAGATTCTGCAATTTTTCTACATAATGCCGCCGGTGCTTTTTCTCTTCCACCGTCAAATGTACCAAGAGGACCATAAACATTATGATACCTCGCTACCCTCGTTTCCAATTTAAAATCCTCAGTAAAATGCCTACACATTCTTTCGCTAAATAATTTTTCCCATCCATATCCATCTTCTGGATTAGCTGGATAAGCGTCTTCTTCTTTTAAGCCTTTAATATTTGAATCCTTTTGTAAACTAACATTATATGCGCAAGCTGATGATGAGAAAAAAAATTTTTCAATTTTATTAAGTATAGATGATCTTAATAAATTAGTATTAATTAACACTGACAACATACATTCTGCTTTATTATTTTCAATAAATCCCATTCCACCCATGTTGCAAGCCATATTAAATATTAGATCAATATTTTTAGTAACTTTAAGACAATTTTCGTAACTTTTTAAATCCAAAGAAAAATTTTCAGTATCATTAAAATTTTGAAACCAGAACTCTTGAGGTTTTATATCCACAACCCTTACTATATTTCCATATTCTAAAAGTTTTTTTACTAAATAACCTCCTATAAAACCTCCGCCGCCAGCAACTAATATTCTTTTATTTTTAATCATTAATAATTTTTTAATAAAAATTTATTTTTAAATACCATTTCTGCAATTTTAAAATCATACACATCATCAATATCTATAGAAGATACTCGATTCATTTTATATCCAAGAATTTTTCCGCCAAATATAAATTTTTTAATACAATTTATTCTGGTTATATAAATAGCCGCTCCATTTCTGGAATAAAAAAATTTTTTATCTTGTCTTCTAATAGATACATTATCTTTTTTTAAAGAAGTTAAGTATAAATTTTTTTTCATAAAATAGACTCCCAAAGGATTATATTTATGTGGTATTTTTTCACAACTTACTAAACTATCTGCTTTTTTATTTAAATTAAATAAGTTAATAGCCTCATCAATATGTCTATTTGTTCTAAAAGGTGATGTTGGCTGTAAAGTAATAACTGCATCAGGAGAATATTTTTCTTTTACTTTTAACCTCTTAAGAACATGATGAATGGCTAAAATTGTAGGGCTGCTATCTAAAGAAATTAATTTTGGTCTTAAAATATACTCAATTTTCTTTTTTTTACATATATTTATTATTTTAGGATCATTTGTAGAAACAACTAACCTATCTATTTTCAAAGATTTTTTTGCAGCTTCTAAAGTATA
>JACCDP010661982.1_pt1 | contig 17973 bp, 13 predicted proteins | sample 7445841 | NCBI WGS metagenome assembly JACCDP01 (sample SAMN15323441, study PRJNA562643) | freshwater metagenome | isolation source: river surface water | place: USA:Blue River Watershed | collected 2017-08-17
ACTTACTGGTGAGATTGTTCGCGAAGAACAAGAGATGTACGTATTTCCTGCAACGCACTACGCCGCCGGACCAGAGACTATGAAACTTGCCATGGTGGACATCACCGATGAACTCCAGATCCAACTTAACCTCTTTGAAAAGCAAGGAAAGTTACTAGAAGCTCAGCGATTACGGATGCGGACCACTTTCGATTTAGAAATGATGGAGCAACTAGGTTTTTGCTCAGGAATTGAAAACTACTCAAGGCATCTCGATGGTCGCGAGCAAGGTTCAGCACCAAATTGTTTACTCGATTATTTCCCCGAAGATTTTCTCGTCGTCATCGATGAGAGTCACGTGACTGTGCCGCAGATTGGTGCAATGTATGAAGGCGATGCATCACGTAAACGAACTCTTGTAGAACACGGATTTCGGTTACCGAGTGCACTCGATAACCGACCATTGAAGTGGCCAGAATTCCTGGAACGCGTAGGGCAGAAGGTGTATTTGTCTGCAACACCTGGCCCATATGAACTCGGCAAAGTTGATAATGATGTCGTCGAGCAAGTTATTCGCCCAACTGGACTTGTGGATCCACAGATTGTTATCAAGCCAATTAAGGGTCAGATTGATGATCTGTTGGCTGAGATTAAAATCCGCACAGAGCGAAGCGAACGTGTTCTAGTTACTACGCTGACTAAAAAGATGTCAGAAGATCTCACTGAGTATCTTCAGGAAAAAGGAATAAAGGTTCAGTATCTGCATTCAGAAGTTGACACTCTGCGAAGAGTTGAATTGCTACGCGAGCTTCGTTCAGGCCAATTTGATGTGCTCATCGGCATTAACTTACTTCGTGAAGGTTTAGATCTACCTGAAGTATCACTGGTTGCAATTTTGGATGCAGATAAAGAAGGTTTCCTGCGCTCTGCAACATCATTGATTCAGACCATAGGTCGTGCGGCTCGAAATGTTTCTGGTGAAGTTCATATGTACGCAGATAACATCACCAAATCAATGGCGAAAGCAATCGATGAAACTAATCGCCGTAGAGCAAAGCAAGTTGCTTATAACCTCGAACGAGGAGTCGATCCGCAACCGTTGCGCAAGAAGATTGCCGACATCACCGATCTTATTAATCGCGAAAGCGATGACACTGATGAGTTACTTGCTTCAGGTCGTAAGTCAAAATCAGCAGGAGCGCCCCCAATTGGGCTACGCAGTAAGAACGCTGGATCCTTGCCTCGCCAAGAATTAGTGGCGTTGATAGAGTCGCTCACTGACCAGATGAGAAGTGCGGCAGCAGAACTCTCCTTCGAATTAGCGGCAAGACTACGTGATGAAATTCGTGATTTGAAGAAAGAACTTCGTGCGATGCAAGAAGCGGGGCATTGATGAGCATCGACAAGTTAATTGTTCGTGGTGCCCGCGAACACAATCTCAAAGATGTTTCCATTGAGTTACCCCGTGAATCGCTCATTGTTTTCACTGGTTTATCTGGCTCGGGAAAATCAAGCCTTGCTTTTGACACCATTTTTGCTGAAGGACAACGTAGATACGTTGAATCTTTATCTGCCTACGCCCGTCAATTCTTAGGACAAATGGATAAACCTGATGTTGATTTCATCGAAGGCTTATCTCCTGCAGTTTCTATTGACCAAAAATCAACGAACCGTAATCCTCGTTCAACTGTTGGCACAATCACCGAAGTTTATGATTACCTGCGTCTGCTCTTTGCTCGAGCTGGTCGCCCGCACTGCCCAAATTGCGGCAAAGCGGTTTCAAGACAAACTCCTCAGCAAATAGTCGATCAGATTCTGACCATGCCTGCGACCACAAAGTTTCAAGTGTTAGCGCCGGTTGTTCGAGCACGCAAAGGCGAATTTGTAGATCTTTTTGCCGAGTTAATTGCTTCCGGTTATGCACGCGCACGTATTGATGGAGAGATAGTTGCTTTAAGTGATGCGCCAAAATTAAAGAAACAAGAGAAACACACAATAGAAGTTGTTGTAGATCGGCTAAGCGCTAAACCTGAATCCAAGTCGCGTCTGACAGATTCGATAGAAACCGCTCTCAGATTAGCTTCAGGAATTGTTCTGCTTGATTTTGTTGATGCAAAAGGTGCGGATAAAGAACGCACCTTCAGCGAACATTTGGCTTGCCACGATTGCAATCTTTCTTTTGAAGAATTAGAGCCCCGTTCGTTCTCCTTTAACTCTCCATTTGGAGCATGTCCTGAGTGCACCGGTATCGGAACAAAGCTTGAAGTCGATGAAGATCTCATCATTCCCGATGACTCTATTTCGATTTATGAAGGAGCCATTGCCCCATGGGCCGGCGGACAATCCGCTGAATATTTTCTGCATTTACTCGAAGCGCTGTCAGAAGACATCAAGTTCTCGCTAAATACTCCGTGGAAACGTTTACCCGAGAAAGCACGAAACGCGATCATCAATGGTTACGAATACGAAGTTCACGTTAAGTACAAAAATCGCTACGGCCGGGTTCGCAATCACACGAGTGGTTTTGAAGGTGTAGTTCCCTTTATTCATCGACGACATGGTGAAACTGATAGCGACTACAGCCGTGAAAAATATGAAGCGTATATGCGTGAAATTCCTTGCTCAGTTTGTAAAGGCGCGCGCTTAAAGCCCGAGGTACTCGCTGTAACCGTAGGCGATCTATCAATTTCGCAGATCTGCGAGCTATCTATTGCCGATTGCGCAGAGTTTTTGAAGAAGATCTCTCTTAACGCCCGCGAAGCACAAATAGCTGAACGCGTAATGAAAGAAGTACATGCGCGCCTAGGTTTCTTGCTCGATGTCGGTTTGGATTATTTATCACTTGCTCGACCAGCAGCAACGCTCTCTGGCGGAGAAGCACAACGAATTAGATTGGCAACTCAGATTGGTTCTGGACTAGTAGGTGTTCTCTACGTATTGGACGAACCAAGTATTGGTCTTCATCAACGTGATAACAGACGATTAATCGACACACTAACTCGATTGCGCGATTTAGGAAACACTCTGATTGTTGTTGAACATGACGAGGAAACTATTCGGACCGCAGATTGGATTGTTGATATCGGTCCAGGTGCTGGCGAACATGGTGGCAAAGTTGTCGTCTCGGGGGATTACCAATCACTGATTGATTCAAAGGAATCCATTACCGGTGCGTACTTAAGTGGGCGCAAATCTATTGCAATTCCAAGTAAGCGTCGCCCACTTGATGCAAAACGAAAACTAACCGTAAAGGGTGCTAAAGAAAACAACCTCAAGGACATTGATGTGGATGTTCCGCTAGGTGTTTTTGTATCTGTGACGGGTGTAAGTGGTTCAGGAAAGTCCACCTTGGTTAATGACATTTTGTATAGTGTCTTGGCTAACAAACTTAATGGTGCACGCATTGTTCCTGGACGTCACCGAAGCGTTAGTGGTGTTGATCTGCTGGACAAAGTAGTTCACGTGGATCAATCACCTATCGGACGCACTCCACGCTCTAATCCTGCAACGTACACAGGAGTCTTCGACAAAGTTCGTGCACTCTTCGCCGAAACCACTGAAGCCAAAGTACGTGGGTACCAACAAGGGCGTTTTTCATTTAACGTAAAAGGTGGCCGCTGCGAAAACTGTTCAGGCGATGGAACCATCACAATTGAGATGAACTTCTTGCCTGATGTGTACGTTCCATGCGAAGTGTGTCATGGAGCCAGATACAACCGTGAAACATTAGAAGTTCACTATAAGAACAAGACAATTGCAGATGTTCTCAACATGCCTATTGAAGAAGCACACGTTTTCTTCGAATCAGTACCGACTATTGCTCGATACTTAAAGACCCTCTGTGATGTTGGTTTGGGCTACGTCCGTCTAGGGCAATCTGCACCCACTCTTTCCGGTGGAGAAGCTCAGCGCGTGAAATTGGCTACAGAGTTACAGCGCAGATCTACGGGTAGAACAATTTATGTTCTTGATGAACCTACAACGGGTCTGCACTTTGAAGATGTAAACAAACTACTCGGCGTGCTTAATCGTTTGGTTGACACTGGAAATACAGTTGTTGTCATCGAGCACAATTTAGATGTGATTAAGTCATCGGATTGGGTAATCGACATGGGTCCAGAAGGCGGATTCCGGGGCGGAACAGTTGTAGCAGAAGGCACACCGGAAGATGTTGCAAAGACAAGTGCAAGTTACACAGGCCAATTCTTAGCTGAGATTCTAAAGACCAATCGAAAAGCTCCAGCGAAGAAGAAATAAATATGGCTGATCCCGCCAGTTATCGCCCAACTGATATTCCAGAAGAAGCCGGTGTGTATCGCTTCTACAATGGCAATGACAAAGTTATTTATGTTGGTAAGGCTAAGAATCTGAAGAATCGCCTGAGTTCATACTTTGGCAGCAACCTTGCCCATAAAACTTATCGGATGGTACATGAAGCCGTTCGGGTTGATTGGACCGTTGTAAACACCGAACTAGAAGCACTAGCTCTGGAATTTTCTTGGATTAAGCAATATCACCCGACATATAACGTTCAATTCAAGGACGATAAGTCCTACCCATATTTGGCCATCTCTATTTCTGATGAATATCCACGTATATTTGTAACCCGAAAAGAGAAGCGCCCAGGGCTTAAATACTTTGGCCCGTATACGAACGCATGGGCACTTCGAAACACATTCGATATTTTGTTAAAGGTTTTTCCGGTCAGATCTTGCACAGCAGGAAATTTTCAACGTGCGCAAAAATCCAAACGCCAATGTTTATTGGGTGACATAGGCAAATGTGCTGCGCCATGTGTTGGCTGGGTAACACCAGAAGAACACAAAGAAATCGTTCATAAGCTGGATGCCTTTATGGAAGCTGGTATGCAGGATTTGCTGCCAGCCTTGCAATCTGAGATGGAGTTGGCGGCTTCACGTGAAGAGTTTGAAAGAGCGGCGCGAATTAGAGATCAGATTGAATCTTTTGAAAAGGCTCAGCGGTCGACACAAGGAAATCTTTCGGATGAACTAGACGGAGACTTCATCGCTATTCATGAGGAATGTTTGCATGCTGCTGGTTCTATATTCATGTTACGGCGAGGTTCGATAAAAGGATCTCGCTCGTGGATTGTTAATCAGGAACTGGCACTTGAAGGTGATGACCAGTGGGCTTCGTTGCTCTTTTCAATATATGGCTCAGAGAGCACGGAAATACCATCAACAATTTATTTGAATTCAGACCCTGCTGATACCGAGTCCCTTGAGCAGTGGCTTTCATCGTTATCGGGCTCCAAGGTTAGTTTGAAGGTTCCACAGCGTGGTGACAAAGTTGAATTACTTGAAACAGTGAAGCGAAATGCGCACTATGCGCTAGTTCAATTCATGAGTAAACGAGCAAGTGATGCGGCTGTCTCGGGCAAAGCATTGCTTGAAATTGAGGAAGAACTTAGCCTGGCTAAAACCCCACTGCGCATAGAGTGTTTCGACATATCAAATATCTCAGGAACATCCGTTGTGGCGTCAATGGTTGTCTTTGAAGATGGCATAGCCAAAAAAAGCGAATATCGTCGCTTCATTATTGATACAACAGATGGATTCGATGACACACGTGCAATGCACCAGGTTATCACTCGAAGACTCAAGAGATTACTCAATGATCGCGTTGTAGATAGTGCCGAAATTATCGAAGCAGGTGGTAAGCCGAGTAAGTTCGCTTACCCTCCACAGTTAATCGTTGTAGATGGAGGAGCGCCGCAAGTGAGCGCGGCGCAACGAGCTATGAACGAACTTGGTATTTCAGATATTGCGCTCTGCGGTTTGGCTAAACGTTTAGAAGAAGTATGGGTTCCCGAACAAGCAGATCCCATAATTTTGCCACGCACCAGTGAGGGCCTTTATTTGCTCCAAAGAATTCGAGATGAAGCACATAGATTTGCGATTTCATTTCATCGATCGAGGCGCTCGAAGGTTATGCTCGAATCTATTCTCGATGAAATTGAGCAACTCGGTCCAAGCCGCAGAAATGCGTTACTCGAACGTTTTGGTTCAGTGGCGGCACTAAAAAAAGCCAGTGTTGAAGATATTGCTATGACACCTGGCATTGGTGAGAAAATTGCGCACATCGTCTTTGAGTTCCTAGCCAATAGTTCTACCTCCAAAATTGATATGGCTACTGGCGTTATTGAAGATGCTTGACAGGTAGGTAAAGATAGGGACATGAACCAAGAAGTTCTAATTCTGACAGGCATGTCTGGGGCGGGTCGCTCAACAGTGGCCCATGCTCTAGAAGATCTTGGTTGGTATGTAGTTGATAACCTTCCGCCAACGTTGCTATCTGATTTGATCAATCAAGGTATGAAATCAGAACTGAAATCACTCGCAGTTGTTGTTGATGTAAGAGGTGGAAAGTTTTTTGATGAACTCGCTTCATCACTATCGGAGTTAAAGAAATCAGGTGCGAACTTTCGCGTTGCCTTTCTTGATGCATCCGATCAAGCACTGGTTCAACGATTTGAATCCACTAGACGTCCACACCCATTACAAGGCAAAGGGCGCATAGTCGATGGAATAGCTGCTGAGCGAGAGAAGCTGCAAGATCTCCTATCCCAAGCCGATGTGGTGATTGATACGTCAAATTTAAATGTTCATCAATTGGAGAAAAGAACTACTGAGATTTTTGCTCAAGGACTGACTCAATCTGTTCGAGTCAATGTTCTATCTTTTGGCTATAAATACGGAATCCCGGTGGACGCAGATTTAGTCCTGGATTGTCGCTTCATCCCAAACCCGCATTGGATTCCAGAGCTGCGACCACTTACAGGTTTAGATGACAGAGTTAAAGACAATGTCTTAGCGAATACGGGTGTTTCTGATTTTGTTCAATCTTATGTATCAGTGATCAATCAGATGCTGCCTGGATATATGCGAGAGGGCAAGAAGTATTTAACTGTTGCTATTGGTTGTACCGGTGGAAGACATCGCAGCGTTTCGGTTGCACGTGAAATAGCCGCCCAATTAGATGGCGAACGAGATGGATTTACAGTCAGCGCACACGCCTCACATCGAGATGTTGGACGGGAATGAGTTCTGAGTTGCAACCTCGTGTTATTGCTTTAGGTGGGGGGCATGGCTTAGCAGCAACACTTTCAGCGGTTCGAAAGATAACATCGGAAATTACTGCGATTGTGACCGTTGCAGATAATGGCGGTTCTAGCGGGCGCCTTCGTGAAGAGTTTCCGATTTTTCCACCGGGTGATTTAAGAATGGCACTTGCTGCTCTGTGCGCAGATGATCAGTGGGGTAGAAGTTGGGCTGATATTTTGCAATATCGATTCACAAGTGATGGTCCACTTGATGGTCATGCTGTTGGCAATCTTTTATTAGCGGCGTTGTGGGATAGAGATAGTGACCCAGTAGTGGGTTTAGACCGCGTAGCTCAATTGTTAAAGGTGGTTGGCAGAGTATTGCCAATGGCCTCGGTGCCCCTAGACATTGAAGCAACTTTTGATGATGCAGGGACCGAGCATCATGTTCGAGGGCAAGTAGAAGTTGCCACTGCTCATGGCAAATTGAAGTCATTACATTTGGTTCCAGAAAACCCAACAGCGCTACCGGTCGCACTCACAGCAATCAGCGATGCAGATTGGATCACAGTAGGACCGGGGTCGTGGTTTTCTAGCGTTCTGCCACACTTTTTAGTTCCTGAGCAACTAGATGCTCTAGTGAAATCTTCGGGTAAGAAAATAATCATCCTTAATTTGGATTCACATCCCGATGCTAATGCTGATGAGTATGCGGGCTACACGCCAGTCGAACACTTAGAGATGCTCCGTGAATATGCACCCGCAATGAAAATCGACCACGTCCTCGTAGATCAATTTGAACTAGGTGATAGTCAAAGGCTTCAACTTCTTGTTGAGAGTTTCGGGGGAGTCCTTCACGTTGCAGATCTGCGAAAATCTCCCGGAAGTCTTCATCATGATGTTGAAAAACTATTTTCTGTTTTGAGCCACATCATGGGCCAATCTTTGGTTGGATAAGCACATGGCAATGACATCAGCAGTAAAAGATGAACTCAGTCGCTTGGCTATCACCAAGCCATGTTGTCGAAAAGCCGAAGTCTCATCCCTGCTTCGCTTTGCAGGGGGATTACATATTGCAGCGGGAAAGATTGTTATTGAAGTCGAACTCGACACTGCCCAGAGTGCTCGTCGCTTGCGAAAAGATATCTCAGACATTTACGGTCACGAAAGTGACTTAGCAGTTCTTTCATCGAGTGGGTTGCGAAAAGGTTCGCGCTACGTCGTGCGAGTAATAAATGAAGGCGAAGCATTAGCGCGCCAAACTGGTTTAGTAGATGCAAATTCCAGACCTGTACGCGGTCTTCCACCACAAGTTGTCTCTGCTGCTATTTGTGACTCAGAAGCAGCGTGGCGCGGTGCCTTTATCGCCCATGGTTCTCTTACCGAACCGGGGCGATCATCATCACTTGAAATTACATGTCCTGGACCAGAAGCAGCACTTGCTTTAGTGGGCGCTGCGCGGCGCATGGGTATTGTTGCAAAAGCTCGTGAAGTTCGCGGAGTAGATCGCGTAGTAATTCGAGATGGTGATGCAATTGGTGTTTTGCTCACTCGTTTAGGGGCGCACGAAAGCGTATTGGCTTGGGAAGAACGGCGAATGCGTCGAGAAGTTCGAGCAACTGCAAATCGCTTAGCAAACTTTGATGATGCAAATCTGCGCAGATCCGCACGAGCAGCAGTTGCGGCATCGGCTCGAGTATCGCGTGCCATGGAAATTCTTGGCCCAACTATTCCGGATCATTTAAAGGAAGCCGGCGAATTACGCATTAGTCACGGCCAAGCAAGTTTGGAAGAGTTGGGATCACTTGCAGTTCCACCAATGACCAAAGATGCGATAGCGGGAAGAATTCGTCGTCTATTAGCAATGGCAGATAAGCGCGCAGGCGAATTAGGAATTCCCGATACCGAAGCTGGTTTATCTCCAGATTTACTGAACTAATTACGCATAGATATCTGCTTATAAAACTCTACTTTTAAGTAATAACTCTCTCCTGATAGAGTTGGTTCATACCCCAGCGTTGTGGTGCATAAGGTCCATTCTTCAAGGGCCGCCTTAACTGGGTTCAACATAGGGCCCAAGACGAGCGAGGATTACAGATGATTAACGTTGGAATTAATGGTTTTGGTCGTATTGGCAGAAACTTCTTTCGCGCAAGCCTTACTAATCCGAACATAAACATTGTCGGAATTAATGACCTCACAGATAACGCAACACTCGCGCACCTTTTAAAGTATGACTCAATCTTGGGTCGCCTTGGTCTTGAAGTTTCACACACTGCCGACACTCTCACCGTCGGTGGAAAAACAATAAAAGTTTTCGCAGAACGCGATCCCGCAAATCTTCCATGGAAATCTGTTGGAGCAGATGTTGTCGTTGAATCAACAGGTATCTTCACAAAAGCAGCGGACGCACAAAAGCACATCACTGCAGGGGCTAAGAAAGTTATTATTTCTGCGCCAGCCACAGATGAAGACATAACAATCGTCATGGGTGTTAACCACGAGAAATACGACCCAACTTCACACAACATTATTTCTAACGCGTCATGTACGACCAACTGCCTAGCGCCAATGGCCAAGGTTCTAAACGATAATTTCGGAATCGTTCGTGGCTTAATGACAACGGTTCACGCATACACAAATGATCAAGTGATCTTAGATTTCCCACATAAAGATTTACGACGCGCACGCGCAGCTGCCACAAACATTATTCCAACATCTACTGGTGCTGCCAAAGCAATCAGCCTTGTTCTTCCAGAACTCAAAGGCAAGTTAGATGGGTACGCATTACGCGTTCCGGTCCCTACTGGTTCAGTTGTGGATCTTTCAGTCGAACTTTCCAAGGAAGTCAGCGCTGCCGACATAAATGCGGCTCTTAAGAAAGGCGCAGAAGGACCCCTTAAGGGATTTATGACATACACGGAAGATCCAATTGTTTCATCCGACATCGTTACGGATCCATCTTCATGCATTGTTGATGCAGGATTAACAAAGGTAATCGGAACAACTGCAAAGGTTGTTGGTTGGTATGACAACGAATGGGGTTATTCAAACCGTCTCGTAGACCTGATTACGTACGTTGGTAAAACTCTGTAATGAATTCACTTGCTTCACTCGATGTTGCAGGTAAGCGAGTTTTTCTTCGTTGTGATTTAAACGTTCCACTTAAGAATGGTGAAATCACTGATGATGGTCGAATTCGTGCCTCATTGCCAACGATTAACAATCTTCTAGAACGTGGAGCTTCGGTAGTCATCGGTGCTCATCTGGGCCGCCCAAAAGGTGAGATAAAGCCTGAGTTGTCACTACAACCAGTTGCAAAACGTTTATCTGAACTTCTTGGACAACCAGTTGATTTCATTACGCATGGTTCAGCCAATGTTGTTCTGTTGGAAAATTTGCGCTTCAACGAAGCTGAAACAAGTAAAGATGACATGCAACGAAGTTCTTTTGCAAAAGAGTTGGCAAAAATGGCCGATGTTTATGTCGGTGACGGCTTTGGAGCCGTACACCGCAAACACGCATCTGTTTACGATCTTCCTGGCTTGCTGCCACATGCACCAGGACTTCTTGTGCAGGCAGAAGTCGAAATTCTTAAACAACTTACACAATCACCACAGCGTCCCTATGGCGTGGTACTTGGTGGGGCAAAAGTTTCAGACAAGATAGGTGTCATCTCAAATCTTCTGACGAAGGTAGACGTAATGGCTATCGGCGGGGGAATGGTCTTCACATTTCTTGCTGCAACAGGAAAAGAAATTGGAAATTCACTCGTGGAAACAGATTTGATTCCCACCGTTAAAGATCTCATTGCTGCAGCACAGAGCAAAGGTATCAAACTCGTTTTGCCAACTGACATAGTGGTTGCACCAGAGTTCAAGCAAGACTCTGCTCCTTCTTTAGTTTCAGCAGCGCAAATTCCTTCGAATCAAATGGGATTAGACATAGGTCCAGAATCTGCCGCTAGCTTTGCCGCTGAAATCAGAAAATGTAAGACAGTTTTCTGGAATGGTCCGATGGGTGTCTTTGAGTTTCCTAACTTTGCTCACGGCACAAAAGTTGTTGCACAAGCCCTCACAGAAGTTGATGGAATTTCGGTTGTCGGAGGGGGAGACTCTGCGGCAGCAGTGCGAGCACTAGGATTTAAGGATTCTGACTTCGGATATATTTCTACCGGTGGCGGAGCATCACTTGAATACCTTGAAGGCAAAGTTCTTCCTGGTCTTCAAGCACTTGGACTCTAACTTCAATACTAAGAAAGTTGGTTGAATTAAATGCGCAAACCTCTAATGGCGGGCAATTGGAAGATGAACTTAAACCATCTCGAAGCCATTGCAGTAGCGCAGAAACTTGTTTATAGTCTTGAAGATAAAGATTACGACGCAGTAGATGTTGCCGTAATTCCGCCATTTACTGATATTCGTTCCATCCAAACTCTTGTCGATGGCGATCGGCTTCGACTCTTGTACGGTGCTCAAGATGTATCCCCAGAAGCTAGCGGTGCATTCACCGGCGATATTTCTGGCTCGATGCTGGCAAAACTAGGATGCACATTTGTTGTAATTGGCCATAGCGAACGCCGTGCAATTCATAATGAAGATGATGCTTTAATAAATCGCAAGATTAGGGCTGCACTCACGCATGAATTGACACCAATTTTCTGTGTTGGCGAAGAACTTTCCATACGCGAAGCCGGTGCACACGTCAGTCATGTTGTGAGACAAATTCGTGCGGGTCTTGAAGGTTTTCATAAACCTGACCTAAAGAAAATTGTGATTGCCTACGAACCAGTCTGGGCGATTGGCACAGGAAAAACTGCGACACCAGAAGATGCCGAAGAGGTCTGCGCCGCAATTCGTGAAGAAATCGAATCTATTGGAAGTTCTGAAATTGCATCAAATATGCGAATTCTTTATGGCGGCTCAGTGAAGTCTTCAAACATTGTTGAAATCATGAAGAAAGAGAATGTTGATGGGGCCCTTATTGGTGGCGCCAGTCTAGATCCCGAGGAACTGGCTAAAATCGTTAAGTTCTACGCTGCTTCGTAAGTAGGTATCAGGCAGATTTAACAGGTATCCTTATCCACCTGCCCGCAAATTCGGGCTACAGAGCAGAACAAGGAGTTCGTTTACCGTGAAGTTAGCACTCTCAATATTTCTGGTTCTAACCAGCGTACTCATGATTCTTCTTGTTCTTTTGCATAAAGGAAAAGGCGCAGGCTTATCTGATTTGTTCGGGGGCGGAATTTCATCGAACTACGGCGGCTCCTCTGTTGTAGAAAAGAACCTTGATCGAATCACAATTGTTGTTGGCGGTCTGTGGTTTGCAGGAGTCGTAGCCTTAAGTTTAGTTTTAAAGTAATTTACTTCTCACAGCGATAGGAGCAATACATGGCAAGTGCAATTCGTGGAAGTCGCGTTGGTGCAGGCCCAATGGGCGAGGCAGAGCGCGGAGAAGCGATTGCTCGTTCCCATGTTTCTTATTGGTGCTCAAATGGTCACGAAGTTCGACCATCATTTGCTGAAGAAGAGAGCGTTGTAATTCCTGCTGAATGGGATTGCCCTAAGTGTGGATTTCCAGCAGGTCGCGATAAAGCCAATCCACCAAGTCCAATCAAAAATGAGCCGTACAAAACTCACTTGGCCTACGTTAAAGAGCGACGTAGCGATGCAGAGGGCGCAAAGATTCTAGATGAAGCTCTTCGTAAACTTCGCGGAGATGACTAAAGCTTTTTTGCAACTTCTAGTAATTGCTTAATCCCGGATTTTCGGTCCAACAAGTGCAATCGCACAGTTTGAAGTCCACGGCTTTCTAATGCTTTCTGATCGCCTATTGCTTGAGCCATAATCAGAGTTCCGAAAGTGAATTTCTTCCCCGGAATTAAATGGTCTTTTTCGAAATCACCTGTGATTAGTAGGAACGAACCATTGTTCTGCCCACCTTTATGAAACTGTCCCGTGGAGTGCAAGAAACGCGGACCCCATCCGAAAGTCACTGGTTTAGAAATCCGAGTCGCAAGAATACTTCTGAGTTCCTTTAAATCCTCATCTTCTTGCCTGTCTAGATACGCCATTATTCCAAGGTAACCATCGCTAGGAATTGATTGAAGAAAAGAAGCAAGGAGTTCTTCTAGGTTAATGGAGTCCTGGAAAAAGGCAATCGAAGCATCTAACCCTTGATTACCTAGGGCAGGTAAGGAATTGCTCCATTGATCCAAGAATAAACCGCTAGCTAATTTAGACTCTTGAACATTTGGTTGATTAAATGGATCAATTGATAATCCAGCACCAATTAAGGCTGTAATCCACTCCCAGAAAAAGAACTGCGATCCTAAATCACCGTTAATTACTAAATCAGAGTTACCGACGAAAGAAATGGATAGGTGATTTCCGCCAACTTCATCGCCTGAGTGATCAAGGACTACAGGCAATCGGCCAACACGGTTTTTTCCCGTGGATTCAGCAACAAGTTGTTCGATCCAATCAGATAGTCCGGGCATAGTTGAGTTCTCATCAGTAATTGAAAAATACTGATCTGTTCCAGTGATAATTGCGTACGCAGCAAGCAGTGCAGGATGTGGATCTTGTATCAAAGACTCTTTAGTATCTAAAGCACTGTCCAAAATAACGGATACATCAATTCCAACCAGGGCAGCAGGTAGCAAACCAAATGCGCCAAGAACACTAAATCTGCCCCCAACGTTTGGATTTGCATTTACAACAGTAAGGCCCGCTTCACGTGAAGAAGTGTCCAAGGGAGAACCAGGATCAGTCACAATAATCATGTGCTCTGATTTCTCTAAACCAGCTTTGATGAAGCATTCTTCAAAGAAGCTCTTTTGACAGGCAGTTTCAATAGTAGAACCAGATTTTGAGCCAACTATTACAAGCGTTTTGCTCCAATCTGATTTCATTACATGTGAAATGTAGTTCGGATCAGTGGAATCAAGTACAAAAAGTTTTTTTCCATACGTTTGAGCAATAACTTCTGGCCCCAATGACGAACCACCCATTCCGCAGAGAATTACGTTCGAAAGGTGTCTATGTTCTGCAAATAGTGCATCTAGTTGGGTGAGCAAAGATCGTGATTGACTGGGTAAATCAATCCAATCCATTCGGATGCTAGCTTCAGCCGCAGCTTCGGAGCCCCAAATTGTGCTTTCCTTCTTGATGAGTCGTAAATGGGCATCATGGAGTTGCTTATACAAAGATGAGTTTCTATCAACACTGCTCTCATTCTTGTAATGAACTTCAATCATGCACGGCGAACCTTTTCGACATCATCAAGGAGTGCTTGCCAGGCTTTAGAGAAAGCAGCAACTCCTTCGACTTCTAAAGTATCGGTAATTGAATTCAACGAAATACCAACTTTTACTAACTGCGCCATAACAACATGAGATTTCTCTATGGATGGAGTGACTGTGTTGCCATGAAATTTAGCGTGATCAATAACAGCATCCAGTGTTGATTGAGGCATCGTGTTCACTGTGTTCGGCGCGATAAGATCCATTACATAACGAGTGTCATCGTAAGCTGGATCTTTGACTCCAGTAGATGCCCATAATGGTCGTTGCATGTGGCCCCCAGCCTGGCGCAATTTCGCCCATCGCGCAGATGCGGATTTGTTGAGAAAGAGTTCATAGGCAAGCACAGCATTTGCAATCGCTGCTTTACCCAAGAGCCCAATACTTTCGGCAGTATCAATAGATTTCAGTTCTTTATCAACAGCAGTATCTATTCGACTGATGAAGAAGGATGCAACGCTATGAATCTTGGAAATGTCATTTCCTCGTTGTACTGCTTCTTCGATACCAGATATAAAGGCATCAATCACCTGTTCATAACGTTTGCACGAAAAAATCAAAGTTACGTTGACACTTATGCCACTAGCTATCAATTCAGTAATCGCCGGAAGTCCTTCCAACGTTGCAGGCACTTTAATCATTAGATTCGGACGACTCACCAAAGTCCAGAGAGACTTACCTTCGTTAATCGTTTCTTGTGTGTTGTGAGCCAAGCGCGGGTCAACTTCGATACTGACTCGTCCATCTATACCGTCACTTTGCTGGTAAATCTTGGTGAACAAATCACAGGCTTCGCGAACGTCATCCGTTGTGAGTTTCTTGACTATTTGTTCAGGTGAGTCAGACTTCATTGATGCGATATCAGCTGCATAGTCAGCAGATCCTGTAATAGCAGAGTTGAAGATACTTGGATTTGTCGTTACACCAACAACACCTGAGAGTTTGATTCGTGATGGAAGACTTAAAGAGTCAGTTCCTGTTAACTTTGCTCTGGATAGATCATCCAACCAAATTGAAGTTCCCGCTTTGGCTATATCGTCAACAATCATTTCAATACTTTTTTCGCAGTTTCAACTACGTTATCAACGTTAAAACCAAATTCTTTAAACAGAACATTTGCTCCCGCAGATGCACCGTAATGTTCAAGAGAGATGCTTGCTCCGCGATCTCCAACGTATTCACGCCATCCCTGAGCAATACCTGCTTCAATACTTACGCGCGCCTTCACGGATGGCGGTAATACTTCATCTTTGTAGCTTTGTTCTTGCTGGTTGAACCATTCAAAGCAGGGAATACTGACAACTCTTGTTGGTATTCCGGATTCTTCGAGTACCTGAGCGCTTTGAATTGCAAGTGCAACTTCAGAACCAGTTGCCATCAAAATTAACTGCGGGGATTTGCTGGCTTCTTTGAGAATGTAGGCACCGCGAGCAACGCCATCTATGGAACCAAACTCTGAACGATCAAAAACTGGCAGGTTCTGTCGTGATAACAAGATTCCTGATGCTTTGCGGTTTTTGATGATTATCTTCCAGGCCGCAGCAACTTCATTTGCATCTGCTGGCCTAATAACATCGAAATCCGGGATAGCTCGAAGTGCAGCAAAATGTTCAACGGGTTGGTGAGTAGGACCATCTTCACCTAAACCGATTGAATCATGTGTCCAAACAAAGATAGACGGCAATTTCATAAGTGCGGCCAAACGAACAGCGGGTCTCATGTAATCACTAAACACAGCGAACGTGCCGCCGAAAGCTTTTGTTAATCCGCTCAATGCAATTCCATTGAGTATTGAACCCATTGCGTGTTCTCTGATACCAAAATGAATTACTCGGCCATAAGGATTTGCGCCCTTCATGGCACTTGATGGCGGAAGGAAAGATCCACCTTCTTCGATAGTTGTGTTGTTGCTCTCTGCCAAATCTGCCGAACCGCCCCACATTTCCGGTAGTTTCTTAGCCAAAGCATTAATCACATCTCCTGAAGCTTTTCGAGTTGCAACATCTTTGCCAGCCTCAAAAACAGGAACTAATGAATCCCAATCCGCCGGTAGTTCATTTGCCAAGATTCTGGAGAGCAGTTTCGCCCGTTCAGGTTCATTCTTCTTCCATGTTTCAAATTTCTTGTTCCAAGTGTCATGAGCACTTGCTCCTCGTTTTTTAACCAGCCGAGCATGGGCTAAAAGGTTTTCCGGAAATGCAAAATGTTCATCCGGGTTTAATCCGAGTTCTTTCTTTGTTGCCGCTATTTCATCTGGGCCTAATGCGGATCCGTGTGATTTCGATGTTCCCTGCGCATTCGGTGCTGGCCAAGCGATGATTGTTTTCAGGCGAATAAGTGTTGGTTGCATTAGATTTCGACTCGCTGCATCCATTGCTTTATCAAGATTGACTAAATCAACATCCCCACTTGGGAGGGCGGCAACTTCGATAACTTCCCATCCATATGCGCGGTAACGTGCAGATACATCTTCAGTAAATGCAACATGGGTGTCACCTTCGATTGAAATTCGATTATCGTCATAAATTACATTCAAAGAACCTAATGCTTGTGTACCGGCCAACGAGGCTGCTTCGCTACTTACTCCTTCTTGGAGATCTCCATCCGAACAAATCACCCAAACTTTGTGATCAAAGAGCGAAGTTCCATCCGTTGTTGAAGGATCAAACAAACCACGTTCATAGCGCGTTGCCATCGCCATTCCAACAGCAGTGGAAACACCTTGACCCAGTGGACCTGTTGTCATTTCAACACCAGCAGTGTGTCCGTATTCGGGATGTCCTGGAGTTAAAGAGCCCCACGTACGGAACTCTTGCAAATCCTTAAGTTCTAATCCGTATCCACTCAAAAAAAGCTGTGTGTATAGAGTCATTGAGGAGTGACCGCAAGAGAGAATGAATCTATCTCTGCCAATCCAATAGGGATCATTTGGATCATGAATTAAGTGTTTTTGAAAGAGCAAGTAGGCAACTGGTGCTAACGACATTGCGGTACCAGGGTGACCGTTTCCAACCTTTTGAACAGCATCCATTGCTAGTGCGCGAGCATATGAAATAACTTGACCATCTTCTGGTTGCCAGTTCGAAATTTCGCTCATTGAACTAATTCACTCTCTTTGGTTGTCGAGAAACAGAAAGCCATACTTTCCAGGCGGATATCCACACCAATGTAGAACCAAGTATGTGTAATGCCACGATAACTTCGGGCAATCCGAGGAAGTACTGAATGTATCCAATTGCTCCTTGAAGTAGGGATATAAGGGAGAAGAATTTGAGCAAACGCTTGGTAGCCGCCGCAGTTGTAGGAGATATGAGGTATGCGAGTGAAACTCCCAGCAACGCAATGACGAGATCGGCGTGTAGCCAGGCGACTGTCCTGACATCGAAGCCAAATCGGGGAGAAATAACATCGCCCGCGTGTGGACCAGAACCCGTAACAATTGTTCCAACCACGATTACGACAAAGGTAAGAATCACATGCGAGCGAGCCAAAAGATGCAGCGTATTTCTTCCTAGTTTTTTCCACTCATACTCAGATTTAGCTTTAGTTAGAAGTGATTGCGCGCCCGCAATGAGAATGATGGAAAGAATGAAGTGAGCAGCAACGGTTGCAGGATGCAGATCCGTTA
>JACCDP010406365.1_pt1 | contig 17964 bp, 27 predicted proteins | sample 7445841 | NCBI WGS metagenome assembly JACCDP01 (sample SAMN15323441, study PRJNA562643) | freshwater metagenome | isolation source: river surface water | place: USA:Blue River Watershed | collected 2017-08-17
AAGATAAAAGATTAGAATTACTTTCCGATGAAGTTCGTAAAGGCAATCCGATTGGGTTAAGAGAAGCAATGGAAGTTGTAGAATACCAAACCCAATTAAAAAACGAAAGAGAAGTACGAAGTGAAAAAAGATTCCGAATGGTAATGGGGTTACTAACCAATATAGTATGTGTATTGGGTGGTATGACTTTGGTATTAGGCGAAATAGATGATTCACCGGGTTTAGGTGGTATTGGTTTAATCGCTATTGCCGGTAGTATGTATTACAATTCAAAACTATTATATAAAATAAAATAAAAGCGGACATGATAACCTTATTACAATCACAAGGACAAGCGTTTACGGATGCGGACAAGCTTACCTTCCTATTAGTATGGGGAGTACTATCCATCATCTCAGCAAATATACTACTACATATATGGAAGTACGAAGGCAAACTAACACTCCTATCTTACTTAGGAGCAGCCCTATTCGGTACATTCCTAGCCCCGATAGTATCCACAATATTCTTTTTAGGATGGTTAGGTACAATCACTCCATACCAAGCCCGTAATTGGATTAGAGAAAGGGTACAATCCATCAAAGCCCGTTGGAAATCAAAACAAACACCACCACACTTCTCCGTTGGTAGTAGTAGTGGAATAGCCGTACATCCAAATCCACCGGCTATACATACTACAATGAGTGGCCCGTACATTAACGATATGATGAATACGATACCAAAGCACCCTATACCTAATATGGGAAGGGGAGTTGGGCCGAACCGAATGACAAGGTTGAGTAATGGAAGTGTCCCACCGGGTTGGTATGTACCTAAGAAGGGTGGAAGGGCTTGACGGGTGGAAGCTAAACTATCAATATAAACAAACCAAAAAAATTTATAAAATCAAAAAACCGACTCCGATGAACAAATTAGAAATTAGCGGAATACAAAACTTAAAAGGATACAAAGTAGATGGATGGGAAATCTATCACATTGAAGAAAATGAAAGGACATATTTTTTCAAACTAAGACCTGAATTTAATTATGAACATGCCAAACACGCTGGTGTAGTATTTGAAAAAGATTTTATCAACGCACCAGCTATGGCTGAATATGGTGGTAAGTGTGTTAAGACGAGTATAATGTACGAAATGCTCTCCAACACTATCCATTTAGAAGAAGTGTATCTAAACCTATTCAAAACAAAAGATACATTGTGGCAAGGTATCGTTAATATCATTAAAGAAAAAGGAGTCCAAAAATATGGAAGCTAGTAAAACCCTAGTGATAGAGAATTACGAAAGGATGGTTGGTCAGACCTTTTGGAGTGGAAGATTTCAGTGCTCAAACGCACATGAAACGGAAGTGAACTACCGATTCCAATTTACCGATACCGAATCACCATCGGTTAGAGTAATATGGATTGAAGTTGGTAAGTTTGCTAAATGGGATGTCCAAGACCAAAAATGGTATTACCGAATTCAAGATAACAGGCATTTTGTATCTGCAGATTATTTCACATTTGATAATGCTATAAAAGCGTTTGGGGAGAGATTAAAAGAATATATGTAGGGATGCTAATAATAGAAAACTTTAAGAAGATACAAAACCAATGGTATGGTGATTGGCAGATTGGTAGAACCGATGAAGGTAAACAATATTATGCTTTAGAAGCACGCCATAAAAACGGAAAGGATATTGTAACTTTGGCAATATTCAGAGAAGGTAAATTTAATTCCGAATGGAGTGAACTTACTTATGATATAAAACTTATGAGAGATGGTACTAGTGATATAATAGAAGATATTGTGTATAAAAACACATTAGAAGATATGGAATTATTTGGAGAATCTTTGGTACATTATTTGAATACAATATAATTATAAAAAAGAGTATATGGAAAACTTAATACCTAAAGCAGAAAGATATTTTGAACTATTCGCATCTAAAAACGTAAAAGGTTTAGAAAACGAAATCTATTCAGATAACGTCCATTTAAGGGATTGGAATGGTGAATGGAAGGGAAAACAAGCTGTTTTAGAAATGAATGAAAATCTATTTGTCAACGAATTTAAGATTGATAATATCCAAATAAAACAGGCTGATGTTACCACAATTGTACAATTTGATTTACATATTTCCGATACCATTCTGAAAGTTGTAGACCTAATAGATTGGAATGATGATGGTAAGATTGAAAGAATATTGGCCTATAATGGATAATATAGAAATCTATTAATCAGATATTTATAAAAAAATAATTATAAATGAGTAATAATATTAGAGTAGCAACTTTATCAGATGCCGAATCTCTTAGAGATATTTATCAAGCTGCAATTACTGATATTCCACAAAGGGCGGATATAAATCCTAAACAAAAAAACTTTTGGTTGGAGAGTGGTTCTAAAATTGAATCTTGGGAATGGGTAATTGAAAATTACAACGTTTTTGTTTATCTTAAAAATGAGCAAATAGTAGGATTTGTTGGATTATTTAATTCTAATATCAAATATGTTTATGTTCATCCAAACCATAAAGGTAATGGTATTGCATTTGAAATGTTAGATTTCATTGAAAAATTTGCCAAAGATCGTGGTGTTGTAGAACTATTTTCCGAAGTGACTGGTGTAGCTGCACATATGTTTGTTTCCAGAGGTTTTGAAAAAGTAAAAGAAGTTACTGTACCAATGCCAAACACCGCTCCTTTTGTTTTTCATAAAATGGTGAAAAATTTGAATACAGCGTTGGCAGTTAATAAGGCTGAAATTGAAAATCAACCTGATGCTACTGTTTTAGTAGACCCTAATTAATCGTTTAATAGTTTATCATCACCACTATTTGTAGTACTGAAAGTTCCATTAGTATTACTTATCGTTCCACTTAAAGGAATTGTTGCAGTTGATGTCCCACCGGATAATGAATGATTACCAGTCCATGTAATTGGACTGTAAGGAATTGTGTTTGGTGAAGTCAATGGCATTATTGGATTTGTATTAGGTACTCCCCAACCACCGCCAGGAAAAGTAAAGTTATTATCATTTACTTCTTTTAATTTTTCTCTTATTGTATCAAACTGTTTCTTAGTGATGTTATATCCATCAACTGCATCTAAGAAACCTTTTAACCATTGTGTGTATTCATAACTTGTCATAATACACAAATATACAAAATGTTTTTCAATATACCAAATAAAAAACCCCCTAATTTCTTAGGAGGTCTTTTTGTAAATCTTTGGGCTTAATTCTAATTTACTTTTTCAAAAATCCCTTTACAAAATTTACTAAGTAAGGGAGTACGAAGTATCCAACTGCTGCACCTACTAAGAAGTGAAGATTGAATACGAAATCTACAATAGCTTGCATTTTCTTTTATTTTAAGTTAATCAATTATAACATTATAAAGAAACGGGCGCCGATTGTTATTATAATTATCTTCAATAATTGTATTAACTTAATTTCTATTCACAATTTATCACCCCTAAAATATTATGATACCCTATTATTTATATTGTTCTATATTAGAGATATTATAATATTAGCAGTATCATTATTGATTGGTACTTTGAAATATTCAACTTCATATCTTTCCAGCATAGAAACAATTTCTCTATCAATCTCCATACTTTCTTCTAAGTTTTGGAATCTACCATCAGCTTGATACATTGATGGGTCTCTTTCTAATACTATATTAAGAGAATCATATTGTTTGTGCAAATCAACAATAAATTCATCAAACTTATATCCATAAAACATTGAAGGATATTCTGGTTCTTCGTTGTACCTATCCTTATAGATTAGTCCAAATAGAATTGGTGAATCAACAATGATGTAATCAACCTGTCCATAAAGACGAGAAATGTTACGATGTTGATTAGCTGTAATATAAAATTGGTCTTTAACTGCATATACATTTCTTTCCCATGCTTGCAACTTTGGAAACTCATAAGGCATTTCAACATTGTATCCTGCTTTTTTCATTTCATAATATAATCCTGCGGCTTGAGTGGATTTACCTATTGAAGGTCCACCAAATAAATTTATTATCTTACTCACTTAGAAATCTTTTTATAGATGTAATGTCCTTTTGAACTTCCCCATACTTGCTTATCATCTTTACTCCATCCTCTTTCCCAACTCTTTACATAATCTTTATGAACTTCAAAATTAGTTGTGGTATAAGATGAACCTCTAAAAGTTGCTATACAATTTTTATCATTGGTATCTCCACCATAGTAATTGCCTTTTAATCTGATATTCAAATCACAACCTGGTTTTAATTTAATATCAGCAAGGGTAATATTATTAATTGTTTCTGGTTTGAAGAAAGAATGTTTTGTAATATCATTTAGATAATATATTCTTAGTTTAATATAATCTTCAACCAATGCAATTTGATAAACTCTTTGACGATATGGTACATAGTTTTTAGCTTCACCCTGCTCAGTATAAACCCAATAAATACCATTTACATCTTTACGAATTAACTTTGTATAAACTCTTACATCATCAAATGTAGAATCAGTTTTGTGTTGTTCGTAAGTTGAGAATGTTCCTGTAATTCTTTTTACATACTCTTTCAAATCTTTTTTATCCATCTGTCCAAAAGAGTTAATAGACAGGAATACGAATAGTATTAATAGTAATTTTTTCATAACACAAATATACGATTTTTTTACGATAAGGCAAAATAAAAGGGAGTATTTCTACTCCCAATTATTTCGTTTGTTTATAAGGATTATTTACCAAATGTGTAACGAATACCTAACTGAGCTGTCCATACATCAAATACTGATGAATTGTATTGATATGTATCTTTAGCTAAGTAAGTAACACCACTAGCATCTCTTTGAGTTGCTAATCTATAATATGGAACGTTGTTAGCATCTCTACTTACAAAGTTCAACAATTGTGGAGCACCTGCTCTTTGAGATACACCCCATTCGTTGTTTAACATATTACCAAAGTTAAGAATATCTGCTCTGATTTGGAAAGCGTTTCTCTTTCCACCAATCTTCACAAATACGTCTTGCGCTACTGATAAATCAAATCTATGTAAGAAAGGTAATGCTAAAGCGTTTCTTTCTGCATATTGACCTCTACGAGTTGATAAGTATGGGTCTTGAGCAATGAACTTTTCAAAAGCCTCTTGTTGTTGAGCTTCAGTATAAGTTACTGCTGAAGTACCTGTACCTACTGTTAATGTAGAGAAACGAATATCTGAACCCTTTTGTGGAACAAATACTAATTCATTATTGAAAACTCTATCACCATTAAGGTCACCAGCTACAATGTAAGAGAATGGATTATTTTGAGAACCTACATATCCCAATGTGATTGTAGTTGCTCCACCATACTTCTTACCATAATCTAAACGGTAACCCAATAAACCTACAATACGATTTCTTACTAAGTTAGAAGAAGTTGAAAGTTGAAGGTCATTATTGTTACTGATTGATAATGCTGATTGCCAGCTACCACTTGCGATAGAACCTGCATCCATAAAATCTTCAGCTTTTGCTGTAGTCCAAGCTACATAACCCCAAAGACCTTTAGATACCGGCTTCTCTAATTTGAATGTTGCTGATTTGTTGTAAGCACCATTCTTATTAGTTAATACTGCTGCCATAGAAACGTTATCGTTTACTCTTACACCAGCATCAGTACCAGCGTAACGGTTTCTAGTATCAACACCACCTAATGTACCTACTGGTAAATCAAAGTTAGCATTGTAGTAATGAACTGCGTTTATTGTTTTATTGTAAAGTAATTCAACACTAGCTACTAAACCTAACCAATGTAACTTTTGGTCAACTGCCAAATTGTTTTTCCAAACTTGTGGCATTTTGTAATTAGGGTCAGTAAACGCTAAATCAAATGTAGATGGAAGTGTTGGAGTTGAAGGAATGAAATATTGATTTGGATTTGCAGTAAAACCATAGTTTGTAGCTGCTGTACCACTTACATCAATAAATCCTGTCAACACACCATTGTTTCCAATTTGGTTAGATAAGAACACATAAGGAGGTCTACCAGTGAATACACCAGTACCACCACGAATTTGTGTTTTCTTTTCACCTTTTACATCATAGTTGAATCCGAAACGAGGTTCAAATAACAATTGATTTTTAGGAAGAACACTTGTATTTAATTTCTCACCATTAGCGAATGTCATAGCTGTAATAGCTTTATTCTCTAATGCTGTGTTTTCAATTGAGATAATGTTTGCTCTTAAACCAAAAGTTAATTTAAGGTTTTTAGATGCAGTATATTCGTCCTGTGCGTAGAAATCTAAACGATTTGTTTTCAATACTTGCATTGGTTCAACACCACCAGGTAATGCTGAATAACGAAGTTGGAAACGAGCCGGTACGAATGTTGATGGAGCACCACCATTTGCTAATGATTGATTAGCTGCTGTGTAGAAATCTGCCAAGCTATTAAAGATGTAAACACCATTAGAAGCTGGGTAGAATAAGTTATTTGATTGATACTTTTGGAAGTTAAAACCACCAACTAAAGTATGCTTTTCAAAATACTTTGTAATGTTATCAGTTATATTGAATGTCCAATAGTTCAACTTATTTGATGGAGTGAATGGGTCAAAACCTACTGAAGTGTAAGTTGCTGAACCTTCTCTAATATCAATAGTTGGGAACATAGAACTCAAATATGCTCTATCTTCAATTTGCTTATCGTAAGAAACGATTAAGTTGTTGTGAAGTGTGTTAGAGAATTTAGAGTTCAAATCCAATACTGCCGAACGTGTGTTATCCATAATTACATAACCACTATTTTGGAAACTCATCGCATTGTACTGAGTTGTTCTATTACCAGCACCTGCTGATTGTGAGTTTGAAATATTAATTTGTGCATCTGAATTATGATGAACATAACGAGCAGTTAATTTATTCTTATCGTTAATGTTCCAGTCAGTTCTAATCAAAAACTTCTTTGAAGCATTTGTGTTAGAATAACCTTCCCACGGACCTGTTACATAATTGAACTTCTCTTTCATAAAGTTTGAAAGAGCTTGCATATCAGCGTACTTCACACGAGATACTTGCGTACCTGTAAGTGGAGAGCCTTCTGAAATCCAAGTTGTTCCAGGTTCAGTTCTTTCAATACTTTCATAGTTACCAAAAATGAATAATTTGTTTTTGATAATCGGAGCACCTAATCTGAAACCTTGTACTTTTTCATCAAACTTAGAAGCAGTTACTTTAACCCCTCTAGCGTTATCACCAACGTAGCGAGATGAGTTGTTTCTTTGAGTTTGATAAACACTACCTTCAATTTCGTTAGAACCTGAACGAGTTACAGCATTGATACCTGCGCCTGTGAAACCACTTTGGCGAATATCAAATGGTGCAACGTTCACCTGCAATTGTTCAATCGCATCTAATGAAATTGCTGAACCACCAGTTCTACCACCCGCTTGTGCGGAAGAACCTAATCCGAAATTGTTATTGAACTGAGAACCATCAATTGTGAAGTTATTCAAACGAGAGTCTTGTGCTCCGAAAGAGTTACCATTACCAAATGGATTGTACTTTGTAATACCATCAATGGTTCTAGCTCCTGTAATCGGAATTGAAGTTAATTCTCTACGAGTGAATTGTTGTGCCGCACCAGTCTTTTCCTTTGAGAAAATTCCGTATTTGTTTGCGGATACAACCACTTCTTTCAATTGTACGGCTTCTTCAACCAATACAAATTCTACGTTTTCAGTCAAACCCAAAGAGGTACTTATTTCTTTAAGTTCGGCTTTTTTGAATCCTACGCTTGATGCGTGAATTGTGTAAGGTCCACCAACCCTAACTGCTGGAATCACAAACACACCACTCTTATTGGTAGCAGAATAATACTGCGTACCAGTTGGTTCGTGTGTTGCATGAATCGTAGCACCAGGGATAGTTTCTCCCTTCTGGTTTTTAACCACACCAGAAATGTTTGAGGTTGTGATTTGCGCAAACCCCATAAACGCTGTTGTCATAAAGAACAACATCATTAACATTGCTTTTTTCATGTGCATTTGTTTTGTTTAATATGTAACCAAATAAAAAGGGTGTTCAGTTCATCTGACACCCTTTCCTTTACCTAAATTTTCGGTAAATACGTTATATGTAGCAAGAATATTGTTTTTTCCAAAACTATCCGCTTTAGTTCTATACTGTAACATAATATTATAACCCATCATTATCGTAACTCCCAAATTTTTGGTAAAATTTCCACAAATATATAGAAAATTTTTGAATTTTCCAAAAAAATATTAAAAAAAAGTTGTATGTCTAATTAATCTAAAATATATTATAATAGTGTTTCAATAATTTTAGCAAAAAATGTGTAAAAATACTAAAAAATATGATTTTTAAGTAAAAATTAAAGGCCTAACTAATTGAAAATCAACGTTTTATAAAAAAATTTGGTAGTTTCAGGAAAATTTACTACCTTTAGGTAGTAATAAAAATTGTATTTGTATGAAAAAGTATGAAAATCAGTTAAAACGCCAAGAAATGGTGAAAGCTGGGGCTTACGATGGAAGATTTCGTGAGAAAATCGTTGTTGACAAGAAAAAGAAGGAGAGCAAAAATTGGGCTCGTAACAAATTTTCGTTTAATTTATTAAAAAATCAATAAAAATTAAAAAATATGAGACAAACTGACCAAAAAGCCTTAGATTACCTAAAAAGTAACCCTATTGTAGCTAAATTTATTGAAAAATTGGATAAAGAACGTAAAGAGTATTACGAAAAAGCCAATATGCCAAATCAATACAAACCGGTAGTGGTTGAAATTGGTACAAAATTCATCAGAATATGGCATGGTACATCTTGTTGGGGATTTATCAGCCGAGTTGATGGTGATTTGAAAGGTTCACCAATAAAAAAGGGTGATTTATTGAAAGCAGCAACTTGGAAAGCTCCAGCAAAGCACGCTAGAGGTAATATTATTGATGGAACTGCTCAATATGGTGTGTATGGACCGGAATATCTTAAATAATTAAATGGAATTAAGACCGAATCAAATAGAACCTGTAAAAAAGGGTGTGGAATTCTTTCAAAGTAAGAAGCCGCACCCTTCAATCATTGTTGCTCCTACCGCATTTGGTAAAAGTATCGTTATTGCCGAAATAGCCCATCAATTAGGTGAGAAAATATTAGTTATTCAGCCTTCAAAAGAGTTATTGGAACAAAATTACAATAAATTCATCAATTTAGGTGGAAAAGCATCAATTTACTCCGCATCAATGAACGAAAAGGAGATTGGTGATGTAACTTATGCCACAATTGGTTCAATCGTTAATATTGCTTGGAAATTTCACGAATTAGGTATCAGAAAAGTGATTATAGATGAGTGTGATAGATTTCCGAGAGAGCCGGATGGTATGTTAAGGAGATTTTTAACGGCAGCTAAGATAACTCACGTATTAGGATTAACTGCAACTCCACTTAAACTACAAGCTAACTTAGACCAATGGGGTCAGCCCTTCTCAAAGTTGGTAATGCTTACTTCAAAGAGTAAAAAAGGTAATTTCTTTAGAGATATTATTCATGTTGCCCAAATTAAGGAGATGTGTGATATGGGATTCTGGTCACCATTGAAATACGAATCATACGATTTTGAAACTGGTGATTTGGTTTATAATTCCAATAAGGCGGATTATACGGATGATAGTATTAAGAGGGCTTACAAGCAGCAAGATATTGGTGGAAAGATAATTAAAAGGATTTCCGAATTACCCGAAAGAAAATCAATTCTTATTGCCGTACCTTCTATTGATGAAGCAAAAGAGTTATCAACACGCCTTCCGAGTTGTGAAGCAATCTTTAGTGGAATGGCTGATGCCGATAGAAATAGAATTATTTCGAATTTCAAAAGTGGAAAATTAAGAATAGTTGTTCAGGTTACTATTCTTTCAGTAGGATTTGACCACCCTGAGCTAGATTGTATTATAACAGGCCGCCCAACCGCATCATTGAGTTGGTGGTATCAGTTTGTAGGTAGAGTAACCCGTATTCATCCTGACAAAAGGGATGGGCTTGTAATTGATTTTGTGGGTAGTGTACCAAAGTTCGGAAAGGTGGAAGATTTATACTTTGATTACGAAGAACCACTTTGGAAATTATATGGAGAAGGCAAAAAGTTATTAACAGGTATTCCACTTCACGAAATAGGATTGCACAAACAAGGACAACCAGACCCACATACATTAGCCGCTCAAGGGCCTGTTATTAAAATGAGTTTTGGAAAGTACAAAGATGTAGAAGTTCGTAAAATACCGGGCTATTATCGTAATTGGTTGTTGGATAACATAAAATGGAACGCCTACAATAAACATATACAAACCGAATTACAAAGGTTGAAGAATATAGGAATATAATCCTTTGAAATATTTATTAGTATGAGTAAAGTAAAATACTACATACTAAGATATTGGGTTTCCGTATCATTTTTAGTATTAGCGTTTTATTTTTACGAACCACAAACAACTTTTATTCATTGTTCACCAAATACATTAATTGTAAATAGTGAACCGAAAACCCTTTTAGGTTTGGGTGAAATGAGTTGGATGTGGATATTAATGGCCATAGCGCATGGAGCTAATGCTTGCTATTGTGATATTAAATCATTGTTGAAAAAAAGATAATGATAATATCAACCACCATATCAAAGTTAATTAATCTTTTGTTATTGGTGTTTGGTTTTATTTTCTTTTGGTTCTTTCCGCAACAATGGAGATATAGATATTATCAATGGATAGGATTACGAAGTGTGTGGGCTAAAAAAATATTATTCAAAAAATTAATAAAATAATGTATTACATTCACAAACAACTTATTCCAGTTGACCAAAATATGGGTGACCCAAATTGGGCAAAAAGACAAATTTGGGTTCTTAAATTAAATCCAAACGATACAATTGATGAATTTGAAAATTTATCCGATGCAGAAGCTAAAAGAGATGAATTGATGAATTCAGACCCAACAGGCCGTATTTACAAAGTTTCCTTAAAAAATGAGGATGGGAGTTTTTCAGACATTTAGACCTGCTTTCCTGGTTATTGTCTAAGTTTTTATTTATACTGCTTCAAGTATCCCAGTGTCCAGTGTCCGTAAATATATATGCTAACAGCTGATAAAAAAGCTGAAAATGTGGAAAAATTTTTCAAAAAAATAAATAAACATGATTTTGTTTGGAAAATCCAAGAAATATTCATATCTTTGTATATAAATTAATTATATGCAAGAAGAAACAGCTATCCAATATTGTGAAAGAGTATATCCAGAAATGATGCAAGAATTCAAAAAGATTCAAGCGGAAATGTATGAAACATTTTGTAAGAAACAAAGAAATTATGGACCTGGTAACATTTCAGTTGGAACTTCCCTTCAAACAAAAGAAGATGTTAAGCTATCCCTAACTGGATTATGGTTTAGAATTAACGATAAGGTTCAGAGATTAAAACAATTAGTTGTATTAGGTCAGCCCGATGAAGTAGGTGAATCAGTACAAGATACCTACCAAGATCTTTCCGTTTATGGAATTATCGCTCAGTTAGTACAAAGAGATAAGTGGGCTAAGTAGAGGAATTTTATAGGGATATATTTATCCTTATGGAGTATAGAAAATTAATACAATTAGATAACAAATATCCAAATCTAAGAAATTATAAACCGAGTGTAATTAAAAATGAAATTATACTTGATGGTGTATATCCGGAACTTAATAGAATACAATTTAAGTATCCGGATATTAAAAACATAAGCCCAATATCGGAAACTTCATTTAGATTTATATTAGGTGTTAAAAAAAATAAAGATGATAAAGAGCCTAAATATTTCACATCCGTTCCTTTCTATAATGATTTTTTAGCAACAATAGATGAATCAAATCCATATCTTTTACAATCTGCTTTAGATATAAGACTTTTCGTAAACATTGATATAAGTGAATTATTAAAAATTGTAGAAGATAATAAAAAACCAGAAGAAATAGATTTGGTTTTTATGAACAAAAATTTATTTGTAAACGATAAAGGAGAAATTGATTACGAATCATTGATTAAATATATTGATTCTTGTTTATTACCACCCAATCCAAATGATTTTGAAAATGGTGGTGTTACCAAAGCAGAACTTTTAGGAACATGGACTGTATTAGAAGTAGACCCAACAACAGGAAAAGCTAAAGCTAAAAGTGAAGTTGAAGCAGCTAGAAGTTTAGAAAATTATGAAACTGAACTTAAAAATTTAGAAAAAGAATTAAAAGAAGTTAATGGTTTAATTAAACAAGCTGAAACTGAATTAAACTCTAAAAATTTTGGAAATACAAATTTATGGAGAACTTTAGGTTTGGTAGTATTTTTCCCACTTAGTTTATTATCATTAATAGGAAGTAAAAAAAGAAAAGAAGAAGCAAAGGCTAAATTAAAAGAAAAAATAGATGAATTAAAAGTTAAAAAAGCTGATATAGAAAAACAAATTGTTGATTTGAAAAATAAAAAACCAGCATCAACACCAGCAACGGGTTCATCTTCATTAAATACACAAACACCACAAACTACAAATCCAATAGGCTCAACACCAACTGAAGCACAATCAAACTATCCTAACGGTCCAAGAAGATTTGGATTCTCTACACAAATAGGAAATATTGGAAATCCAAGAGGTATGAATTAATAGATAAATTTTGTTATATTTATATGTAATAAAAGGTAGCCTATGGTTAATCCAAATGTTGCATGGCAGAAGTACCTTAATAGTTCCAACACTGCTATTAATAAGTATCTCAGCGATTATGGGGATGAGATTCTTCACCAAACATTTCAGCGATTAACATCAGCAATTAAATCTAAAAAATCTCACATTATTTTATTTCGTTTCAAAGAATCTGATATAGTTTCTAAGATATATCAGAAGGATTATATGTCCGCTTTAGAAATGCTTCTTAATCTTTGTATTAAATTAGAAAAATATGAAATGTGTAGAGATATACATAATCAAATAAAAATCTTCAAATTAAAAGCGGCCAGAGGGAAACCGAAAGCAAAAGTTATGATAGTAAAAACCTAAAAAATCAATTGGTATGGCTAAGAAAAGAGTTTCCGAAGAAGAAGTAGAAAAAGTTGTAGTTAAAGAGTATAAGTTATCTTATCCAAAAGTTATAAAGAAAATAAAATTCAAAACATTTAATCAAAAAAGATTTTACAAAGCAATTGAGCACCCCAATCATAATATCATAATGGGACATGCTTTAGCAGGAGCAGGAAAAACATACATATCAATTCAAAAAGGTTTAGATTTATTATTACATCGTTTATCACATATTGAAAAATTAATAATCATAAATCCAACCGTTGATGTTGGTAACGAAGATAAGTTAGGGCATTTGCCAGGAGATTTAATGGAGAAGATTGCCGTACATAATGAATCATCTTTATTTATAATGCACAAAATAATCGGACCGGTGGAAACTAAAAAGTTAATTGACCAAGGTAAGATTGAATTCAGAGTATTAAACTTTTTAAGAGGCATAAACTTTGAAAAGAGTTATGTAATTTTAGATGAAGCACAAAACGCATCACCACATCAATTAAAAACTTTAATCACTCGTATTTCAGATGATACTAAATTAATCATAGAAGGTGACCTTTCTCAATGTGATAAGTACCGAACTAACGGCTCACCAGCTTATACAAAAAGTGGATTCTTTGATGTATGGAAACGATTGGGTAAACTAAAAGGTGTTTATCAAATAGAATTTACTAAGGATGATTGTATTCGTTCTGGTATTGTTAAAAGAGTGCTTGAAAGATATGAATTAGAAGAACAAATTTTATTAGGTGAAAATAACCCCTATGAATTGGACTTTAACTTTAAGCCCTTTCCAGATGAAGAAGAAACGATTGAAAATGAAGGATTTATAACTCATTGATTTTCAATTACTTATAAAAAGGGTATAACTTGTTGATTTTCAATAGGTTATACCCCTTTTTTTATTTGGTAATATCAGATATTTTTCGTATCTTTATTATGTAATAAAAGTGATAGATATGCTTAATAGAAAGAAAAGGTCTGACCGTAACCACATTATTTACGAAATTTTCAATACCTTCAATGGTAAAAGTTATTTGGGTATTACGGCCTGTATTGGTAGAAGAACAAATTATTCAGTTGTTAATCGTTTTAACAAACATTGTTCAAGAGCTAAAATGGAAGATAAAGATTGGGCTCTTTATAGAGATATGAAAAAATTTAACAAAGATGTTTACGAACTTTATATTGTTGAAGTTGTTAGAGGTAAAGCTCTAGCTCACCAAAAAGAAGTTGAATATCTTAAAGAATATAATTACGAACTTAATTCAACACATTAATTATGAATGATAAAAAAATAGTATGGATTGATATGGATGGTGTGCTTGTTGATTTCAATGGGCACGTTGAAGAAACTATATCAAAGAATGAATTTCTAAAAACAGCTTATAAAGGAAGGTATGACCACATACCGGGTATTTTCAGAAACCCTAAACCAATTGAAGGAGCTGTTGAAGCTATTCACAAATTAAAAGAAAGTGGTAAGTACGAATTGTATATAGCTACAGCAGCACCTTGGGGTAACCCGATGGCAGCTATGGATAAAAGATTTTGGATTGAAGAACACTTTGGTAGATTGTTCCATAAGAAAATGGCAATCACTCACCTTAAAGGAATGTTAATTGGTGATTATCTAATTGATGATAGAACCGCAAATGGTGCTGGTGAATTCAAAGGTGAACTATTACGATTCGGATGGTCTTACGAAACAAAACAATTTAATGAATACCCAAATTGGGATTCTATACTTAAAAAACTTCTATAATGAAAAAGTTATTAACCCCTATCGCTTTATTATTTGTATTAGTATCTTGTGAGAAAAGAGATTACTATGAGCCAATTAAAGAGTACACATTCACAATTGATTCGGTACTAACAAGAGATGGATTACGTTCCTTACCAAAAGATACCAATGGATTGTATCATCTTAAAATTGTTGTAAATGGTACTCCGCAATCACATAGAGTTGTTGGTAGAATAAAAGTGAATGGTAGAGAGCCAATACCGGCTGAATTAGTAGCTTGGGAAAGTAATATGTATTGGTGGTTGAGGCGTGGCGATACTACGGCAACTATTACACAAGCTTATGTAAATTATTTTACAGGCCAATATACAATAGTACAATTACCACCAATGATTGCTAGTAAAGATGAGTTAGTACCAACAATAAATAAATCAAGCTACAGTGGTACTAATGGTGAAATTAATACTATAATATCTCCTATAAGAGAAATGATTGGTGATACTATGGTTGTTAAGGCATACAATTGGAATTCAAATAAAACTTTATTTACAAAAATAGTCATTGAATAATGAGAAAGAAAGAAGTTAAATTACCTATGACTCCTATAACTGAAAAAACATTTGAAAGACAAGGTTGGAGAAAAGTAAATGCAGATGATGGTATGGATGAAGATGGAAACGAACAAAGTGGACATTACTATTATACACTTCCGATTCCAAAATATAGAGATGATGAATTCGCACCTATGTTGGTATCAAACTCAACTGATGAGCAATTACTCCTAAAAGAGATTGGTATAAAGCAAGGTCAATTTTTTATAGAGATTGGTGATATGGATGGATTGGGATTTTGTAGTAGTGAAGAAGAATTGGATGTATTATATTCAGCCCTATGCGGTGAGGATATTGAAGAAAATTTGGAAAATCAAGAATAAATTTGTATATTTGTAATTATGAGAAATTATACTGAAAAACAATTGAAGGAAAATTACGATAAGTTCATATCCTTCGTAAAGAAAGCATTCGCTAATCAACCTGAGAGATTAGAGAAATTATTGTATATGTACTCCGAAGACCAATTAGGAATGGAGTTGTTGATGGCACCTGCAAGTGGTAAAGCACATTTCCATTCAGCATACACTGGTGGTTACATTGACCATGTTATGAATGTATGTAAGAATTCAATTGGAATGATGAAGCAATACAAAGAGAATGGTGGTATCATTGATTTTGAAGTAGAAGAATTATTGTTTGCAGCATTACATCACGACTTAGGTAAGTTGGGTGATTTAGGAAAACCTTATTATGTAGAGCAAGAAAGTGATTGGCATCGTAAAAATCAAGGTTCTTTATTCAAACAAAACCCTGATATTCATTATATGGATGTAACACATAGAGCATTGTGGACATTGCAACATTATGGTATATCTTTTACTCAAAAAGAAATGTTAGGTATTATGTTAGCAGATGGATTATATAATGAATCAAACAAAAAGTATTTTGTATCATACGATGAGAACTTTCAGTTAAAGACTGAATTACCTTACTTACTACATTGGGCAGACCATATGAGTTGCCGAATTGAAAATAGTGAATATAGAAATGGCGTGAAATTTTAATTTACGTTATATTTATACAACGATAGTACCCGGCCGGTATATCAAACCCTAAATCGCTCAAAAGAGGATTTAGATTTAACGCTTAAAAAAGGTAAAAAATGAAAAATCAAATTCAAAGGGGCTTCCCTACCCCATTTTTTAGGGACGAGTTTTTCTCACCATTTGATACTCTTTTAGATAGAGTATTTTCTGAAAATTTTCCTGAATTATCAAAAGAGGTTGGTATTACACCATTTGCAGCATCAGCATATCCAAAATGTGATATTGTTGATTTCGCTGACCGTATTGAGATTATTGCGGAAATTCCTGGTCTAAGTAAAGACCAAATCACTATTGATGTAGAGGATAACCTTATTACATTAAGAGGTGAAAAGAATACCAAAGTTGAAGAAAAAGAAGGTGGTACATACCTTCGTAAAGAAGTGAAACGTTCTTCATTTCAAAGAACATTCACAGCCGATACAAAAATCTTCAATTTGGATAAGCTAAAAGCTAAGTTCGAAGATGGTGTGTTAGAATTAACAGTACCAAAAAGAGAAAAGGAACAACCTAAGAAAAGAACAATTTCAATAGGTTAATCCTATCAAAATAACGAAAGGGTGGGTATCAAAATCCACCCTTTTTATTTTTAATGAATATTTATATAGAAACAAATAATAGTTTTATGAAACCTGAATACAAAATGAGAGCTCAAGAGAACTTAGAAGCAATTGCTAAGAGAGCAAAAGTTATTTCTGAAATGTTAAAAGGTGAGAGACCGGCTAATCCAGCTGAAGCTACAAAATTAACAGCAGAGATTGAAAGATTAGTTGAGTTGACACAAAACATAGTAGACTTATCATAAGAAAATGAACTGGTTAAAAATATTGGTTGGATTATCAGCAGTTGTTGTTGCTGGTTGTGCAGCTTATTTCTCTGTAACGGGATTGGGTGTTCTATTTGCAGGAGCATCTATATCAGTAATGGTAATGGCAGGCTCTTTAGAGGCTGCTAAGTTAGTTGCTGCAACATATCTAAAGCAAGAATGGGATACACTTAAAGGATTTAATAAATGGTATCTAACGATAGCGGTAGCAACTTTAATGCTCATCACATCTGCTGGTATCTTTGGTTATCTTTCTAATGCTTTCCAACAACAAAACCTTTCTCTACAAAAAGTTGAAAGAGATATAGCAGTATATCAAATACAAATTGAAAAGAACGATAAAGAAATTGAAAGATATACTAATCAATTAAATAACCAACAAAATATTCGTAACTCTCAAGAGGCAAACTTATCTAAACAAATTGATAAAGATAAATCAACAGCAAGAGTATCACAAATGATTCGTAATGCGGATAAAGAGATTAGTTCTATATCCAAACGTATTGATGAACTAACTAAACAAAATAATGTTTCTTTAGATTCAATCAATGCAATTAAAAACGCTAACATCAACTTAGAAAGAGAAGTTGGTGGATTCCGTTTTGTAGCAGATGCATTTGGCGTTCCACTTAATGATGTTGTAAAATTCTTTATTCTTATTAT
>JACCDP010848064.1_pt1 | contig 17963 bp, 18 predicted proteins | sample 7445841 | NCBI WGS metagenome assembly JACCDP01 (sample SAMN15323441, study PRJNA562643) | freshwater metagenome | isolation source: river surface water | place: USA:Blue River Watershed | collected 2017-08-17
GGATATGTGGAAGTCGATTAAGGAAAAGATTCCAGATGCAACACTAAAGATTTCAGCATATGGAGATTTCCCGGCAAATGCAGAAGAGCACCGTATGAATGGGATTATAAAGGCGGATCCAAGTATCACTCATTTGGGAAAATTGGGTGCTTCTGATTTGTACAACCTAATGGCTTCTGCCGAATACTGGCTGTATCCTACATGTTGGGATGAGACGTCTTGTATTACGGCTCTTGAGATGTTACGATCAGGAGTTATTTGCATCTATTACCCACGAGCAGGTCTAACAAATACTATGGAAGATTACGGAATACCCACAAAGGATGGAGAGGAACTCAATGCAATTCTGAGTCTGACAGAAGAAAAGAAGCAGCAAATGCGAGAGCGTGGCATTCAGTATGCAAAGAGTTGTTCATGGGCAAGTAGATATCGTATCTGGAGTGAAATGTTGTTCGAACCTCAAATACACGTTGTCAACCTCGAACGTCGTGCAGACCGAAAGCATAAAATGATTCAGAAACTCGCAGACGTACAGATTTCAAACTACAAGTTCATAAAAGCATGTGATGGGCAACAGTTAGTACCTTCTAAAGATTTACACGATTTCTTTGGAGGGAACGACTTTCGATATGCTGTTGGTGTAATGGGCTGTGCAATATCACATACTGAACTATGGCAACAGCTGCTAGATGATCCGGTGAATGACTACTATGTGTTTTTTGAGGATGACATTGAGTTTACTCCGAATTTCAAACAAAAGTTACGTTACGCGTTTAATGAGTTTCGAAATCGAAAGATGGAGCATCTTTTGTTGGGCGCATTCAACACGAAAACAAACAATCAGCATATTGCAAATCTAGAGTTTTTAGAATACGATACATTCAAATCTGATAACGAAGGTACTCACTGTTATATATTCAGTAAGAGTGCTGCAAAAAAGATGATTGACTATTTCAGAGTGACAAAGCTCAGATATGCTATCGATCGCTCATTAATGTATGCGAATGCAGGAGTTCGTACGCATATTGCGAACGAGAACATAGTTATCGCCCAGACGTTCCAACATACAGGATATCAGCCGGTGTTTGATTCGGATGTTCAACATTGGAAGTTCATGGATACTGCACTGATGAAAGAACCTATTCGTAAAAAGATTGCATTCTGCGATTGGTGGACAGAAGAGTATTGTGGTGGGACATTTGATGTAAATAATAACTATCTGATAAATTTGTTGCGCGAATTTGTGAATGTCACGGTTGTCAACTCAACCGAAAACCCAGATATTGTGATCTACAGTGTCTTTGGTAAAACTGCGGAGACTCTCAAGAACTGCAGAAAAGTGTTTTATACTGGAGAACCATATCCGATTCGGGCTGCTGCGGATTACAATATAACCTTCGACCCGACAAGTCCAGTAAATACTCGCCTTCCGTTGTGGGTATGTTATATGGACAACAGTCTCGTTACACGCAATAGAACACTACCCCAACCAAGGGACAAGTTCTGTTCGTTTGTGTGTTCAAACGGAGGCAAATGGAATTATCGAAAGGATATTGTAGAAAAGCTAAGTGCATACAAGCGTGTTGATTGTGGAGGCACATATTTGAACAACACTGGGTTTACCGTACCAAGAGGAACAAATTGTTCCGGAAAGGTCGAGTTCAACAAACAATACAAGTTTTCGATCGTTTTTGAAAATACAAAATATCCAGGATACTGCACTGAAAAGATGTGTGATGCGTTCAAATCTGGTTGTATACCAATTTATTGGGGTGATGCAACGCTTGATTTTAATCCCAAATGCTACATTGATGCAGACCGGTTTAGTTCGTTCGATGACCTAGTTGAATATGTCAAGAAGGTGGATACGGATGATGCACTGTATGCAAGTTTCTTTGAGGAGCCGATATTCACCGAATACTGGATGGAAAAATTTGAAGATCCTCATAAACGGTTTTTCAAACATGTAGCAAGTGAAATTATCGGAGAAGTTCTGGTACTTTAGAAGGATCGTCAATAGAGTATGGCGAAGGCTCTGGCGGTTTGGTTACCCAGAATGAAGACATTACGGATGTCGGGATATCTTTGCCGGTAAGTGGGCACTTTCTGCCATGGCGCTTGCATCGAATACGCAAATGTGTTTGGCATCGAAAGTATGGAACACCGAAGCCGCATACGTCGACTCCGGTATGATATAGACCATATCCTTTGATCTGAATATACGCATTACCCTTTTCGGAATAGAACTTTGAAATAGCATCTGACGGTGCAGGATACTGTTCATCTCGAAATTGAGATGCTACTAACTCCCATTCTGGAAACGTCATTCCAGTCTTTTGAAGAAATGGTGGGATTTTGCCATCAAAGAGTTCAGTGTGTGCGATGCATTCTTGAAATAGCGGATGTGGAATGGATAATACTCCATCTGTAATGTGTGCTCTGCGCTGTCCGAATTCAGCACCAATCGTTCGCTTGACTTCAATGTCGACGAACCCATCTTTCCACGGAAGTCGTATGTCGTTTATGTTTTTGTTTGAACCAGCAGTAATGGCTGGAAGTCGTAAAACGCTAGCCACGAAGGCTTCATAGTTCTTGCCTGCGAGTGATGCGTTCATTCTTGGTGTACGGTATACATCTTCTTCAAACAAAACGAATCCATTTTTATTCCACAGAGAGTGATATCGTAGGAAAATGAAGTACCTGTTCTTTGACACCGAGACCACGGGTCTCCCAACGAACCATGGACCTGCATCAAAGTATGAAAACGTCTGGCCATTTCCAGTAAGCATTGCTTGGATTCTGGCAGACGAAGGTGGTGTGATTCTAAATTCAGAATATCACATCATTAAGCCCGATGGATGGGATATTCCTGCCGAGTCTACGACAATTCATAAGATTACAACGACAATGGCAACAAGATACGGAATCGACCTGCGTACAGTTATGGACCGGTTTATGTGGTACGTGAACGAGTCTGACGTCGTTGTTGCACATAACCTGCACTTTGATCAGAATGTTGTAAATAATGTTCTGAAGTGGAGGCTTGGAAAGACTGTGATGATCGAAGATTACAACAAGAGAATGTTCTGTACGATGGTTAATGGTCGTGAAATCGTTGGAATTCCTGGTAAAACGCCTGGTAAGTTTAAGAATGCAAAGCTATCTGAAATGTACAAGCAAACGTTTGGATGCGAACCTACCGGTATGCTTCATAACGCAATGACGGACACAACTGTTCTAATGCAGTGTTTCTTCAAGATTTGGGGAACGCTTGAAGTACAAGAGTCGACGATTGCAATTGGTGTTACGGATTTACCCGCAAAGAACTATAATTTACTAATCAATGCGTCAGCTTCGGCTCCTATCATTACAAAACTCACGATTTCCCTTGCCGACCCCTCTGACTCGGTATGAAACGACTCTAGTATGGTGCAATGATGTATGCTATAATACATTTGAAAAGACAGGTAGACGTATTTTTTCCAATCTGCAAATGGAAGAGGTAGATTATCCTTTCCATTTGTCGAATGTTGACCATTCTGAAAAAGTGTCTGTCGTGGTGTATTCATATGAACCACGTATCTGGAGTGAGAATGATGATTTGTTTGTTACAGAGGCAACTCGCAGTAATTCTGAGGTGTACAGGTCGGTAACGAAACGCCGTGTTTAAATTATGCTTATCAATGTCTTTCTGGGTAATAACATGGAGCTACTTGAGATATTTTACATAGCGTTGGGTACGATTGGTATATTGCTTGTACTCCATATTGGCACGTTTTGGATTTCTAGAATTATGCAGCCCCCAAAGCCAAAAATAGTGTATGTGCAATCGCCAACACAAGCTCCTGCCCCATCGGTGTCATATACATCGCCAGTTCAGCCCCCTGCAGCGCCGCCTGCTGTTCCGGCGCAACAGCAACCGGCTGCTCCTCCCGTTTTGAGAGATCAGCCGGTATCTATACAACTGCCAACATATGATGTCCCACCAAGCACTATTCCACAGAATACGTCAGTTGCATCCCCAATGGGATCCCTCCCTCCGCCTATCGAGACTCGGAGCACAACGAAGCAGTCAGGCGGTGATCTCGGTCCCCCAAGGTAAAGGGACGCCTGGATGGTTAATTTTGACACGTAATCCAGCACCAAGTGCGTTTTTCGTGAACCGTTCTGGGGACGCGACTCAACTTCGACTTGTTTTTGATGAACGGTGTTTTGAAGATACGATTTTTCGCGTTGAAAAAACACCCACCCATCTCTATCTTGCAGATGTGTGGATGTTTAACGGTTATGCTATGTTTGACGAGACAACATTTCAACAGAGGCAGGAATTTCTAAAAACAGTATATTTGACGTTTTATACGCCCTGTCAAGGATTCGAAACGGTTGCACTAGACCTTCGAGAGAACGTAAAAGAGATTCGAGGAAAAGAGTACTATACGAATGAACGTGGTGCACGAGGCGTATTCATAGAAGAAAAGCCTCTGGATAACGAATCAGATTTTGAAATTGTAAGAACAGAAATTCCTGACGTATATCGTATTCGTTCGAATGGAGAATATCTGCAGGTTCGAACCTTGGCGCTTTCGCGTTATTTGAAAACGTTAGGTGCCGAGTTCACACTCCGTTGTCGCAATAACAATGATGGTACGTGGACTCCAGTTCTTTCTTCTAATACACTAACAAATGAAGAGTAGAAAACACACGAAGAAGACTCATCGCCGTCACCGTGGTGGTGGTTATGGCTTCGGCGGTTCTATATTGTCCGATGCTGGCGGTGCTGGTGCCGGGAACGCTCTATGGAGCTCTGATACTGGAAAGGATTGTGGCGTTGTAGCTGGTCGCGCGGGAAACAATCTCGCTGGTGGCAGAAGACGTCGCATGTCTCGCAGACATCGCGGTGGAATGGCGACGAATGCGCAACTCGCTGATCGTGGAGGGCAGAACAAGATTGGCGGGCGCAGACGTAAAACTCTACGTAAACGCAAGACTGGAGGAGCGTATGTCGACTACGCGCAGATGGTTCCTCGTGCGGGTTACACCTTCACCGGTCAGGGTGTAGGTGGAACGGCTGATGCAGTTCCATACTAATTTTGTGATATACTCACAATGAAGGACGCATATATTGCCGGAGTACTTTTTATTGGTGCTGAACTCTTTCTAATGAATCGTAATTTGACATACCTGAGTGTATGGTTGCTGATTATAACAGTTATACTTGCGTATGGTACTCGTATGAAGTACACTGCTTCTGTTCTGATGGCGATTGGAACTGTTTTGGCAGTGATATGGATTAGCGGTCAACGTATTCGCGAGGGAATGGACGTAAAAGAGAAGGATGGCGCAGAACAGGAGCCGCCAAAGGAGGCTGAGGAACCAGAGCCTCACATGGACAAGGCGCAGACAATGATAAATGCATTCAATGGTCTGAGCCCAAAACAGGTATCCGCAATGCGTGAGGATACGAAAGAGCTCATGGAGACACAGCAACAGCTAATACAGACACTGGCTTCATTGGGTCCGCAGGTGCAGCAGGGTGCGGAGCTAATCAAGAGTTTCCAGGGAATGTTTGGAGGTAATCTATTTGATGTCCTTAAGCAGCAGTGATGAGGCTGCATATCTGAACAATTGATGTGATGGCGTTGACGATTGTATATTGTAGTAAAATGGCATTCTCGCAACCTTAATGTGTTCAACAAGAAAGAATGTGCCAAGATTGTAGTATTCTACCATCTTGATCCATCCGTTGATCATATGATAGAAGACCTGTAAAGAGCTTATCACGTAAACAAGCATCTTCATTTTAGACGGCGTTTCAGAGTATCCAAACCGTACAAGAATCGATGGAAATGTAAATAAGCATACCCAGAAAATGATATGACTCAGCGGTTGGAATATCAGGTCTCCAAACACCTTTAACCTTGAAAGAAAATCGGGAGAATCCAACATTTTTTCAAGCTCAATGTATCTCCATACTTTTTCATGCATCACTAGATTGTGATACCAACAGAAGGAAAGTCTCCTTCAAAAAACGTCTTCGAATTCAGATATGTCCATTTGCCTTCGCCGAAAAGTTTGTTTAGAACTTGCGGTGTAATCACATTACCCTTCGAAATATATGGGTGCAAAATCTCAGTAAAATCTTCATCATTTTTTGAAATCATAAGCCATGGCGGTGGAACACTCTCGAACAGTTCTGCACTTGTCGTAGCGTTTACTATGTTTTTATGCGTAATTCGATATTTTACATCTTCACGACCATCTTCGCGGGTTCGAGTTACCTCGTCAACGATAATATCGTCGTCTGTAAAAGAAATTCGATCGTCGTATGATGTACCAACGCGTTTGCGCCTGCACATCGAATTGAGTTTCAACCATACAATAACACAAGTACGAAACACTTTGAAACAACAACCCCTTAACATTGAAATATACAAGTTATTACTATTTAAGCCTTAGTAAGTTGCTTCATAATGGTGCGGTCCAGATCTAGACCCATTGCAACCGCCGTTGCAAGAGAAGTGATGATAAATGGCATGGCGACCAAAAACCAGGATACGACACCCAAGCCGAGTCTGCAAATATAGTCTAGGACCCAGATCGTGATACCACCGAATATTACCTTGAACGCGGCGGTTACAAATGCAAAGTCAGCCAGATCGAAGCCTAGATGAATCGCAATAAATATCGCATAGAGGAACGCAGGTGGGCATAGTCCATCGAGGAAACGCATTTTAACGCTTTGTACCAAAGTGATATAAAAATGAGTGCCAGTGATATTGCAACAATTATGTCTATGCTAGATTGCTCAAAAGAAAATGCAGAAGAGTACCTGAAGGAAGCAAATGGTGACGTACTTCTTGCCATCTGTAATCATACAGAGTGTCCAGAGGTCCCTGGCAACAAGTATATTCCACCTCCTCCAAAGATTGATGATGGATTGACCGACGAGGTTCGTTCGAAAATTCAAGAGGCACGAAAACTCGGAGATATGTTTAGCGCCTCATTCCGAAACGACCTCCGGGGAGTCCAAGGGCAGACACCTGCCGCGGCATCGCAGGCTGTGCAGGTATCTGCTGGGGCGGCGCTGCAACCTGTTGTTGAGCGACCGGAAACCCAGGCTGAAATCGACGTAGATGAGTGCTAGTTATTCTGTTCATTCCTATTCTATAATTCGGCTGTTGGATATCAACTGTAGCTCCCTTGCTCTTTACGGGCGCACTATACTTGACAGCATATTCAAACAAACGCTTCTCGATATCTGGAATCTCTGAAAAGATGTCCATCTCACGTGTACATTTGTGACCACGATCGGAATAATCAGTATACACTTCTGGATCATCGAGTCGCTTTATAGCAGTTACCCATTCGTCAATGTTTGTTCTATCACATTCAATAGCAGCATCACCAATCCACTCCTTCATACCCTGAGTCGTACCTGATTTGAAGTTTATACCTGGCAACGTATCGACTGGCTTGGTATAGATTACAGGAATTCCGTTAAACATTGCCTCGAATGCCACACGACCCCAGCTCTCATACGCAGAAGGTACTAATAGAATGCGTGTACGACGCAAAACATTCTTAATATCGTCTTGGATATCAATCCACTCGATATTCGGAACATCTGTGGGCACAGGCGTAACATTGTAATATGGTTTCACACCCAAAAACTTACGATCAGGGAATCGACGTGCAATGTCCACAAATACGTGCAAACCTTTTAGAACATTTGCATTAATGAGCGTGATACAATCGCCCTCTGGCTTCTGAGAAGGCGTATACAGTGTAATATCACTCTCAATGAATGTTGGACGGACAAGATGAGTATCTACAAAACTTGGGGCAGGCTTGATTGTAGAAAGCACCTTCTTCTCGATATTTGGCGAAACAAACCACAGAAACTCTGCCCACTTGCCTGCGCGGACACAATACTCAATAGCCCCAGTGTCTTCGCCATAGTGCATTGTCACAAGTAGTGGCTTCTCATATGTCTCATTGATCTTTCGTACCATGGGTAGACATGGATAATGTGCTGTACTCAGAATATCGGCAGCCTCGATCTCCTTTCCAGAGTTCTCAAAATATGAAAATGGTATACCCTGAAACATACCAGTTCTTGGGAATTTACGAGCCAGTGTAACTACGTGTACACGATGCCCACGTGCCTGAAATGCTCGGGCTAGGATTATGTCATGGAAAAAGGCTCCACAAGGATCCGGGATGAATTGCAAGAAAAATACAATTTTCATCTATTTGTTACTCTTTAACGACTGCTTTCTGGCGAATGAGACGCGTAGGATCTCCGCCACGCGTCCAATCGGAGTGAACCCAGTTATCTACATTCTTGATCTCATCGCGAACAGTTGGAATTAATGGGTCAAACTGGTTTGAAAAGAACTTGTCCGATACAGTTGAGCACTCTTTGCGTGTACGAACAGGCATGCTCTGCATGAGCTGACTCTCCACATCCTTATCCTCTACAGGCGCGCCTGCACCAGCCATAAATGGTGTACTCGCCCATGGACGGGCAAACGTCTGCTGATGTCCCTTAGCTCTTTGAGTATTCGGATCTCCGAGCATAAGACGAGAGTACAAGTCGACATCGCAACCTCCCGCGGCAGTGTTGCCAAAGTTTCCAGTAAAATTCATCGTTAGGTACTGAGAAGCAAAATCACCAGTTTTCAGAGGATCTTGGCACGTAACCGGGGGGCGAGACGTCAAATAGTAAGACTGCTGAGCAAAATTATCTGCAGAATCGTACTGAATTTGGCGTGTATCCGCCTTTGGGCGTGTTGGAGCATAAAACCAAGAAACTGGATTCAGAGACTGAGGCTCCTGGTCTGTCATTATTAAGAACAACGGAAAAGTATAAAACGGATACACACTAGAATCGTGTAATTTACAACCAGCTGATACAATGGTTCTAACATTGCAACCTTGCGATTGGATTGAACATGACGAAAATGGTAAATATGTCGTAGACGTGTATGGTCGTACTGAAGAGACGTCGACAATGGTAAAGATTGAGGGCTTCAAGCCATACATGTATGTTCTCCCCGGAACAACAACGGTTGCAGAACTCAAGCGAGCACTAGCTTCCGATAAGATTCACGCAGTGATTGTTACCGAACAGACCAAGTACGATGCGTACGCAGGGTTTGATCATTTTAAGCCAACAAAGGTCTGGAAGATCGAGGTTGAAAGTCTGTCTGCGTGGCGAACTACAGGAAAGATCTGTAAAAATATGTTTCCAAAAGTCTACGAGTCAAATATTCCACCGTTCCTACGTCTGTTTCATGAGCGAGAGATTGGTCCTGCAAGCCCTATTGTATTTCAACCCTCTTCAAAGACGTCCAACGGATGGCGAACAAACGTACGTGATGTGACTGGCGATCCTTCAAAAAATATTCCTCTGAAAATCGCAGCGTATGATATTGAGTGTACGTCTCGCACAGGTCAGTTTCCGATCGCAATTAAAGAATGGAGCTATATTTCTGAGCACATGGTCGATGATCTGAAACGAGATGCCGAATCTTCTGTTTCTGACATTGTATTGAAACGACTACAGAGCGAAGGAATGATCGTTCCACCAACTTGGAAAGAGAAGGTTCTTGTTCCGTTTCTTCAGAAGAATGAAGATACGATCGATTCTGAGGATTGGGAGACGCTCGCAAAGAAGATCGAGACTATCGTGAACACTCGTATCGGCGATCCGATTATTCAGATCGGCGTAACGGTTCGTTGGAGTACGGATATGCTCACAAACGTAAAGCGCCGTGTATTCGTGTGGGGCAGTGTTGAAGGGTCGTCAGAGTTTGTTTCGTGCGACTCTGAAGGTGATGTCATTGCTGCGTTTGTCGAGTTTCTTCAGGAAGAGAATGTTGATGTCGTGTGTGGTTACAATACATTTGGTTTCGATGACAAGTATGTGCATGATCGTGCTCAACTAAATGGACTTGGCAAACTTCAGTTCGGACGTGTATCTGCATGGGGAGAGCTTCTTGAGCATAAGGTGTTTGAGCTTGCATCGGGAAAGTATAATGTCAACTATCTGAAGATGCCTGGGCGACTAACGATCGACCTACTTCTGAACATGCGTCGTGAACATAACCTTGATAGTTATACTCTCGACAATGTAGCATCTACGTTTCTGCGCGATAAGGTTGTGCGTGTAGAAGGGTCTACAATCCACACAAAGACAACTCGTGGACTTTCTGTTGGCAATTTTGTAAAGTTTGACGTAGTTGGTAATACAATCAATAGTTATCGCGAGGGGCAAAAGTTTATGGTAAAGTCTGTCTCCCCAAAGTCGTTTGCCATTGATTCTATTGATCTGTTTGATGACCTATCCGACGATGACCGCGCTCATCTTGAGTGGTCGTTCACCAAGGACGATATTCATCCTGCAGATATCTTTCGTCTGCACGAGGGCTCTGCCGCCGATCGTGGCACGGTTGCGAAATACTGTATCCAGGATTGCGACCTAGTGTTGACACTCATGGCAAAACTAGATACGTTTGTCAATGCTCGCGGTATGGCTGATGTATGCTTTGTACCGTTTCAGTATCTCTTTCTTCGTGGTCAAGGAATCAAAATCTTCAGTCGTGTTGCATATGAGGCTTCGAAGCGTAACCAGATTATCGTTGTTCAAGAATCATACGACGGAGATACAGCGTATGAGGGTGCGATTGTAATCTCTCCGAAGATTGGGATGTATCTAGAGACTCCAGTTGCTGTTTTGGATTTCAACTCTCTATATCCGTCATCAATGATTGGAGAGAACTTGTCCCCCGATACTCTGATCTGTATGAAGACGTACAATGCGGACGGAAAGTTGCTCGAAGTAGAAGGTCTGAAAGATGTGAGTGGTCTAGAGTATAACGAGGTTTCATACGATTTAAAAAATGGCGACAAGGTATTTGGAAAGTGTGTATGTCTGTATGTGAAACCCGCAGAGGGCAATGAGATCTCTACTGGGCTGATTCCGCGGTCGCTTGAGATCATGTTGAAGAAGCGAAAGGAGGCGCGCAAGAAGATGGAGGATCCAACCGTAGATGACGCTCAAAAGTCAGTATATAACGGTCTTCAGCTTGCATATAAGGTTGTTGCAAACTCTATTTATGGTCAAATGGGATCTCGTACGTCACCTATTCGAAAGATCTGTGTGGCTGCATGTACGACTGCAGTTGGTCGTCGTCAACTTCTGTTTGCAAAGTCTACAGTTGAATCCGACTTTGGTGCTACAGTAGTGTATGGGGATACGGATTCTATCTTTGTGAAATTTCCTGGCGCAAATCTAGAACAGGCTATCAAGCTCGGTCAGGAGTCTGCAAAGCTGATTACATCTCGTTGTCGTCACAAGGCGTTTGTGATCGGCTATGAGAAGACATTCTATCCGTTCATTCTGTTCTGCCGTAAGCGGTATGTAGGAATGAAATACGAAGAGGATCCGACCAAGTGTTATCGGGCATCTATGGGTATCGTACTCAAGCGCAGAGATAACGCCCCGATTGTAAAGGATGTATTTGGCGGTGCTCTGGATATTCTGCTCAAGGAGAAGAATGTCAAGACTGCTGCGTCGTTTGTGAAGGATATGCTTCTGCGGGTGGTCAAGGGTGAATTTCCTATTGAGAAGTTTGCGATCACGAAGCAGCTTCGCGACGATTATAAGGATCCGACGCGTATCGCACATCGTGTTCTTGCAGATCGTATGACTGCACGTGACCCAGGGAATGCACCGAATGTTGGCGATCGTCTAAAGTTTGTATACATTCAGTCGCCGGATAAGAAACTGCAGGGAGACAAGATCGAACATATCGATTATGTTCGCGAGAAGAAGCTTCCGATTGATACAGTGCACTATATCACGAATCAGATTCAGAATCCTGTCGCACAGCTGTTTGCACTATGTATTGACCAACTTGATGGTTATGTAGAACCCAGACCAACGTACAAGATGCTCTATGAAGATTACTTTGAGAAACTGGGGGATGAGGAAGAAGCGACTCTAAAGGTACTTGCGCACAAGGAGAAACATCTCGATAAGTTAGTATTTATGGAAACCACTGAACTTAAGAATGCAGTACGGACAACAAAGCGAGGACCGATTGACGCGTTCTTTAAACGTGTTTAAAACCAAGAATGTAACAATAGATAATGTCTGGGTCTGATAATTCTCTTAATCTATTGCTGACGAGTCGTCTAGAGTTCTTTAGACGGTACCACAGCGAGCGTACTATTCGACTTTTTTTGGAAAACGAGCGCGATCTAACACGAATGTCGGCTGCACGGCAAGCAGACAACCTTCTGCGAAATGTTATTAGTGTGAGTTTGACTTCTCCACAGATGGGTGCTTTTTTTGACCCAATAACGGTGGCACCAACGCAGCAACAGATTGATCACGCATTTACTGTTCCTGATCCGGCACCAGAGGGGTCGTGTCCAATCTGTCAAGAGGCACTGAACAGCACAGATCCAACTATTCGTCTTCGCAACTGTCGTCACTGCTTTCATAGAGAGTGTGCGCGTAGCTGGTATCGTATGAGTGTATATTGCCCTGTCTGTCGAAATGACATTCGGACGTAACGTTATTTAGGCAGATAAGACAATAGATTTTGTATATAATGAGTGTAGTGGTATGCACCCCAACATATAATAGGCGGTTTTCATTAGAGTTTTCTGCACTCGTGATGAAACTTCAAACCTATAAGAATATTGTAAATTGGGTAATTATTGATAACTCTAGCGATGATACTCAGAGCTGGGAGCCGATCAAAGATATGCCAGGTCTTCCACCAATCACATATGTACGAATTCATGAGAAGAAGCCTATTGGATTTCTGCGTAACCGCTGTATTGAAGAAGCTCTGAAGCACGATTCAAAATACATTGCATTTTGGGATGATGACGATTTTTATCCTCCTCAAAGAATCTCAAAATCTGTAGAAGCTCTGGAATCAGATGCTTCTAAAGAAATTGTTGGTTGTGAAATCATGACAGTATTTATTACTCAGGACAATGTATTGATGACAGTAGGACCGTATGGAGAGAACCACGCAACTGCATCAGTATGGCTTTTCAGAAGCTCTATTGCTCGAAATCGTCGGTTCAATGATGTCGACGTAAAAGCGGAAGAGGGCGCATTTACAAAGGATTGGACAACACCTATGGCTATGCTACCGACGAAAGACTTGATTCTGGTAATTGGTCATGCGCATAACACAGTTAATAAACGTCAAATGGTACCCGATCCCGCTCGGTTTGCAGGAAAGCTAACAGAAACTGCGAATGGTAAAAATATCGTTAGATTCCAATGGTTTCAAAACCGTGAGTTATGGGATTGTTTTTGTAAAACATTTCCTCTTGCTTGAGAAGATCTGTTATTGAATCACCAGTCATCGTTACAATACGCGGTTTATCCGAAATCCCGTATTGTGCTCGATACAAAATCCTTCGGACATCATGTTGACAATCTTTTACTACAACTTGAAAGTCTTGAAAGGACATGTGTATATATTTGTTAAGTGCCTCATATAGCGATCGTGCATTCAACGGCATACAACGATGGATTAACACGTTTTCACTTGCCCGTTTGAAAATGACAGGGATCTCATTTGCTGTAAACAGAATAGGCACGGTCCGTTCTGGATCTCGCACCCATTCCAATATTTTTCGTTGTGCATGAGGATCGGAACCGTCTACTTCATCTAGGATGACACATGTCTTCCGAGGAACAGCGTATTTGAGAATCGATGTAAACGATATAGCAGCTCGACAAGAATCTTTCAATTTTGAAACGTCATCATGCGAGCGCAATGATCTCGATGCATTCACTTCGAGTGGTTCATATTCACACGATCTTGCAGCTGCAAGTACCAATGTAGTCTTACCAATTCCAGGAGTTCCTGAAATGAGTACACTCTTTGTTTTGGGATTCTCTTTCAAATATGCGCATAACATATCTTTTGCTTCCGCATGACCTATAATCTCATCAAGTGTTGTCGGACGATATGATTCGGATAACATATATCACTTATCACATGAAGTCACAAAGTCCTTTCCAGTATGTACCGCATGTTCTCGCGATATCGCATTTCTCTTTCTCCGAATAATTATCTGGATCGAACGGTTTGCATTTTGTAGGATACTGAGGTTGGCACATCTTTTGTTCAACCATGTATACCCATCTGGAAGGGCATTGAGCTATAATCGATTCTGGCGGAATCATAACTATAGGCTGCAACTTTACATAAATAAACGCAATCAAAGCAAAAATAGATAACGTTGTGACAACTATGACTACATCTTTCATCCAGAGCGGTCGTAGAACTTCTTCCATAGTTGTCTCTACTATATCGTAAGAGAGGAATGTCTGTGCCCGCAGCTCGCCACATTTGCAACACCTTCTATAAGGACACGCCAAACCCTATCGTGCAGCATCATATAGATTCGTATGACGATCTTCTTTCACGGAAGATTCCTACTTTTTTAAAGGCGTCGAACCCGATTCAGTTGGTACTGCCTAACGACAAGCGAGAGATCAATGTATATATTGGCGGTCGCGACGGTACAAAAATTGGATACAGCCCGCCAGTAGATGAACTCGGAAATGCAATTATGCCGAATACGTGTCGTGTCGAGAACAAAACATATGCACTCGATATTCGTGCAGATATTGAAATAGTGTACTCGTTCGAGAAGGGAGACCCAGAGGTTGTTACGTTTGAGAAAGTGATGGTTGCTCAGTTGCCTCTCATGCTTCGCTCGAAATTTTGCCATCTGTCTGCTCTTTCTCCTGACGAGATGTATGCTCAAGGTGAATGTCATCATGAACTTGGTGGTTACTTTATCATTGACGGCGCAGAGCGTGTTCTTCTTTCGCAAGAGCGTCTTGGAAACAATCTGTATTACGCAGGAAATAAAGCCTACAAGGCTGTAAACATTGAGGACCCCGAACTGTTCGGAGGTTCTATGGAAGGAAAAGGCGAAGACCGTTCATATTTCGCGGCTATTCGAAGTGTTTCCGAGGATGGTACACGTGGTCCTTCGTCGCACTATATTGAGATTCCTCCAAAATACCGAAGTGTCTCAATGGCTGAGCTTATTGCAAAGGAAGTTTCTCTTGAAGGAAACCTTGAAAATTTGCGTATAGGAGAGTCTGGACGCATTCCTGTAATAACATTGCCAGGATTCAAAGAACCTCTACCAGTATTTTCGGTCTTCCGCCTTCTTGGCGTAAATAACGATAAACTGCTCTATGATACGGTTCTAGCAGGAATTCCAGAGGAGGATCGAACGGTATACGATGACATTTTTATGCAACTGGTGATATCGCATGATAGAGAACTATTAAACCGTGAGACGACCGACCTAGGAATCGTTCGTAAAGCTACAAAGACGCGCTCGTTAGATGAGGTATTTTACAATCTTCAAGTCCTCGCATTTCCGCATATTGAAGTAGAGCCAGATGAGGACATTGCTTCAATTTACCGTAGAAAGGCGTACTGTCTGGGTTATATTATGCGTCTTGCACTCGAGAATGCAGAGCACATCAAGGCACCAACAGACCGCGATCATTTTCGGTTCAAGAGATTTGATGTATCAGGCGATCTTGTCTTCCAAGAGTTTAGAAGAATCTACAAAGACGTCTCAAAGGCTATGACACTTGCGCTAGATACGCGTCTACACTTTGAGGAGCGTGTCTACAAGGATAAAAACATAGTTAACCTCATTCAACGTGAGAACATTGGTTTCTACTGGAAACACTTTATGTTCCTTAATGAAATTTCAAAGTCGTATAAGGGCAAATGGGGTGGTAAAGACGGGGTATCTCAGATATTAAGCAGAGTATCTCTACTTGGTACGATATCGCAATTGAGACGCTCGAGAGCAGATATGGATGAAGGGTCAAAGATATTGGGAGCTCGTAGATTGCATGGAAGTTCATATGGTTTCACATGTCCTTCAGATGTTCCGGATGGTCGAAGCGTCGGTCTGGTAAAACACTTTTCGTTGCTAACAACTGTATCCACTGCAACACCTAGACGCGATATTGTCGATTATTTGAAGGCAAAGCCTGTATTCCGTTGGATTTCTACCATCCATCCTTCAAACTGGAACCCTTCTTGGACACGCGTACGTCTGAATGGTGATATCATCGGAGTCATTACCTCAAATACGCCTGCAATCTATTCCGAGATGATGAATCTGCGTAGAATGTCAAAGTTCAATCCAACACTATCAATCGCGTGGAACAGAACAGAGAACGATTTCGTGATTGCGACTGATCCAGGAAGAGTTATTCGTCCAGTATATCGTCCAGGTGTTACACCCGATAAAGTTCTTGCCGTCAAGAAGTGGGATTCTATGAAGAGCGAACTGTTTGATCTTGTCGACCCCGAAGAGTGCGATACTGTACGGGTTTCACTTGTACCGTTTACACCTGAAAACCCGTCGGAGATACACGGTATATTCTTACTATCTCCTCTCTCGGCAGTTATCCCATACGCAGACCACAATCCATCTCCACGCGTTGCATTCTCATGCGCACAGTGCAGACAAGGAGCTTCAATGTTTCACAGTAATTTCAATAAACGCTTCGATACGATTACATTGATTCTGAATTCTCCTCAGCGCCCGTTGTGCGAAACATGGGCGTATCCACATATTCTTGGTCGCGGAGGTTGTCTACCGTATGGCGAGAATGCGATTGTTGCTATTTCAATGTACAGTGGATACAACCAAGAGGATTCTGTCATATTGAACGGCGATTCACTAAAACGCGGCATGTTTCAGACAACGTATTTCCATTCTTATAACGTTAAAGAAGAGATTCTGGACGAGGCTACAAAGACCCAAACAATGACTGCGAACCCTACAACAAACCCGAAATACAGAGAGTTTGTAAAATTAAAGGCAGATAAGGACTATTCAAAACTCGACGAAGATGGTATCATAAAGATCGGGTCTCATGTCGATGAGAATACTATACTTGTTGGAATGGTATCTCCAAAGATTGACGTTAAAGGAATGGTAGAGGGGTTTAATGACATTTCAGCAGTACCTAAACGCGGACAAAGAGGTATCGTTGATGGTATCCAGGTGTTCAATACCTCTCAGGGTCTTCGTGGAATAAAAGTTAGAATTGCAGAATCGAGAAGTCCTATTCTCGGTGATAAATTCAGTTCTCGTGCTGGACAGAAAGGTACGGTTGGTATGATTATTCCAGGAAGCGATATGCCGTTCAATGCAAAAGGTTTGAAGCCAGATCTTATCTTGAACCCGCACGCTATCCCTTCTCGTATGACGACTGGTCAGTATCTCGAGTCCATGGGAAGCAGAATAGGCAATGTTCTAGGAACCATTGTTGATGCTACTCCGTTCACATCTCAGAACCAGATAGTAGAATACAGAGATTTGCTTGAGAGAAATGGTTTCGAGTCCAATGGGAGTGACATAATGTACAATGGAATGACTGGAGAAATGATGGAGATGGAGATTTTTATTGGACCAGTCTATTACCTCCGTTCAAAGCTCATGGTAGAAGACAAACTGAACTACCGCGATACAGGTGCACGCACCTTGTTGACTCATCAGCCGCTCGAAGGTCGGTCGGCAGGAGGAGGTCTTCGTATCGGTGAAATGGAACGCGATGCGTTGATCGCACACGGGTCTGCTGCATTTATTCAGGAGAGTTTCATGAAGCGTTCGGATGCTCACGAGGTATTATATCAGCCAGATACAGGACTACTAGATACAACATACGATGGACCAGTCGAGTCAATTAAGATGCCATACGCCGCTTCTCTGTTTGTAAAGGAACTTGAAGCGATGCACGTACAACCTTTAATCCAAATTCGAGAGGTGTAATACAATGAAAATTTATGCTGCTCTGACCACAATCCCTTCTCGAATTGAATTTGTGGACAAAGCAATAGCATCTTTAGTGTCGCAGACTCGCCATA
>JACCDP011226410.1_pt1 | contig 17962 bp, 15 predicted proteins | sample 7445841 | NCBI WGS metagenome assembly JACCDP01 (sample SAMN15323441, study PRJNA562643) | freshwater metagenome | isolation source: river surface water | place: USA:Blue River Watershed | collected 2017-08-17
GCCTGTCTGTTGGCTAAGTCACTTCGTTAAATTTAAATAAACCGACTAAGTATGTAGAACTGTCTTTGGATGACTTGCGGACGCGGGTTCGATTCCCGCCGGCTCCACCATTACAAAGGGCTCAGACCTGGTTCTGAGCCCTTTTTGTTTACCTGAAACCCCAATACTGGCGCGGGTCTGGCCCGCCAGGGTTGCGGATTTAGCGTTCCCAGAAACGCCGGAAAACCGGCCCAAAGGGCGAGACTTCGTCTCTTTTCTCTGTTGACTTGCTGATAGCAGCAGCCCCCATGACCGCTGAAGGCCGGTTTTGAGACGGGGGTTTGACAATAATCATGCCCATCACAACGTGAGAAAACTGCGAATTACAGCGAAATCTCCCGTGATTATTGAGCTCGCTTCAAAACGATGTTCGACTGCTTGGCAATACCTTCGATCGATTCGTATATGTAGTACCGACCAATCACGCGACAAACTGCAATTCCTAGATCACTCAAATCCCAAAAATACTCGACCCCACCACCGGGAGTCACACGACGCGTCGTGATCGGAACAAATATCCGACCCCCATCCATAGAGATGAAAACCAATTCATGAACGACAGTCCCCCCTATTTTTAGGAAAACCGCATAGGACTTTGAATTAGGGTCAGGATAAACAGTTGTCCACGACTCCTTGAAATCGCCTCCATCTTCAGCAACCTCAATCTGAATCGTGTTGTCCTGCCCTGCTATCCATATTTCTTTAGAGCTGCCACCAAGCGGCGTCCAAGCACTCTCTCGAAGAAGTTTCTCAAATTCAATCAGCGTTTTACGAGGCTGCAACTCTGAACTCAACTTCCCTAATTCACGCTTTTGATCCTCCGCTGCTTTTACATAGTATCGGTGCGTAATAACCCAGGAGATCAGGCCGCCAATTAAAGCACCGGCTAAGAAAGTGACAATTTCATTGAGCGGCATTTTGACCCAAAGGAGACATAATGAAGTTAAAAATAAATTATCCACCTAATTTTTAGTGTCGCCTATGAATCCAGATAATGATCAATCCCTCGAAGACATGTCACAGGATTGGTGGCGAATGTCCTTTGAGCAGCAAAGAGCGGCTGTGGTCGACCTCGCCATCTCGTTACTTAGGCGAATAGTTCACGAGGACAGAGCCCCGGACCCCTGGGAAACAACTAACCTTCTGAGTGCACTGGGCGCTCTAAACACAGAATTTTTTTCGCTGGCGCAATTTCAAGTGACCCTCGCCATGGCACCGGAGATTGATCGCTCTCCGAGATGGAGGCCACCATCCAACATGGAGATGCCTGATGCCCTCGAGCTTATCTCAGCCTTTGAATGCATATTGCTTAAGCCAATCAGGCGCTCCCGATAATGAGAAGGGTTCGCTGCTCTCGCCAATCTACCGGCAACCGATTCCGCGTAAACCAAAGAATGCTTAGCCCCTCAGGTTGCTCCCCCTTCAAGATCTTCTGGATCAAATCCGGTGCAAGGATCGTTAACCGCAGCAGTTCGTTGACCGTGGATGGGTGCAGCCCCTCCCTACGCGCAATCTCACTGCCGCTCTCTACCCTTCCCTCATCCAATAGCCATTGCCAGTAAAACGCCCGGCTCAACGCCATGAGCAGGGGCATTTCGAATTGGGGCTTCTCTTGCGGCTCGACACCCTCGGCCGACAGCGCAGGATTGGGTTCGATGACATTTTTGATTCCCTTACGCCTATGGCGAATCGGGATGACTGTCTTTACCACCGGCCGCTCGCCCTCGGCTGAGGGCTCTAAGTTGATCGTCTGAATCTCCCCGACGACCTTGATCATGTCCACCCCGCCCCCGATCTCCCTGCGAACCAACTCCGCAGGAATCCCATTCGGGCGAAGGTGATCAAGCGACACATTCCAATCAATCCACTTCCAGGTGATTTCTAATTCCTGGTCCGACAAGACCACGCGCTCAATCAACGTCTCGATGATCTTTCGCTGCTCTTGCGGGTAGAGCTCGTTCCATATCGCTGCCATGTTTTGCATGGCCTGGTAAACCGATAGCTCGCTAATATCCGGGCGTAGCTTCTCGACCTCCAGAATGGTGCTCTCAAGCATTGTGGGTGACTTCAAGACACTATAAACTTGATCAAGCACCAGCCGATCTACCTCTTTCATTGCAAACATCATGGAGCGTCGAGTCGGCTGAGCCTTGCCCCCGTAACCCAGCATTCGGTAATAGCGAAACTTTTGCCCTGTCTTGCCCCGGGACCATGTCGCCAGCATCTTTACCCCATTGGGCCCGAACAAAAGTCCGCTAAGCAAGGCGTAAAAAGCAGTTCTCGGATTTCGAGAACCGCGCAGGCGAGCATCATGCTCAAAGATCGCCTGAACGCATTCGAATAGCTCTCGGTCAATGATCGGATCATGTAACCCGGGATGGGATTTCTCCTTGTGGTTTAGCTCTCCGATGTATGTTCGGTTCGTCAGCAGCGTCCGAATAGTCTGCTGCGCAAACGGTTTTCCAGATCTCGCATTCAATCCGTCTTTCTTAAGCCCCTGGATTACCATCGCGACTGAGCGCAACTCCGCAAAGTCCTGAAATATCCGTTTCACCACCTTGGCCTCGTCAGGCTGGACTATGAGCTTTCGTTCAATCACCTGATAGCCATGGGGAACGGGGCCGCCCATCCACATACCTTTAGCCTTCGCTGCGGCAATCTTGTCTCGGATGCGTTCGCCTGTCACTTCGCGCTCAAACTGCGCAAACGATAGAAGTACGTTGAGCATGAGCCGACCCATTGAGCTTGCCGAGTTGATCTGCTGGGTCACTGCGCTAAAGCTCACGTTATAGCCATCAAACATCTCAACCATCTTTGCGAAATCCGCAAGCGACCTTGATAGGCGATCAATCTTGTAGACCACCACCATGTCGACCAAACCTGATCTGATATCTCGAAAGAGTCGCTGCAGGCCGGGGCGCTCCATATTGCCGCCTGAGAACCCCGGGTCCTCATAGGTGCCATCAAGCGGCACCCACCCTTCAGCTTGCTGGCTTCGGATAAAGGACAACCCCGCCTCGCGCTGTGCATCAATCGAATTGAAAGATTGATCTAGGTTCTCATCACTCGACACGCGGCAATAGACTGCGCACCGCTTCATCCTTACCTCAGGGTTCAATCCCGGGGCCATCAAATCCTTCTTCTTTGCCCCTTTCATTCGCGCCTCTTTTCAGGAAGCCCAAAAAACTTCGGTCCGCTGCGATGACCACCAGTGATCTCCTTGGCTGCCGCAGACAAGCTCTTGAACCTCTTTCCGTTGACTTCGTAAAAGCCGTCTGCAGCCACAAGCACTCGATATTCTTGGCCTTCAAATTCACGAACTAAGACGCTACCAGGCATGAGGTGCCTCTCCCGCCCACGGCCTGACTTGATCTTCGAGTGACGCTCGCCGCAGTCGGTCAGATAGTCCTTCAGCTTTGCGGGAAGACCGCCATAGGCTTTTTCTTGAATCCGAAACGCCAACCGAGAAACCAAAAAGTTGCGATTCGTGTGCTTTGGTCGTCTCGGGAAATTTCGGTCCCAGAGCTTCCAAATCTCAGTCATGGGCATGGTGTTCAAAGCAGCGAGTTGCTCGGTAGCGCTCGGCGCGCTGTTCTCTGAGCTGCTTTCCGTTATTGCATGCATCAGCACTCCTTGTGTTGTTTGATGACACGAACATGAACGCTCTATGCCCACCAAAAAGGCAAGCAAACCGGGTTATCAGCGGGTAGAAGAACTGCGCTGTCCCCCGGTCTTCCCGCGTTATGTGGACTTAATGCGACAGCGGGTCAGGGGATTGCCGGGAAACCTCCGCACTGATGCGCCACAAGGCGCCTTCACGGCTATGTCCTTGGTGGCTGACCTCAATGCCCTTAGCCCGATAGGCAGGGGCGAGCCTGCGCAATTGGTCCGCTAGACCCTTCGGTGATTTGGGCCAGGTGGTCTTATCGGCAATACCCTCAGCGTTTAACTGGTCGTAGAGCTGCCCCGCTGTGCCCTGCCAAATTCCGTCAGGTAGGCGCTCCGCGATGAACTTATCGAGTACCTGGGCAACAGGATTGCCGTCCAGCGCGCGGTCGATGCCAGCCCGGTTGTGCTCAGCGTACTGCGCCTGAAACGAACCAATTGGATAGCCGAGCACCTGGGCCACCGCTTCTCCCAGCCGCTCAAAGTCCGCCATTCGTTGCTTATGCGTGAGCTTAATTGTGGGCAAGACACCAAGCACCCTAACGAACAGATCTAAGAGTGCGGCAAACACCATCGGACGATCACGCTCCCAATCTGATCGCGTCTCTGAATCCTCCTTGCGCCTAGCAGCATCAATCACAGGCATATCGATATGTACGACTCGGTCAATTAAATCTGGACGAGTGGCGATTACGGAAATCCCGTTAAGCATTACTGGCCGCTTGGTCTCTAGGACATGTTCCTCACCATTGGTGTAGAGCTGCCGAGCCGCAAATCCACCACCTGTTGAAAGCGTGCACAGCGCATCTTGCTGCTCGGCTGTGAGCGATGACAGGTTCTCGTAGGAAACCACCCAGTTATTCGCTGCGGCCACAAAAATGTCCTCAACCGCCTTGGGTCGCCCACGCAGCATGACCTTATTGGGGTCGATCAGTGATCGCAAAACACTCTGGGTGGTGGACTTGGCAGAGCCCTGCTCGCCCACGAGCTCAAGCACTGGGAAGGGTGTGTCCGGGCGCAAGCTTTCAATTAGCCAGGCAAGCACAAGCAGTCTTCGGTCAGGTGGAATATTGATGTGCTTCCAAAGCAGATCAATCTCAGCGCCGCACTGCGGCTCGGGCAGCAAGCGCATTGACTGAGTGCGGGTAAAAAGAGCCGGAGAATCAGAGCGTATTGACCACCCGTTTTCACTAACCTCAATCACCTGCCAGTGACGGTCGCAAAGATCGATGTAATAGGTATTCTCCTGGCACGCCGCCCTCAGAGGCACAGTGACTAGCTCCCCTTCGTTGACACCTGCCGCATTAAGAGTTGCAAGGGCGGCATTTAAGGTCGTCTCTGAGATACCGCTGCGAGACTCTTTCCAATACTCCGCTCGCAGCCACGACTGATACCCGGGCGATGTGACGCGCCAGACTTCACGATGAGTGATCTTTGGAATTACAGCAACCCCTCGCTCATCGGCATCATGATGAAGCTGACAGTACTTCATTCCCAAGGCAACTAACTCGTCAATCTGTGAGACATCATCAGCAAGCCGTGGCAGCTCGCTCAGAATCATCTGATCTAGATGGTGAAGTGAAGCGAAACGATTTATGTTTTTCGCTTTGGTCCGCAACCTCAGGTATCCAGGCATATCCGTACCCCGAAGGGTCACGAAAGCCCGAATTACATCTTCTTCGGCCAATACACCCACATCATCTTTTAGGCGCTCAAAGGCAGCCTCGAGAAACTCAACGGGATTGCTGTAGGGGTCAGGCGAGAGGGCGGGACTTACTTCATTGAAATCTTCTTGAACAATTGAAGAATTGAAATAAGTCTCATCCGGCAAGTCCACTCCAAGATCCTCAAGATCAGGGCTTTCAGGGTGAAGATCATCGTCACCATCGTCACCATCACCTTCCTGCGGAATCAGATCGTCGTCATTGGGCGCACTAGTGGGGAGGTTGTTTTCATCGGTCGGCATCGGAACTCCTTACCGGCCAATGCGCAGCAGCGCTTGGATATCCTCAACACGCCAGACCGTGGTCTTAGCGCCTAACTTGATACCTCTGGGGTATTTGCCCTGCTTGATCCCCTCCCACCAGGCCGAGCGGCTAATTGGGATGATCGCTAGGATCTGAGGCAGGCGCATGAAACCTGCTTCGGGCAAGACTGGTCTTAAATACTTTTGCATAAGCATCTCCGGTTGTTTTGGGATGCTTGCTATTCAATACCGCAAGAATCGTCTTGAAAACGATTTTGCCGCGCAGGTGTTGCACGCTACGCGCAGAGTGCATTAAATACCTGCTATTTTTGCTTTCACTGCCGCCACAAAACCCTTCGGGTCTTTGCTGTACGCAGACAGCCACTTCGCCACCACGCGTGGTGTCATGTAGACCTGCGGGGCAATATGAGCGGCGGCTGCGTCATAGCTTGGAAACTTTCGAGAAGCGTAGATTTCTACAGCTTGAAGCTGCGCTTCATACGCACGCAAGTGACGTTGCCGGGCGGCCTTACGCGCCTCTGCCTGCTTTGCCTGCAGGATCGCTAAAGCTTGATCCTTTTTGTCTGCAAGCTGGGCCGAGAGGCTCCACGCAGCGTATATCGATTTTTGATCTCGCATCGACTCTGAAAACACTACGGCCTCAGTCGCTTCAACCAAGCACTCCATGGTGTGTAACGCACCAGGCTCGGTACTCATGGCCGCGCTTACCTGCTCCACTTTTTTGAGTGCAAAAGCCGCACAGGTCTGATAGTCATCGACGCCGCTAACCGAGATTGCATCAGCCAGTTCTCTAAAGCCCAACAGCTCGTGCAGCCAATCAATGTCCCGATACCCATCAAACCAATCCACGGCCTCAGGCCCCTCCCTTCGTTCATCTGCAAATCCCCGGATCGCCGTGTCAATTTCCGAGCAAATGAGGCTGACTTGGTCGTGGGGCAAGCCGTGGAGCAGGCGGTGAGCCCGAGATCTAAGGGATTCAATCAACGCGTGCACGGCTTGGTGGTCGGAGACTGCTTTCTTGGGCTGGCGGCCCTTGGGGGTATGAGATTTGTCCATATTTGGTTTATACCGATCGAGATCGACTTTTGTCTCACGGAGGGTGGCTCAGCCGGTGAGCCAGCTACCCAGCAGGCTTAGCCGTGACCCTTGTGACGGTTGTGATGGTCCTCTCAGACTGATAAGCCGCCCGGGGGCATGTTGGGGGGGTAGGGGGGTCAAATCTCTAGCGCCCCTGCCCCGCGATGCGCGCGTCAGCCCAAATTTTTGTGCGTGCAAATTGAAACAAGGGGGGGTATTCGCTATTCCAACTATAAAGAAATCGGCTAGACTGGAGACGACTAAAAACGACGCAAAACGACAAACAGGGTCGGCTCCAGATGAAGTCAGAACCATGGGTTACGGCCCAACAAGTATCCAAGCACCTCGGCATCGCCAAAGACACCGTGTATCGCTGGCGAGAACGAAAATCCCTGCCCGCCCATAAGGTGGGCCGTCTGTGGAAGTTTCAGCTTTCTGAAGTTGACGAATGGGTTCGTGCTGGCGGGGCCGATGAGGTCGAAAATGAAGAGCGATTAAAAACGTAATCCAATCGGGGTAAATCTCTTGTGAGCTTAGAAGGTCAACTTGTCGATCAAAAGTCCCTGCGTGCGATATTGGGCAAGGCCGTAAATTGGGGCGAAATCGCGAAGGATTGCGTTGCATTTGCCAATGCCTCAGGTGGCCGTCTGCTGCTAGGCATCGAGGATGGCCAAACCGCACCGCCGGCCAACCAGCGTATTCCGGCAGAACTGCCGAACACACTGCGACGTAAATTGGCCGAGCGTACTGTCAACGTATTCGCACTGCCTGTCGTCGTTAGCGCCCCCAATGGTGGTCAGTACATCGAATTGCGCATTCCGCGGGCCATGGCCGTAGCATCCACCACCGACGGCCGTTACTTCATGCGCATAGCAGACCAAAGTAAGCCCGTCACCGGCGATGACGTGATGCGGTTGGCCAGTGAGCGCACGGCACTGCCTTGGGAAACGCAGGACACTCTGCATATTCCACGCAGCGACGTAGATGCCACCAAGCGTGACAAGCTATTGCTTGCCTTGCGCGCCTCCGACCGTGTCAAGACCTCAGTGAAAGAAAAATCCGACGACGAGCTGCTTGATCACTATCAGCTCGCGCAAGGACAGGCGCTCACCAACTTGGGCGTGCTCTGCCTTGGTCGTCAGCATCATCGCGCCCAACTGACCACGGCACCGGTCATCCAGTTCATCAAGTACGACGAGCATGGCCAGAAGGTCAACAAGCTGGTGTGGGACGATCATACCCAAAGCCCGATGGAACTGATCGAAGCAGTCTGGCTTGAGGTACCTGACTTCCGCGAACGCTACGAACTCCCCGACGGCCTGTACCGCCAAAACGTGCCTGCCTTCGATGAAATCGTGGTGCGCGAACTACTCGTCAATGCACTGGTCCATCGCCCCTACACTCAGCGTGGCGACATTTTCCTAAATCTGTATCCCGACCGGTTGGAAATGGTAAATCCTGGCCCATTGCCACTGGGCGTTACACCTCAGAATGTGCTGCACACCACCGTACGCCGCAATGAGCATTTGGCCCGCCTGTTTCACGACCTGAAGCTGATGGAGCGCGAAGGCAGCGGCTTCGACAAGATTTTCGAGGTGCTGCTCTCGCAAGGTCGCCCAATGCCGGAGTTGATCGAAACCCACGACCGCGTGCAGGTCACCGTGTGTCGCCGCATCCTTAAGCCCGAAGTTATCGACTTTATTGCCAAAGCAGATGAGACCTATCAGCTCACGCAGCGTGAACGCATCACGCTTGGTCTTCTGGCGCAACACGACGCTCTCACCGCCCGCGAACTTGCCGACACCCTGGAGCTTCCCAGCGTCGAGGCCCTGCATCCATGGCTCAAACGATTACTCGACTTGCACTTGGTGCAGAGCGCAGGACGCACTCAAGCCACGCGCTATTTTGTTGATCCTGGCCTACTACGCAACTTGAAGTTCACTGGTGAGACCACTCTCAAGCGTATTGAACCGCACCGCCTAGCGGCACTCGTTCTGGAAGACTTGCAGCGCTATCCACAATCCGCCATCAGCGAAATCCACCAGAGAGTCGGCGGCGAAATTCACCCAAAGCAGGTGAAACGCGCGCTAGAAGAATTGATTGAGCGCGGTGCAGTGCGCTTTGAGGGCGACAACCGCTGGCGGCGCTACTGGGCCGCATCATGAAAAATCTATCGGACAACGCGTGCGATATCGGCGATAGATGGGCGATAGAACGTGGGCGATACGTTGATGGGGATCCTGTAAATCAAAGGGTTCTATCGACCACGGGCAATAGAAATCGGTCGATAGCAACGTCAACCCCCCAGAGCAGACGGGCGAAGGAGGGCAACGCATGACCAAATCCGAGGCACAAACCCGATCAGAGTTGATTGACCACCAACTCTCTCAGGCGGGCTGGAACGTCAAAGACCCTACGCAGGTCGTTGAGGAATTCGACATCCTGACGGAATCGCCATTCAGGGTATCAGAGCCTCGCACACCCTATGAGGGCCACCAGTTCAGCGATTACGTCTTGCTCGGTAAAGACCGCAAACCGCTGGCGGTAATCGAAGCCAAAAAGACTAGCCGCGATGCCGCCATTGGCCGTGAGCAAGCCAAACAGTACTGCTACAACATCCAGAAGCAGCTGGGCGGAGAATTGCCGTTCTGCTTCTACACCAACGGCCACGAGCTTTATTTCTGGGATCTGGAAAATGCGCCGCCACGGAAAGTTGTCGGTTTTCCCACACGCGACGATCTCGAACGCTTTGCCTACATCCGCCGCAATCGCAAGCCGCTGACTCAGGAATTCATTAATACCTCAATTGCTGGGCGTGACTACCAGATCCGAGCCATTCGCTCGGTGCTCGAAGGTATCGAGAAAAAGCAGCGTGATTTCCTACTGGTGATGGCCACTGGCACCGGCAAGACCCGGACCTGCATTGCCATGGTTGACGCATTGATGCGCGCCGGGCACGCCGAAAAAGTGTTGTTCCTCGTAGACCGTATCGCTCTACGCGAGCAGGCACTAGCCGCCTTCAAGGAGCACATGCCCAATGAACCGCGCTGGCCCAACGTGGGAGAAAAGCTAATTGCCACGGATCGTCGCGTCTATGTCGCCACTTACCCGACGATGCTGAACATTATTCGGGATGAAGCGCAACACTTGTCACCGCACTTCTTCGATTTCATCGTCGTCGATGAAAGCCATCGCTCCATCTACAACACTTTCGGTGAAATCCTCGACTACTTCAAAGCCATTACGCTCGGCCTAACAGCTACCCCGACCGACATCATCGACCACAACACATTTAAGCTTTTCCATTGCGAAGACGGCATTCCCACCTTTGCCTACACCTATGAAGAAGCCGTGAACAATGTGCCGCCCTATCTCTGCAACTTCCAGGTCATGAAGATTCAGACCAAGTTTCAGATGGAAGGCATCAGCAAGCGCACCATTTCGCTGGAAGACCAGAAAAAGCTGATCCTTCAGGGCAAGGAGGTGGAGGACATCAACTTCGAGGGCACCCAGCTTGAAAAGCAGGTGATCAACAAGGGCACCAACACCCTGATCGTCCGCGAATTCATGGAAGAGGCTATCAAGGACGCCAATGGCGTGCTGCCGGGCAAGACCATCTTCTTCTGCGCCACCAAGGCCCACGCCCGGCGCATGGAAGAAATCTTCGACAAGCTCTACCCGCAATACCACGGCGAGCTGGCCAAGGTGCTGGTATCGGACGACCCGCGCGTCTACGGTAAAGGCGGCCTGCTCGATCAGTTCACCAACAACGACATGCCGCGCATCGCGATCAGCGTGGACATGCTCGACACCGGCATCGACGTACGCGAAATCGTCAACCTTGTGTTCGCCAAGCCGGTCTATTCCTACACCAAGTTCTGGCAGATGGTCGGGCGCGGCACACGCCTGTTGGAAACCAGCAAGCCCAAACCCTGGTGTCTGGAAAAAGATGTATTTCTGATTCTCGACTGCTGGGACAACTTCGAATATTTCAAGCTCAACCCCAAGGGCAAGGAACTCAAGCCACAGTTGCCGCTGCCGGTGCGGCTGGTGGGCCTGCGGCTCGACAAGATCGAAAAAGCCAACGACAGCGACCATGCCGATATCGCCGCGCGCGAAATCGCCAAGCTCCGCCTGCAGATTGCAGCCTTGCCCAAGGAATCGGTGGTGATCAAGGAAGCTACCGCCGCGCTGGCGCGACTGGACGATGACAACTTCTGGATCAGCCTCAGTCACGAACGGTTGGAGTTCCTGCGCACTGAAATCAAGCCGCTGTTCCGCACTGTATCCGAGGCCGATTTCAAGGCTATGCGTTTTGAACGCGACATGCTGGAATATTCGCTGGCTGTCTTAAGTGAGGACAAGGAAAAGGCCGAAACAATTAAGGAAGGTATTGTCGAACAGATCAGCGAACTGCCGCTGTCGGTCAGCTTTGTGAAACAGGAAGAAACTCTGATTCGCGCCGCGCAAACCAGCCACTTCTGGTCAAAGTCGGATGAAGATGCCTTCGACGAACTGGTTGACAAACTTGGCCCGCTGATGAAATTCCGTGAGCAGAACACCGGCGGGGAACAAACCCACCTCGATCTGGCCGACGAGCTGCACAAGAAGGAATGGGTTGAGTTTGGCCCGCAGCACGAGGCGGTCAGCATCAACCGTTACCGCGAAATGGTCGAGGCTTTGATTGCCGAACTCACCGCACACAACCCAGTGCTGCAGAAAATCAAAAACGGCGAGGCGGTCAGCACGGTGGAAGCAAATGAATTGGCCGAACTGCTGCATGAAGAGCACCCGCACATCACCGAAGACCTGCTGCGTCAGGTCTACAAAAACCGCAAGGCGCGCTTCATCCACTTCATCCGCCACATCTTGGGTATTGAAGTGCTAAAGAGTTTCCCGGATGAAGTCAGCGCCGCTTTCGATCAATACATCCGCGCCCACACCACGCTCAGCAGTCGGCAGATGGAGTTCCTCAATCTGCTCAAGAGCTTCATCATCGAGCGCGAAAAGGTAGAGAAAAAAGATCTGATCAACGCCCCCTTCACGGTTATTCACCCGCAGGGTATCCGTGGCGTATTCAGCCCGACCGAGATCAACGAAATCCTGCAGCTTACCGAACGGCTGGCTGCCTAAGAAACAGGCCCCTTATGCTACAGAACAACCCCGAACTCAAAAGCAAGATCGATCAGCTCTGGAACAAGTTCTGGAGCGGGGGCATTAGCAACCCGCTCACCGCCATCGAGCAGATCACCTACCTATTGTTCATGAAACGGCTCGATGAGCTGGACCAGAAGCGCCAGGCCGATGCTGAATGGACAGGCGAGACCTACGCTTCCAAGTTCGAGGGCAGCTGGATTCCGCCTGAATACCGCAGCCAGCAGGAGCCTGAAAAATTCGCCATCGACAAGCGCACCCTGCGCTGGAGCGAATTCAAGCGCATGCAGGCGGAAGAGATGCTGCAGCACGTGCAGAGCAAGGTATTCCCCTTTCTCAAGGACCTTAACGGTGCGGAGTCGAACTTCACTCACCATATGAAAAATGCTGTCTTCATCATCCCAAAACCAGCCCTGCTGGTGGAAGCGGTGAAGACCATTGACGATATCTTCGAAGTCATGGAGCGCGACTCGCGCGAGAATGGCCAAGCCTTTCAGGACATCCAGGGAGATGTCTATGAAATGCTGCTGTCCGAGATCGCCACGGCTGGCAAGAACGGCCAGTTCCGCACCCCGCGCCACATCATCAAGCTGATGGCCGACTTGGTTCAGCCGCAACTAGGCCACAAGATTGCCGACCCGGCATGCGGCTCTGGTGGTTTCTTGCTCGGGGCCTACCAGTACATCGTCACACAACTGGCTATCAAAGCGGGCGCCAAAGACCTCTCGCCCGATGAAGACGGCTTCGTGCGCACTTCGGTCGCCGCCGCCCTCACCGAGAAAGCGCAGTCCATTCTTGCAAGCTCGCTATGGGGCTACGACATTGACGCCACCATGGTGCGACTGGGTCTGATGAACCTTATGATGCACGGCATCGACGAGCCACACATCGACTACAAGGACACCCTCAGCAAGAGCTACACCGAGGAATCCGAGTACGACATCGTGATAGCCAACCCGCCATTCACCGGCAGCATCGACAAGGGCGACATCAACGAAAACCTGCAACTGGGCACCACCAAGACCGAGCTGTTATTTGTCGAGAACATCTACCGCCTGCTCAAGAAAGGTGGCACTGCCTGCGTCATCGTGCCGCAAGGCGTGCTGTTCGGCTCCGGCGGCGCGTTCAAGACGCTGCGCCAGTTGCTGGTGGATCGTTGCGACCTGAAGGCAGTGATCACGATGCCCAGCGGTGTATTCAAACCCTATGCCGGGGTCAGCACCGCCATCCTACTGTTTACCAAAGTCTGGGGCCCGAAAGACAAAGTAAACCAGCCCGCCACCGAATACGTCTGGTTTTACGAAATGGCCGCCGACGGCTATTCGCTGGACGACAAGCGCAGCAAGCACGAAGGCAGTGGCGACCTGCAAGACATCGTTGCCAAATACCACGCCCGCAATCCCGCTACCGACACCGACCGCACGGCGAAATGTTTTATTGTGCCGCGCAGCGAGATTGCCGACGAGAAGAACAACTACGACCTCTCGCTCTCACGCTACAAAGCCGATGTGTTTGAGGAGGTGCACCACGATGCGCCGGGCGTGATTCTGGAGCGGCTGATTAAGGCCGAAGTGGGCAAAGTAGACGAGGCGGACCTTGCCAAGGTGCAAAGTGGCATCGTGCGTGAGTTGCTCGCGTTGAAAGGGATGGTGGGATGAGAAAGGCCAAACTCAAGGACCTTTTCGACTACCTCCCGAAATCCAAGGTCAAAGCCGGTGATGGTCTTGAGGAGGGCATGTATCCCTTCTACACATCGAGCGAAAACCAGACCAAGTATCTGAATGAGTATCAGCATGGCCCCGGCTGCTTAGTATTTGGAACGGGCGGAAAAGCGAGCGTGCATTTAACGACTAGATATTTTTCCACCTCAACTGACTGCATCACAATCAAGCCAAAGCCGGGGTTGGAAGTTGATGCCGGGTATGTCTTCCAGTATTTCAAGGGCAACATGCAGGTCCTCGAAAACGGGTTTAAAGGGGCTGGTCTAAAACACATTTCCAAGGCATACCTCTCGGATATTCAAATATCGTACCCAGAAAACATTGATGACCAACGCCGCATTGCCCATCTGCTCGACAAAGTGGAAGGGTTGATCGCCCAGCGCAAACAACACCTGCAACAACTCGACGACCTGCTCAAGAGCGTGTTTCTTGATATGTTTGGCGACCCAATCCTGAATCCTAATGGTTTTCCCGCGAGGAGGCTTGCAGAGTTCTATGTCAATCCGAAGGAAGGCACTAAATGCGGACCATTCGGAAGTGCATTGAAAAAGGAAGAGTTGGTAGATTCTGGCGTACCCGTTTGGAACATGGACAACATCTCCGCAGACGGACAGATGGTGCAGCCGTTCCGGATGTGGATCACACCCGAAAAGTACGATGAACTCATAGCTTATTCGGTACAGGACGGCGATATCATCATTTCGCGTGCCGGTACTGTGGGAAAGATGTGTGTGGCTCGGATGGACACGCAGCCTGCAATCATCAGCACCAATCTCATTCGCCTTCGCCTTGGCTCTGATTTGCGACCATTGCACTTCGTTTCACTGATGCTTTATTGCAAAGGCCGAGTGGGGCGCCTGAAGACTGGCGCTGACGGCGCATTTACACACATGAATACGGGAGTTCTTGATTCACTTGAATTCCCTTATCCGCCCGTAGAGCTTCAAGACCGATTCGGCGAGATTGCCACCAAGGTCGAAGGCGTCAAATCTTGCTACCAGCAAATCCTCACCGATCTCGAAGCCCTCTATGGTTCACTGAGCCAACAGGCCTTCAAGGGTGAGCTGGATTTGTCGAGCCTGCCCCAGCCAAGCGAACGGAAGGACGAAAAAGCCCGGGAAGCAGAACCAGCGCAACTATCTGCCACGGTCCATACATGATCCACTAATCTATCCTGACCAGCATGGGCTCATCCCCCCAATTATTGGCGAGCACCACGAGTAGCTGATGGACCACTCTGGCTGGAATTGTCAGCGTATCGAAAAAATGACTGCTGATGGCCAACAGCCGTCCTTGATGAAGTGCCGCAACTTCGGATGGAGCTTAGCGACCCCAGCTATGAGGGTTCAAGCGGCGTCGGCTTGGATCAATTGCCAGGCCCCACCTGATCACGGGATTGATGCTCTAAAAACTGGGTGTAACGGTTTAATCAGTGCTGTCGGAACCGCGTAGCCGATCCCGAGGTTCAAGTTCTGTTGCATCTCAGCAATCAGGATCTGAATACTCTTTACGGGGTCGATGCCGCCGATACTGACCATGGCCCCGGGCTGAGCATTCATGAGCTGTGTCAAATAAGCCGAGAGCGAACCGTGTTTCGCGTTCACAACGCCAATTTGTTCTCCAGCAAGATTAAACAGCGGACCTCCACTGTTTCCGTGATTGACGGACGCGTCTACCCGAAGGTGAGTTGGTGTGACGCTCGCAATATGCGCTCCAAACAGCACCTGCTCAGTGATTCCCATTGGGAACCCAACGACGAATACGCCATTGCCGATCGCACAGGAGTTGCTACTCGCAAATTGCACCGGCCGACCGAGCGACTGGGAAAATTCCAGAAGCGCGATGTCACGATGCAAATCGACAAAAATGGGGTTGCCAAATAGCGTCCGCCCAGGCTGTTGCGGGTCCGCGATGGACATCTGCGAGCCCTGCACGATGCAGTGTGCACAGGTCAGCACATGGCGCCCGGCACCGACTATCGATCCAGATCCAAAACTTACGGGCGTCTGCCCGGTGAGTGCCAACACCTGCACGACGCTGTCTTTGACTGCTTGATATTGCTGCGTGAGGGGCATAGTTGTCTCGCGTGACGCCTGAGCGGGTCAGGATTGCAGAAATGCGATTTTCAATTATTTAGATAGAAGAGACAATTCAGCGTTAGACAGCTGGGGCGAATTGGGGGCATTGGGGCATTCAAGCGCCGGCCACCATCGCCCTCTCCATATTGATTCCGGTAAGGTCCATCCCCCCAAGAGGAGCCCCTGAATCAGGCCCTTAGTACCTGCGCAGGTCGGCACGCTTTCGTCTCTTCAAGTCCCATTGAGTCAGTAGTATTGAGACTTTCTAATGTTGGCAATACGCTCGACCTCCTCGTACTTCGGCAGGTCAACGATCTTTGCAAAGGTCTTCGAACTAATCGGATCAAGATCATCGACTAACTGCTTTGCCATTTCTAACCACTGTTCTACTTCATAGTCGTCACCCATTTCTTCAATCCTGGCTATGTAACACCGAAGCCGCTCTGCGCGAGCCCACTTCTTTGCCTCCTTCTCTATGGCGGCAAACTGACGCTCCTCCCAGATTTCCCGACGCAAGCCTCGTAAAGACCAGAGCTGCTCGGCACGCTCATGTCGACGCTCGATCTCCCAGCGAATCTCGGATTCGTCTCGCTCCTTCAGTTCTTTCAGAACTGTTCGCACCAAAGGTGCCGAATCCTCCGAAATAATTCGTCGCTTGTAGTACCCAAACACCAACTGCGGCTTTCCTGTTGGGGTAAAGATCCAGGGGTTCGATCGATAAAACGACCAGCCACGAGCCTCGTCCCGCTCCTTTTCTTTGGCTTCCTTGGCGCTCAACGGGCGCTGTTTTCGAGTAGCTGTCTCCTCAACTCGAAGAACCTGTTTGACGCGGCCGTAAATGACATTCACTTCGACAGTCGCCGTCGAGTAACGATGATGAGTCCTTGATTTAAACTCAATCCGACATCCGTTAGCCTTTAGTGCGGTTAGGATGAGTTTGAATCGCTTGGCAGTCGCGTCGACCATTTCTGGCGAACACCGAATTAAGCATTCAGGGGGTTGGTCGCGAGGCCGAATGATCCCTCTCTCGTCTGTCCACGGATCTGAGCGCAAAAGCTTGACGTAAGCGTCGATTTCTTTTGAAATTTCCGGGTCGGGTGTTTCGGGAATCAAGACCTCAATGCATTCACCACTGCTTGCCTCATCAACTGGGTCTTCGCTACTTGAGATCGTTATATCTGGGTCATCCTCCCGAGGCGGCAGTACTCGCTTCAACCTTGCCTGCTTGTCAGACTTCATCATGAAGTAGCCAGCAGGCGGCCGCGGAATGTCGTGCTTGATACAGATCTTCTTCAAGCCGTTACCAGTGATTCCAAAGTCAGCGCCGACGTGGATCATCGGACGCTCCCAGATGTGCGCGTATAGCGCAGTGCGTTTGATAGTTGTTACAGCCATAACCCCTCCCGAAAAGCTACGGTCAAATATTGATCATCTCGCCGAAGATAAGGATAATTTCCATAGCGTTTTCGACCATAGCTACACCCAGCGGGGAGATTCAGATGCCAGGCAAGAAGTCCGGAGATTTCAATGAGACAGGTATTCGAGAGCTGGCTAAAGACAAGCCTGTCGTCTACCACCTCGACAACGCGAAGGGCAAGACTCTTTACACAGGAGTTGCAAAACGCGGCAGGGTGCCAGACCGCCTTGCCGAGCACCTACCGGGAGGGGTAGATCCGGTAAAAGGCGCTACCCGAGTGCGAATTCAGCAAAAGCCAAGTATTGCCGACGCCAAAAAAGCCGAACTTAGAGCGATCAAGTCGCTGCAGCCACCCCAAAACACAAGGGGAAAGTAAACATCTCTTCTCCACAATACCCAGAGAACTCGTCCGCAAGTCCAGGCTCGTCCAGTTCAGGTTTATAACCAGGTGTAGACTTCGTCGTCATACGCCAGGCGGTCGTCCAGAAATGTCTCAGTAAGTCCAGACATGACCGGAAAAGACAGATCGCTTCCCTTTACCCGCCGGTTTGGGATACCGACCGAACTATTTGCCCCCTTCCCGGTGGGAATCCGCAAGTCCAGGCTCGTCCAGTTCAGGTTTATAACCAGGTGTAGACTCAAGCGCCATACGCCACCAATCAATCGACAAAAAGCCCACGCAAGTGGGCTTTTTTGTTGACTGGGTTGGATCAGACCTCGGGAGCAGATCAATGACTCAACGAAGACTCAATATAGGCAATAACGTCATGTGAAAGACACTCTCATGGGTCTACACCAGATGCACTTCCACTCTTTTACCCAA
>JACCDP011435117.1_pt1 | contig 17959 bp, 19 predicted proteins | sample 7445841 | NCBI WGS metagenome assembly JACCDP01 (sample SAMN15323441, study PRJNA562643) | freshwater metagenome | isolation source: river surface water | place: USA:Blue River Watershed | collected 2017-08-17
CACTCAACGCGATTGGATGGGGGCGCGTCGTAGGCGAGCACTCGATGTCGGTTCCCCGTGATTGCGGTACGAGCCGCATCGGTCGCCGTCTTGTAGGACTCGATGCTGCCGTTGAAGTCGTGTGCGGTGCGACTCGGAGAGTACTGCTCGTTGAGCCAGGCGATTCGTTCGCTACTGGAGCTCAATCGTCCCCTTCCTACACGAAATAGAGGAGCGCGAAGAGGAAGACCCAGACAATATCGACGAAGTGCCAATAGATGGAGGACGCCTCCACCATGTCATGGTGCTGGGCAGAGAATTGACCGAGGCTGCCGCGATAGAGGCAGACACCAAGCATCAGTACGCCACCAAGCACGTGTGCGCCGTGGAAGCCGGTAAGGATGTAGAACGTTCCACCAAACGTCCCGTCAGCAATACCGAAACCGAGCTGCGTGTATTCATACAACTGACCGATCAAGAAGACCACGCCCAGGATGACCGTAAGCATCAGTGCTCGATTCATTCCCACACGATCACCGCGCCGAATGCGCCAGACCGCAATCTGACACGTGAGAGAGCTGAAGACCAAGAGCAGCGTGAGGATTGACGGGAAGAGGACATGCTCCTTGATAAGGAACGCCTCATTCCCTTCGGGCGGCCATGTCCCCGCCGACGTTCGAAGGCTGAAGTAGGCGGCGAACAAGCCTCCGAAGAACATGATCTCGGAGACGATGAAGAGAAGCATTCCCAAGACGGGATTGCCGAGACCCTTCTTGCCGGAAGCCACAGCACCGTGTGCGGACGAACCGTGTCCGCTCACCACCTCAGACGTACCGTGCTCAGTTGCGGCGAGGCTCATGCGTGATCGCTGCCCGATCGCCCGTGACGCGCGTCAAAGAGTGGGCGCTCAGATGTGATTGCAGGGAGGCGATCAAAGTTCCATGCCGGCGGCGGCGATGAGGTCGCCCACTCCAGCGTGTTCCCCTCCCACGGATCTGGACCTGCATCTTTCCCGTTACGAAGCGAGATGTAGATGTTCCAGAGGAGTGGAAGCGTGCTGATCCCAACGAGGAACCCGCCAACGGTTGCGGCGAGATTCAGGTCGTTCCAGCCAGCGGTTGGCGAATAGTCGGCAATGCGGCGCGGCATCCCCATCAGGCCGAGCGTGTGCATGGGGAGGAAGGTCAGGTTGAGTCCGATCATTGCAATCGCAAAGTGAAGCTTCCCTAGACCCTCGTCGAGCATCTTCCCGGTCATCTTGGGGAACCAGTAGTAGAGACCCGCCATGATCGCAAGGAAGGAGCCGCCGAAGAGAACGTAGTGAATGTGCGCCACGATCCAGTAGGTGGCGTGCACGGCGTAGTCAACCGGCACGGAGGCGCTGAAGACGCCGTTGATTCCACCAATGAGGAACATGGAGAGGAAGCCAAGCGCAAAGAGCATTGGCGTATTGAACGAGATCTGACCTCGCCACATGGTGGCGATCCAGTTGAACATCTTCACTCCGGTAGGGACCGCAATGAAGAAGGTCATCACGGAGAAGAAGGGCAAGAAGACGCTGCCGGTGGTGAACATATGGTGTGCCCAGACGGAGAAGCCGAGCGCGCCGATCCCTGCCGTGGCGAAGACGAACGCCTTGTACCCGAAGAGCGGCTTGCGACTGAAGACCGGAATGATCTCTGAGATCACGCCCATCCCCGGGAGCACCATGATGTAGACCGCGGGATGGCTGTAGAACCAGAAGATGTTCTGCCAGAGGATCGCCGAGCCACCCGTCGTTGGATCAAAGAAGCTACCGCCGAAGTTGCGATCAATAAACAGCATGATCAGCGCGCTCGTGAGTACTGGCGTTCCCATCAACACGAGCACGCTCGTGACAATGATCGTCCAGACCATGATCGGCATGCGGAAGAGCGTCATACCTGGCGCCCGCATGCGGAAGATGGTGACCAAGAAGTTCACCGCGCCAAGAATCGAACTCGTTCCAACCAAGATGACCGCCATGATCCAGAGGTTCATGCCGGGCCCCGGGCTATACGTGATGTTGCTCAACGGCGGATAGGCGGTCCATCCGGCGTCAGCCGCGCCTCCGAGGAAGAAGCCTGAGGCGGCGATCAGCCCGGAGAACGGGATCATCCAGAAGCTGAGCGCGTTGATGCGCGGGAAGGCCATGTCTGCTGCGCCAATCTGCAGCGGGACGATGTAGTTTCCAATGCCGGCGAGGAACGGAATGATCACCCAGAAGATCATCACCGACGCGTGCATCGTGAAGAGCTGGTTGTACACAGACTCATCCATGTACTGAAGGCCTGGCTGCGCCAGCTCGGTGCGAACACCGAGTGCGAGTAGCCCGCCAATCGCCAAGAAGATGAATGAGCTGATGGTGTAGAGAATCCCGATCTTCTTGTGGTCGGTTGTGGTCAGGTAGTCATAGAGTCGCGACCCCTGCAACCCCGCCGCTCGCGCTGTCGTGGTAGCCATGACGACCTCCTTCTCCTAACGCTTAGTTTGCCGTGATTTCAAGATCGGCGTACATCCCAGAACTGAAGTGACCCGCAATATTGCAGAGAACCACGTAGCGTCCTGGTTCAAGATCAAGCGTCAGTACCTTCGTTTCACCCGGTGAGAATTCGGGCTGTTCGCCAATGGCATCGAGTGACGCCTCGTCAAGGCGGCTCGTGGCTGGATCAACTTGTTCGAGCAGCGCCTCGCCGTCTACATCCGATCGGACGACGATGAACTCGTGCGGGATGTTACCGGCATTCGTCAGGCCAAATGTGACCTCGCCCGCAGCGGTCGATGCACCGCTCAGGCTGATCGCCCACTCCTTCACTTCAGCCGTCAGGTCAGTCTCTGTTGCGACCGGCGATTCGCTCGGTGCGGGCGCTGGAGTCATTTCGATCAGCCACGCGTCGTACTCCTCGCGCGTGACCACGCGAACCGTAAAGCCCATGGCGTGATGGAGGAGGCCGCAGAATGCGGAACATTGACCGGCAAAGGTGCCGAGCTTGTTCGGCGTGAACTCAAAGTGGTTCACCTTCCCGGGGACAAGGTCGCGTTGGAAGAGGAACTCGGGAATGTAGAAGCCGTGGTTCACATCCTGGGCAACCAGTGTGACCTCAATGCGTTCGTCAATCGGTACGACAAGTTCAGGATAGTTCTGTGCCGTGCCATAGATCTCAATGCCCGCATCTGGATAGGCAAACTTCCACTGCCACTGGTATCCAACAACCTCAACCTTGACCGACACCTGCTCTGGCTTGCGGGCATCAACGACGCCAAGGACTTGGGAGGATGCAAAGAAGAGGCCGACGACAACCACGAGCGGGATCGCCGTCCAGATGATCTCCAACACCAGATTTCCGTGCGTCTGCGCCGGGAGGGTGGTGTCTGTCGGCTTGCGGCGGTATCGAATCACCGACCAGATGATCAAGCCTTCAACGAGGACGAAGACGATCGCAGCAATGACAAAGACGAGCACGTAGAGGTTCTCAATCTGGAGACCCTCCTCGGTCACCGCCGACGGCGGGAATGCAGCCTGACAGCCGCCGAGCACGAGGGCCACGGCGAGAAGGGCAATCAGTGCAGCAGGCGTTCGCATCTACAGGATTCTACGCCTGCCCCCCAAAGTCGGCAGACACCCCGCGAGCACGCTCAGATGTGCCTCACCTCAGTCTTCCGAGTGTTCGGGTTGGCGCACGACCGAGGCGATCCCCGAGAAGAAGAGCGGGATGGGTCCAACCACGATCCCAATCGCACTGGCATACAGCGCTGCATGAAGTCCAAAGCGCTCAGCAATCAGTGAACCCACCACCGCGCCGAGCGGCATGCCGATCAACATCACCCACTTCATCGAGGCATTCATCCGACCAAGGAGCGCCTTCGGCGTGACCAGTTGCCGGTAGGTGACCTGATTGGTGTGAAAGAGCGCGGCACCAAAGAAGGCGATCACTTGGAAAAGCACAGAGAAGAGTGCGATCGTGATGACACCCATTGAGACGTCAAGAAGCGCAAAACCGAGGGGCATTGACGGGAGAAGGATTCCACCGAGGATGATGGATCGTCCCACGCCAATGCGCGCCGCAATGCTTCGCGATGTGAGCGAACCGATCAGTAGACCAACGACCCCAGCACCAAGGATGAGTCCAAGCAACTCTGCGGGCAGGAGCAGCTCGCGTCGACCGTACGCGATCAGCAGCGCGCCGTTCGCAATCGCACCGAAGAAGTTGAACAAGAGGGCTGCAAGCGCATTGCCGCGTAGATGTGGATGCGTCAGCACCCAGTGAAGACCTTGGCGAATCTCATCACGGAGTCGAGATGGTGCGGCAGAATCATCGACCGTGGGCGGAACCTCAACATGCTTCATTCGTCTCAACATTGCGGCACTGACCAGGTAGCTGAGTGAATCGAGCAGGATGGCCGCGGGTCCGCCGAACCGACCGATGATCACCCCGGCAATCGGCGGGCCGGCAACACTTGCGCCTGAGTCAATCACCATGATGCGACTGTTCGCCTCCGCAAGGCGGGGCCCACGCAAGAGTTCTGGAAGGTACGACTGATTTGCCACGTCGTAGATCAGTGTCGCCGCGCCAATGATAAAGAGCACCACATAGAGCACCGGCATGGAGAGGGCATTGAGAAGAACGCTCAACGGGATGATCAACAGTGCCGCGGTTCGAAGCAGGTCCATCAACACCATGACCGGTCGCCGTGCCCGTCGATCAAGGAGCGCGCCAACGGGGAGGCTTAACAACACAAATGGCATGAGGAAGGCGGCCTCCAGCAGCACGATTGATCCATTACTCGCTTGAATCACGTCAACGGCGATCAGCGGAAAGGCGATGTGTGAAACCTGCGAACCAAGGATGCTGACCGCCTGTGCGCCAAACAGGAGGCGCACATCTGCATCGCGGAACGGATCGTCCGTGCTTAGGCGCAGCCGAGAGAAGATGCTGGCCATTCGCTGCTAGTCAGAACGTGTCAGCTCGGATCGCCGAAACGATTCGGTCCTGCGTCTCCCCGCTTCGCCATCAGGTAGATCCAATAGATCGCTAACACCACAAAGAGCACAACTCCGACCAGGACGCCAATGCCCCCTCCAGTCGCAACGTTTTCATTACCACCGATCGCCCCTGAGATGCCAGCGACAAAGGAGACGACGATGACGAGGAAGAGGACTACCTCAACAAGGATCAGCGCCACGATCAGCTTTCCGCTTCGATTCGTATCGTGCAATCGGCGCACGGCCACGGCAAGGTTCGGCACAACGTTCGCAATGCTGAAAGCAGTCGCAAGTGTTGAGTCGATTGCGCTTAGCGCTGCGCCCGCGATGATGGTGAAGAGGAAGAAGTACCAGTATTCTGCGCGGCTCGCGCGCCCGCTGAACGTTGCGTACTTTGAATAGACCGACTTGACCGCCGTGATGATGTCCATCGCTGCCTCCTCTTGCCGCATCAACATGGTGTGCTCGTGTTGTGGCTCCGACATAACTATACTGCTTCGCATCGCAACTAACCCGTATACTCGCGCCATGCCAGCGATCACGGTTCCAGACATCACGCTCCTCCCGCGCGTCAGCCTTGCCGACGCGCTCACCACAACGCCGCGCCCGGTGATCTCGCTGACCACCGCGCCAAGCGGCCTTGAGGGTGAGGGCTTCCCTGTTCGCCGCGCCTTCATGGGCGCACCGCTCAACATGATCGATCCGTTCATCATGCTCGACCAGCTCGGGGAGGTTGAATACGCCCCCGGTGAGCCGAAGGGGACACCGTGGCATCCACATCGCGGATTTGAGACGGTCACGTACATCATTGACGGCGTCTTCGATCATCGCGACAGCAATGGTGGCGGAGGTCGCATCACCAACGGCGACACGCAGTGGATGACCGCAGGCGGCGGGATCCTCCACATTGAGACACCACCAGAGTTTCTCGTCGTCAGCGGAGGCCTCTTCCACGGATTCCAACTCTGGGTGAATCTGCCGCGCGCAAAGAAGTGGTCGCCACCCGCGTATCAAGACATTCGCGCAGGTGAGGTGAAACTGCTCGCATCGGCAGATGGTGGCGCGCTTCTCCGCATCATTGCGGGCGATGTGGCGGGGGTCAGAGGCCCAGGCTCCACACAGACGCCGATCGCGCTCGTCCACGCCACCATCCAACCGGGAGCCGAACTTGATCTGCCGTGGCGTCCAGATTTCAATGCGCTTGTCTACGCACTCTCTGGTCGCGGCAGTGTTGGCGCAGAGGGCGCTCCGATTGAGACTGGGCAGCTCGCGGTGTACGGCTCAGGAGACCGCATCATCGTGAAGGCGTCCAAACATCAAGACGCGCGAACACCTGCGCTTGACGTCCTCATCTTGGGTGGTGAACCGATTCGAGAACCGATCGCATGGCTCGGGCCATTCGTGATGAACACGCGCGACGAGGTGGTTCAAGCGTTTGAGGATTACAAGGCGGGGAAGCTCGGCGTGATTCCCGCCACGCACAGCAATCCACATCACACACCTACGAGCGTCGTCGAATCTGATTAACGCGCCGTGGAACTCTTCCTCCTCGGCGCAGCGCTCGCCTTCTCCATCAATATTGAGCTCGGTGTCGTCAATGTGATGATCGTGCGCACCGCCATCGATCGCGGCGCACTCCCCGCCTTCCTCATTGGGCTCGGCTCGTGTATCGGTGATCTGATCTGGGCATGCGCTGGCGCGCTCGGCGTCAGCGTGCTGCTTTCGTGGCCGCCCGCCGCGTGGGTGCTCTGGCTCGGCGGGAGTGGCGTGCTCTGTTGGTTCGCCGCCGCCGCACTTCGCGACGCCGTTCGTGGCGGAAGCATTGACGATTCGTCCCCGCTGCGGCGTGCCAACGGGATTGGTGCGATTGCACTTGGGCTCGGCGTCGCCCTCAGCTCTCCCACCCTGATCCTCTGGACCGCCACGGTAGGAGGAAGTGTCGTTGCCTCGCAGGCGGAAGATCTCGCCGGATTCGTGCCGTTTATCTCTGGTTTCGGTGCGGCTGCGGTGGCGCACTCGGCAGTCCTCGCAGGAGTTGTTGGCGCAACGCGCCGCTTCACGGGCCCCCGCACGATCCGCGCCGTCTCCCTCATCTCTGCGCTCATGTTTGCCGCATTTGCAATCGGCATCTTTGCGGATGGTGCACGGCGACTTCTCCTCCCGCTACTCGGCTAGCCAACCAGAAGGCGGCTCTGGTGAGAGCGGCTCTGGTGAGGTTGTCTCTGGTATCTTCAGACCATGACCAGCACGCAGCTCCGAGCACTTGAGGGCGAACCGTCGATCTGTTGACGCTCGCGCCGCGCCAGATCGTCTCAAGGTTTGATTCAACGTCAAGTAGCAGGTGAAGGAGAAATCAAAATGAGCAAGGTTCCATTCGATCCAACCCCAAAGTTTCAGGAGTACGCCACACCCGGCGCACTCGTCTCAACAGAGTGGCTCGCCGCTCATCTGAACACGCCCGGGCTGGTCGTGGTGGAGTCGGATGAAGACACACTTCTCTATGAGACGGGCCATATCCCAGGGAGTGTGAAGGTGGATTGGCACACCGATCTGAACGACCCGGTGAGCCGCGATTACGTTGGTCCTGAGGGATTTGCGGCGTTGATGTCACGCAAGGGGATCAGCCGTGACACCACGGTGGTCTTCTACGGCGACAAGTCAAACTGGTGGGCGGCCTATGCCCTCTGGGTCTTCCGCCTCTTCGGCCACGAGGATGTTCGGCTCCTCGATGGTGGTCGTCAGAAGTGGGAGGCAGAGGGTCGCGAGATGACCAAAGAGGTTCCGACGCGTGCTGCGACAACCTATCCGGTCTCGCCGCGTAACGACCGTGAGCTGCGTGCCTATCGTGAGCAGGTGCTTGAACATGTCAACGCAAAAGGCTGCATGGTTGACGTTCGTTCTCCGCAGGAGTTCAGCGGCGAGCTGACGCATATGCCTGACTACCCACAAGAGGGAACGCTCCGCGGTGGCCACATTCCGGGAGCGAAGTCCGTCCCGTGGAAGCGCGCTGCGAACGATGACGGCACCTTCAAAGGCGTTGCCGATCTTCGCGCCATCTATGAGGGCGAGAAGGGTCTCACGGCGGGCGACGATGTGATCGCCTACTGCCGCATCGGGGAGCGCTCAAGCCACACCTGGTTTGTGCTCACCTACCTGCTCGGATTCAAGAACGTGCGCAACTACGACGGTTCGTGGTCCGAGTGGGGCAACGCCGTTCGACTCCCGATCGCCGTTGGCGCCGAGTAGGCGCAGGAACGTCGGACACAGTCAACACGATGTCAGAGTCGACCGCGGCGCCGCTCCCACCCGGTCTCGCTGCGGTTGCCGCTGAGTTTGCCGACACGCCGCGCGAGTTACGCCTCGAACTTCTCCTTGAATACGCCGATCGACTGAAGCCGCTCCCTGAGCCGTACGCGTCGCGGGAAGATCTCATGGAACGTGTAGAGGAGTGCCAGTCACCACTCTTTGCGGTCGCCGAGATACAAGACAACGTGGTGTCCATTCACGCAACAGCGCCACAGGAGTCTCCGACAACGCGTGCCTTCGCCAGCATCATGCAACTCGGACTGAGCGGCCTCACCCCTGCAGAGGTGCTCGCAGTTCCTGCGTCTGCACCACTGCAACTAGGTTTGACGGAACTCGTCTCTCCGCTGAGGATGCGCGGTGCAACCGGACTCCTTGCGCGAATTCAGCGACAGGTGCGAGCGGCAACGATCGCTTAACCGAGCGGAGCGGCCTCCGCATTCTTTGCCGCAATTTTCAGCAAGTCACGGGTGAGGCGGTCCATCTCACTTGCGGGGAGCGACGCGCCGAATCGTTCGGCAACGGCGCGCAGATGCCCAGGAGCTGCTGACCGGAACGCCTTGATCCCAAGTGGCGTGAGCGTTGCCCAGTGCACACGACCATCCTCGGTGCAACGCCGACGCGTCACCCAACCGTTGATTGCGAGTCGATCCACGCGGCGGGTCAGGCCACTCTTTGAGATGAGTGCCGCATCGGCGAGTTCGCTCATTCGCAGCGCGTACCCCTCGGCGCCCGCAAGTTGTGCCATCACATCGAAGTCTGCAAGGCTCATGCCTGCGCCATCCATTAGCTCGGAAGAGAGCGCCCGAGTGACCCGGCCATACGCGGTGAGAAAGGCGATCCATGCGCGGGCAACGCCAGGATCGAGGAGCGTGCGCGCGTCGCTCCCCAGGATCGTGGAGAGCTTGTCGAGGTGCGCATTTGGGAGTTGATCAGCTGTTGCCATGCGTTGCAATAGTTGCACTTGCAACCATTCGCGTCAAGGGATATAGTTGCATACGCAACGACCTGCCGCATGCGCGGCAGGCGGCAGAATAGGGTGACGACCGCGCCGGTTGAACGCCACTCAACAAGGAGGAGTCAAATGTCAGCAGCACGATTCAAGCAGGTGGCCGACGCGGCCCGGATCGCGAAGGCCGTTTCAGCACTCAACGCGAAAGGGTTTTCCGCCCAGAGCGTCTCGAATGCCACCGCGGCAAAGGCGGCGGTGCTCGCGTTGATTCCCGCCGGATCTGAAGTCTTCACCTTCACCTCCGCAACCCTTGACGCTGCCGGCATCACCGACGCGCTCAACGCAGCGCCGTACGTGAGCCTGCGCAACAAGATGTATGCGCTCGACCGAAACACGCAGAGCGCCGAGATGCGTGCGATCGGTTCGGCGCCAGCCTTCGCTGCGGGCAGCGTGCACGCGGTTACCGAGGATGGGAAGCTGGTTGTCGCATCAGCGACTGGCTCCCAGCTCCCCGCCTATGCGTATGGCGCCGGCCATGTGGTCTTTGTGGTTGGGGCGCAGAAGATCGTCAAGGATCTTGCTGAAGCGAATGAGCGCATTGAAACGTATACGCTTCCGCTTGAAGACGTACGGGCGCAGGCGGCGTATGGCGTCAACAGTGCAATCAACAAGACCCTTGTGATTCACAGCGAGTTTCCAGGCCGCATTGACGTGGTGATCGTTGCTGAGGAGCTCGGCTTCTAATGCGCGGCGCGTTTGTAAAGAGCGCTGCGCTCGCGGTTGCCATCAACGCGGCGCTCTGGATTGCGGCTTCACTGATCGGCCTCGTTCCAGGACTTGGTGAGTCCACCTTCTTCGGCGGTGTGATCTTCGCTTCCATTGGGGCAACGGCTGCTGCGGCGATCGTTGCGAGCCGATTCACCGCGGCTGGGGCCCGAAGGCGATGGGCAGGCATCTCGCTTGCGATTCTGCTTGTTTCATTCGTCTCGCCGCTCGCACTCGGTGCGGGGAACCTTCCTATCTCGCCGTTCAATCCGGCAGACACCACGTATAACGACTTCCGCGGTGGATTCGGGATTGCGTACTCCATCTTGCACGTCACTACGTATGCGGCGGTGCAGCGCTTCATTGGGAAACAGATTCCAGAGTGAGTGGCTTCAGCGTCACGCGATTGAATCACGCTGTGCTCTATGTGCGCAGCGCAAAAGCGGCGGCCGAATTCTATGAAAAGGCGTTCGGTTTCGTGATTGCGGGAGAAGAGTTTGCTGGGAAGGCGATCTTCATGCGCGCCGCCACAACGGAGAATCATCACGACCTTGGGCTTTTCGAAGTGGGTCCGGAAGCTCCTCGCGCGGTGCGCGGGAGCACCGGCCTCTATCACTTGGCGTGGGAGGTGGGCTCTATTCGTGACCTTGCCGCAGCGGCGCAGACGCTCGGTGAGCTCGGTGCGCTCACCGGCGCGAGCGATCACGGCGTCAGCAAGAGCCTCTATGGGGCGGACCCAGACGGCAACGAATTTGAGATCATGTGGAGTGTCCCGGTATCCGCGTGGGGAGCGTTTGCAGAACATGCGGCAATCCTGCCGCTGAACCTAGAGGCTGAACTCGCGCGCTGGGGGTAGACTCCAACGCATGTCTGATCCGCTCGGTCCAATGCAGGGGAGCCTGCGCCTGGTCACCTTCATGACTGATTTTGGACTGCGTGATCCTTCCGCTGGCGTCCTCTCGGGCGTCGTACTTTCGATGACCCCAGACGCGCGCACCCTTGATCTCACACACGCCATCCCGCCGTATGACGTTGAGGCGGGCGCTGAGGCACTTGTCGAGTCGCTCGTCCATCTTCCGGTTGGAGCCCATGTGGCGGTGGTTGACCCGGGCGTTGGCACGCAACGCCGACCGATCGCGATTCGCTGCGTTCGCGGCGACGTGCTCATTGGCCCAGATAACGGCCTCCTCCTTCCGGCCGCCCACGCACTCGGTGGTATTGCAGCGGTGGTTGTGCTTGACGACGAGCGATGGTGGGGTCCGAGCCGAAGTCACACCTTCCACGGACGCGACCTCTTCGCCCCCGTCGCCGCGCATGTGGCGGCTGGTGTTCCGTTCGGCGATCTCGGCAGCCCACTCGACCCCTCACTCCTTGTTCCAGCCGCCGCACTCCCGCTTGACGCTAAAACTGGCGAGCTGCACACCGTCGTTCGCATCGTGGACGGATTCGGGACGCTCGTGTTGGCCGGCGACCGTGGCGACATCACCACATCACTCGGTGAACTTGAGCCGGGGCAGCCGCTCGGCATCACCATCGGCACCACAAAAATCCAGACCGTCTGGGCGAGCCGCTTCGGCGATGTGCCTGAGCAGGCTCCGCTCTGCTACATCGACTCCGCAGGGCGCTTGGCCCTAGCCGTAAACCGCGGCAGTGCGGCTGAGCGTTATGGGGCGACCCGACGCACCCCTGTTGTGATCACGCGCGCCTAGCGCGGCGCGCTCGCCTAACGCGCAACCTGACTGTTCGCCCGCAATCCCCTGCTATCCTCCACGTGCGGGGATTCACGAGGCCGATGCGCCGCGCATCCACCCTTGCCCCGCCGCCGACGCGACGACCTGTCGCGCTGATGTCATGAGCGGCTGCACACAGGAGGTAGGAACTATGAGCCGAAGAAACGCTCGCACCGCAGCTGGACAACCTGCACGTATGGCAGTTGTCTTGATGGCGGTTGCTATGTTCGTCGCCGCTTGTGGTGGCAGCGCCGCATCGGTTTCTCCGTCCGCTTCCGCGGACACGTCATGCGCGCCTGAGAACCTTGCGCTCAAGACGGCTGGCGTTCTGACACTTTCAACGGACAATCCCGCCTATAGCCCATGGTTCCAGGGTGGCAATGAAGGGTCAGAGGTGTGGATTGGCGACTACAACAACGATCCGGTCAAGGGACAGGGCTATGAAGGCGCCGTCGCATATGCGATCGCCGAAAAGCTCGGCTTTACTGCTGACAAGGTCACCTGGATTGTCACGGCGTTCGATCAGGCGTTTGCGCCAGGTGAGAAGGCGTTTGATCTCCTGCTGAATCAGGTCTCCATTAAGCCAGATCGCGCCGAAGCGGTGGACTTCAGCAACGGCTATTACGACGTTGCCCAAGGAGTTGTCACCGTTGAGGGGAGCCCGATCGCTGGTGCAACCAGCATTGCAGAGCTGAAGGAGGCGAAGCTTGGCACCCAGATTGGGACGACAAGCTACGACGCAATCATCAACATCATTCAGCCAGATCAAGAGCCAGCCGTCTTCAACACCATGGATGAGGCGGTCGCGGCCCTTGATGCGGGCCAGATCGATGGGATCGTTGCCGACGTTCCAACCACCTTCTACATGCGAGACGCGCAGCTCTCCGGTGGGGTGATCATTGGTCAGCTCGCTGGTACTGATGCGGGTGCAGAGCAGTTTGGCGTGGTGCTCCAGAAGGGATCACCGCTCACTGCATGCGTGAACACCGCGATCGACGCGCTGAAGGCTGACGGCACACTCGACGCACTGTTGCTCGAGTGGATCGGCGGCTCCGGCAGCGCGCCTATCATCGAGTAAGAATCAGTCGTTTGAAGGTGGCGACGGGGTCTGCCCGCAAGGGTCTCCTCGTCGCCACCCTCAGCACCCTCGTTGTCGCGGCGGTCCTCGCGTACACGGTTGGCACATCCCCCGCATGGCCTGAGGTACAGAAGGCTTTCTTCGACGGTCGCTACTTCTCCACCTCGCTCCCCGCGGTCGCTGAGGCGTTTACCATCAATGTGCGCCTCTTCATCATTGCAGAGCTACTCATCCTCCCGATCGGTCTGCTGATTGCGCTCGCGCGCTCCATCACCGCACCTGCACTCGCACCGCTCCGCATCTTTGCCACCATCTACGTGGACTTCTTCCGTGGCGTGCCGAGCATCTTGATCATCTATGTGCTCGGCTTTGGCGTCCCTGCGCTGCAGCTAGATGGCGTCCCAAAAGAGCCCTTCTTCTGGGCTCTCGTCACGCTCGTGCTGATCTACTCGGCCTACGTCAGCGAGGTCTATCGCGCTGGCATTGAGTCAATCCATCCGTCACAAGAGCGTGCTGCGCGAGCACTCGGCCTCACGCGCGTCCAGGCGCTGAGATACGTGGTGATCCCACAGGCCATGCGCCGCGTGATTCCGCCACTCCTCAATGACTTCATTGGGTTGCAGAAGGACACCGCACTCGTCTCGATTCTGGGCGTGGTGGAGACGTTCAAGCAGGCACAGATCCTGAAGGCGGCAAGCTTCAACTTCACGCCGCTGATGACGACGGCGCTGATCTTCCTCATCATCACCATCCCGATGACTCGTCTCGTTGACCGACTCGCCGCCAAGGACCGCAACGCGCAGCTGGGAGGAACACGCTGATGGCAGCAGCGGCGCGCACACGCGTCCCAGTCCTTGAACTGAAGGGGCTGAAGAAGCGCTACAACGGGAGGCTTGTCCTTGACGGGATCAACCTCTCACTCGCGGAGCACGAAGTGGTCTGCCTCATTGGCGCATCTGGGTCTGGTAAGTCAACACTCTTGCGCTGCGCAGATCTGCTCGAGCCAATTGACGGAGGGAGCATCAGCCTCGACGGGGGGCGCGTGGCATACGAGGATCGCGATGTTGACGCCACGCGTCGAAAGCTTGGCATTGTCTTCCAGGGGTTCAACCTCTTTCCGCACCTCACCGTTGTCGAGAATGTAGCGCTCGCGCCACGCGTTGCGCTCGGCTTAACGCCCGCCGCGGCTACACGTCGCGCCAAGGATCTCTTGAAGTCACTCGGCCTTGCAGAGAAGGCGCGCGAATATCCAGATCGACTCTCTGGTGGACAGCAGCAGCGCGTCGCAATCGCCCGCGCACTCGCCACAGAGCCGAAGGTGCTCCTCTTAGATGAGATCACGAGCGCGCTTGATCCTGTCTTGGTGGCAGAGGTCCTTGAGACACTGCGCGCACTCGCCGCAAGCGGCATGACGATGCTCATCGCAACGCACGAGATGGCATTCGCCGCAGATGTGGCAGACCGGATCTGTTACCTGGAAGACGGACGCCTCATTGAAGAGGGGACGCCGAAGCGGATCTTCGGTTCGCCGCGAGACCGGCGCACGAAGGAGTTCTTACGCCGCGTGCGGTCGATCAGCGGCGGACGTCGAGCACCTGGCCGGTAAGTCCGGAGGCTGCGAGGCGTAGGGTTGCGGCGGCAACCTCCTCTGGCGTCAGAAGCGCCGCGTGATCTTCATTAGGGAAGGCCGCCTGCCGCATCGGCGTGTTCGCGCGCTCCGGCGCGACCGCATTGACGCGCACCCTCGCCTCAATCCACTCATCGGCGAGCGCCTGTGTGAGGTTCACGATCGCCGCCTTGGTGGCGCTGTAGACCGCGTAGTTCGCGCGGCCCTTGGTGAACGAACTTGACGTAAAGAGTGTCAGCGATCCGCGATCGCGTGCAAGATACGAGTACGAGGCGCGTGCGAGATAGACGCTTGCAGCGAGATTGACGGCGAGCGTCTCGTGAATCTCTTCCTGCTGCTGAGACGCGAGCCCACCCGTATGCAGCACCCCCGCGGTTACAAAGAGGTCATCGATGCCGCCGAGCGCTGCGGCCGCATGGGCGAGTGTCGCCTCAGCCCCTGCAGCGGTCGTCACGTCATCGACGCCGCTTCGACCGGTGGAGTGCACCGCTGCGCCAAGAGCTGTGAGTTCGTTCGCGATCGCAGCTCCGATCCCCGAGGTGCCGCCCACGATCACCGCCTTGCGCCCACTCCAGTAGGCTCGATTGTTCTCAGGTGTCGTCGCCTTCTCTGGCGGGATGGACTGCAGTTGAATCAGGCGATCGGCGAGCACGTGATCGATTCGCGTGGTGATCTTGATGTTCTCTTCGGCACCATCAACGTGCAGGAGACGAGCGCCAGGAATGTTGCGCAAGACCAGAGTGCAGTCGTCGGTCGCCTGCGATCCTGCTGGTGCCTTTGCATACGCTTCTCGCAAGATCCCAACGATGAATCCTTGCGGCGTTTGACCGCGACGATAGAGGCTCCGATCCGGAATATCTTTGATCCGCTCTCCGTCAACAATGACGAGTGTGTCCGGTGTAGGGATGGTGGTGTCAACAGCATCTGCACGGCCAGCGACAAGTGGTGCGATCACGCGCGCAACGACCTCCTTGGCGAGGAGTGGGCGCACGGCATCGTGAATGAGCACTATGTCTTCATCCGCCGCGCTGAGCGCCACTAGCGCGGCGCGGGTTGACTCGTTACGACTGCTTCCACCTGCAACAACGGCAACGTTGACCCCTTGCAGCCCTTTCACGGCCTCCTGGGTCTCCTTCAGCCAATCTGGGTTCGCGGCGATCACGATCTGGTCAAAGGTGCCGCCAGAGGCGAGCGCCACCACACTTCGCCGCAAGACACTCTCCCCCGCCAGTCGAATGAACTGCTTCGGAATCTGATCGCCAAATCGCTGACCAGAGCCGCCTGCGAGGATAATGCCGAACTGCTTCACGCCGAGCAGCATACCCCCGCGCGCGGGGGAACCGCTCCGCCTACCGAGTGACTGGTGGGGGTATGCGGATCGCCTCTCCGCGAAGTGCTGGGAGCGCGACGCCGGTCACGAATCGCTCCGTTGCGCGACCGTCCATCACGTCGAATGAGGCTGCAGCAAAGTCCGCGACTCGCCGTAGGTCAAACTGCTTCGCCAGGATCCAACGTGCGAGCGCTTCCGTGTTCTCGACCACGGGGCCCGGAACGCCAGTTCGATAATCGAAGAAGAAGCCGCGCTCTCGCTCGTACGCCGTAAGGTCAGGGGCAAGGAAGGCCATCGGCCGGCCAAGCAGCGCGTACTCAAAGATGATGCTGGAATAATCCGTGACCAGTAGGTCCGCAGCGAGCAGCACCTCGTTCGCATCTGGCTCACCGGACGCGTCTACAACAAAGTCACCAACCTCGGCCGGGATGCGCATGGCTGACTTCACGAAGGGATGGAGACGGACGATGAGTCGATAGTCGCTTCCAAGCGCGCGATGCAGCGCGGCTACGTCAAGTAGTTCGGGCGCCTGAGCCCCCTTTAAGTCAGCCCCTCGAAAGGTTGGCGCATAGAGCACGGTGGTGCGACGATCTGTCAGGCCGAGTCGACTCCGCACCGCACGCTCCGCTGCATCACGACGCGGTGAAGGGGCGAGCGCATCGGTGCGTGGGATGCCGAAGGCGGCGCTGATCGTTTCAACCGGCTGTCCGAATGCGGCGGCATAGATCGGCGCGATCGAGGCAGACGAGACGAGTGTGAGATCGTAGTTTGCGTGGATCGGCACCCACTTTAAGAAGATCTCGTCAGCCCCCCACTCAGCCTCCAGGGTGGCTCGTCCGAATCGCTTGAACGCTCCGCACGCATGCCACACCTGAACAATGGTGACCCCTTGGCGCTTCTTCACCGGATAAATTGGGAAGAAGTAGTCATCCACAATGACAAGTCGGGAAGAAGCTACGCGATACGCGCGAATTGCAATGCGGACCACTGCGACAGCGAGACTGAGTACTGGAACACCGCCCTTGCGCTCGACTTGAGATTGGAGGTCAACAGTCACTTGTGGCGCTGGTTCCAGAGAATGAAGCGCGCGGTGAATCTCTGCGAGGTTCCCGCGCAGGGCCTCGTCACGATTTGCCGCAATGTAGACGCGCTCCTGGATCGGTTGCAGGCGAGCCACTCCAGCGCCGATTCGTGCGGCGAGAACGCGAATGATCGTGCGTAGCGGGAGGATCCGTCGTAGGCGTGTGGTGAGGGAGTTCAACATGGCGGGAGTATAGGATGCAAGGGTGAATCGACTTGAACTCACGCTCACGCGGCTTCTGCTTGGCCTCGTCAGCCTTGTGGCGCAGCGCTTCTCCATCAGGAACGAGGTGCTCTTCGCCTCCTCGCGCGATCGGGTGCTTGGACCGCAACTTGCCGCACTAGCCAATGCGTTCCACAACGCCGCACCAGAAGTGGCGCAGCGCGTGGCCCTCGCACCATACGGATATGGCCTTAGATCAAAGCTGCGCTATCTCGCCCACCTGGTCGGAGCCACATGGGCGCTCCAGCGCGCCAAGTTCACGATCATTGACAACGCGTGGCTCCCCGTGCACATCACCGCTCGCAGACGCGGGTGCCGCGTGATCCAGGTTTGGCACGCAGAGGGGGCCTACAAACGATTTGGACATGCGGCCCGAGGCGCAAGCACGCGCGCGGATGGCGCGCTGGGCGAATGGATGCATCGCGGATACGATGCGGCCCTCGTCTCATCAGAGCAGGTTCGCCCCGCATATGCCGAGGCCTTTCAACTTCCGATCGAACGCGTACATGCCGTCGGGCCTCTACACGGTGCGTGGCTGGCGCGTGCATCGGAAGTGGCTGAGCGAGCCAACGCCCTTCGAGAGGAGTACCCGGCACTCAAGGATCGTCACGTTCTCCTCTATGCCCCAACGTTTCGCGGGCGCGGCATCAGTAGAATATCCGCACTCACGATCTCACCTGATCTGATCGCCGCCGCACTGCCGCCTGACTGGATCGTGTTGATTAACGCTCACCCACTCGTGCCAATCACGGACGCTGCAACGCATCCGTCGTGCCTGATTGTTGATCGCAGAACCCCAGTCGAAGATCTCTTCCCCGTCGCCGACGCACTGTTCACAGACTATTCGTCATCTGTCTTCCTCTGGTCGCTCTTGGCGCGGCCGCTCCTTC
>JACCDP011407922.1_pt1 | contig 17954 bp, 10 predicted proteins | sample 7445841 | NCBI WGS metagenome assembly JACCDP01 (sample SAMN15323441, study PRJNA562643) | freshwater metagenome | isolation source: river surface water | place: USA:Blue River Watershed | collected 2017-08-17
AATGCAATCAACAAGCCACGGTGGGTGGGGTGAAATGGTCGTGCCACTCCAAACCTTTACCATTGATAAATCGTCTCTTCAAGCTCCGCAAAAATATTACGAATCCAGTTTTCAACAATACAAGGAACGTCTGATTTCTTCCATTCAATACAAGGTGTCTTCGTGCGTTATGGACAATTTAAGTCTCTTGACCCCCTTTTTACAAGTACAATCATGGGACAGTAAAAACGGAAAAATAGAATTGTTGCTCGATTTACACAACCCCTTGCATTTAAAAATTGTCCAGTTTCAAGATTATATTTTGGATTCCTTGGTAGCCAATCAACAGTCGTGGCTCGGCACAACATACCATACTCGTGACAGTTTGTATCATTGTTTTCGACCAATGATTGTGGGAAATGTACTCAACATATACTTGCACGGAAATAATAACGGGGTCGGTAATTGCGGCCGTGTATGGATTTATAAGGATGGGGGATGGAGCAAAGGTGTCAATGCCCAAAGTTTTCAAAAAAATGATATTGTACGTGTTGCCTTACGGTTTCAGGGTCTTTGTTATTTGGGAAATCCATACAAAAATAACAAGCTCATGTTTCGTTTACAACATCAAACTTTGGGAATTTTTCATAAAGTATAAGGGTGGGATTTATACAAGTTTGAGGGTGGCCACACTGACGGCAAAAATACTCAAAAAGAGATTGACGGAATTACTGATTAAGAGAAAGGGGGTTAAATATTGCATGTTGGTATTAAAGTAAATGTATACCAAAAAGGTAAAAATGATTACTGCGGCGGCTGTGACACCGCCAATAATGGCAAGTTGATTCTTATAATTCACATTATCACTACTGGGGCTTGTTGCACCAATATAGATCATGACGGTAAGAACACATGCAAATAATAAAACACTCAATATGGGGACTATATATTCATTCATATTACGACTTCTAACGTTGGAATCGATTTATTTTAAGCACGATATGAGGATGCAATGATGGTTGCAGGAGAGGATGCTCCAATTACGGCGTCGGGTATTTTAAATATCATAAAAATAAACAAGAATAAGATGACAAGAACAAGAATCGGTACAATAATATACCAAAACGTATTCATATTCAGAGTTTTTTCTTGATTCTCGGCCATTGTTCCTTCTTCTACATTCAATGTATTTTCTGTTGAATGTAATAGATGATGTGTTGACGATGGACATGTTTTATCGCAAATCACAACGGCAACGACCCCAAAAGCAACGGGGTGGATATAAGCAAACCAAGAAACGCACCAATCCTCCAAAGCCGGGAAATGCAATTTGCCACCCACGCATCAAGTCCCGACGAAACGGATGTTTACCTGAAACGGTCAAGAAACAGTTGCAACAATGGAGTGGTGTATGTGGAAAAAATGAACGGTGTTTGGTGACCCATTCGTCACTGTCGTCCAAGCAAAAACAAGATATTTTAAAGACATATTTTCGTCCAAAAATGCCAAAAGAATGGATTGAGGATCCTGACATGTGGTTGAGTAGTGTGGATATTGAAGCAGTCATGAAACAATATATGGAAGCAAAACCGGAATACCATTTCTTGGGAGTGGTACCCATTGACTTTTCCGTCAAAGATCCATACGATAAGACACGGCAAAAATGCTTACAACCCCAATTTTGCGAAATCGATATTACCGGTTTCAAGAAACGAGGAGTCAAATATTTGGGAGCCGTATTTAACTTGGACCCGCATTTCAAGAGCGGAAGTCATTGGGTGGGTCTCTTTATTCATTTGCCCAAAAAGGCCGCCTACTTTTTCGATTCATACGGCATGAAACCCCCAGAATACGTTGCCAACTTTATGCGATTTTTGGATAAACAATTGCCTGGTATTACCCTGAAATACAATGAACGCCGCTTTCAACACGGAAATTCAGAGTGTGGTATGTACAGCCTTTACTTTTTAATACGTATGATGGAAGGAGAGCCGTTTGAACATTTTTGTCACCATGCCATTGATGATAAATACATGTTGGAGTTTCGGAAAATATTATTTGACCCTACGCCGGATTAAACAAGACTCAAAGACTCTTACCATAATCCATTATTAGAGACATGAATCGTGGTATGAATCAACCAACACCGACCGTGGTCGACCAATTTTTTAGTCCAGGAAATGAAAACTACTTACAATCCGTATTACAAACCGAAATTCAACGAAACTATGGACAAATCACGGGAAAAGTACAAACACGGCTCGTAAAAGCATGTGACCACTACATGAACGCTGTGTGGGAAGCAAATGGACCCTCCATGAATGTACAAGGCCTCAATCGTGAAGTCGTGTCCGCATGTATGAACGACTTTGCATCTTACTTCCGACGTGAATCTAACGGTGTTTCTATGAATGCTACTCAAGTGATTCAAAGTCGTCCCTCTTACGAAACGGAGAAATTAGCCTTGGATACAAGTGCAAGTTTTGAACGATTGCAAAATGAACGCATGGGGGCTAGCACGGGACGCCCCGCCATTCCGAATGAATTGAGTCCTGTGATTGTCGAAAAGAGTGGTACCGAAGCCATTACCTTGTATGAACAAGTCAAGAAGGCACGAGAAGGCGAATACGCATTAACCGCTCCTCAAAATGCACGGGTGGCTGAAGGAGAAAATGTCATTGTGCAACGACTTTTACCCAACCCTCCTGCCGGTATTTTTAATGACCCCAATCAAAACCCAACCTTGGCTCTTCCGAGTGCAATCTCAAATCGTCCCAATCTCAACCAAGACATTGTCGTCAAACAAGATTCGGTGGTGTCGTACCGTGAAACGGAAAACAACTTGTTTATTTACAGTGCCGATCGTGACTGGTTGTACAATACAAAGGAAAATCGTTACAACTTTAGTGTCAACTTTGATCCTGCCAACAATCGTCAAGGGTTTACCTTGAGTCCCAGTGCAACCATTAAATTCAAAAATATTGTGCGCATTGAATTGGTCAAGGCCATTGTACCTGCTGAAGGGTTGGACACCTTGGTCAAGAATAGCGGCACCAAAGCAAGTCCTTCATATGACAGTAGTACACGTCTCAATATCTTATCCTTTCCATACAGTGTCTTACGAATTCCTGAATTGGACGGAAACAATTATGGTACCGACGATGGACTCAATAATTCCTTTGGGGTCATTCAATACGACGCCAACTGGATTTCGGATAACGACAATATGACGGACAGTAAAGGGTATTTGGCATTGATTCCAAAATTCCAAAAGTGTCAACGTGTCTATGCACCAGCACCCAAGGATACGATACAAAAGCTGACATTACAACTCAATCGCCCTGATGGTACTAGTATTAGTACCGTGGATGATACTCTCAATATTCAAAAAATCTTTAGTCCAACCCGCCCTCCCACTGGATTTACAACGACAAGTATTTACGATATTTCCGATTCCAGTCAATCGAATCAATACATTTTTGTACAAACCAGTACCTACTTTAGCCGATTTGCCTTTTCCTCTTCCGACCGTATTCAAATCAAGGGGATTGATACAAGTTTAATTACCGGCAATGATCGTGCAAAGGCGGAACTCAAGGAGTTTTTAGAAGGAACCGGTGGACATTTAATCGCAGGAATTGGGTATACTAACAGTTCCAACGTGATTGTGGATGGACCTAACGCCGCAGGATACGCAAATGTATTAATCATACGTTCCCGATTTGATGACCCTACTACGGGAAGTGTTGGTGTCAGTGAGTTTGGTGGAACAGCGGCTACCTTATTGGCACTCAATAATGCAACCAAAGATGTCACATTTACCGGTGCACGTCTCATTAACCTCAATCGTCAAACAACGTTTGTATTACGCATTATTACTCGTGAAATGGACCCTACGAGCCGTTTACGTCCCGATAACTTGTATTAAGAAGCTTGTATAATACGTCATGATATTTTTACAAAAAAGAGTTTTTGTAAGATTATTATAGAGTATGGAACCGTTAGTAGGCCTTGCATTATTGGCTGGAGGAGGCCTCTATATGGCTCGACAACAAAAAAAGAAACAGCCCTTTGTGGATGTTCAAGTAAGTGCTGATATTTTAAAGGCAATTCGTGATTCATCCGGCCCTGCTATGGCATCGAGTTATAATAACTTTGTTACCAAAGGTGCCGAACAAAATAACCCAATGATGGACATTTCAGACCCCAAGAACTTGCCTGGTGTCAATAACAAAAATGCAACAGTAAGCGACGTGCGAAGAGTCGACGAATCGTTGGATATGGCATTTAAAGAACCGGTCATTAGTCCATTTCTTGATTTGACAGTTCAATCAAGCCCAACCTCGCAAACCGGTCAACTTAACGCAAGTTCACGTGAAGGGGTCATTCGTTTTGTCGAAAAGTGTGAATCCATAAAAACCGCCGATTGTAGTGCGTTTGATAACAAGGCATTTGCTGACAATTGCGGCATTTGTTTGGACGAAGGAATTGACAGTGATGTAAAACCCCATAACGGCGGTCTTCTTGTCACATCCGTGTCGAAAAAAGAAGCGGAAACTCTTGCCCAACAAATGAAGAGTCGTCACGTGAATTACAAGCCCACCATTGGAAAATGTAAACCCAATCGTTTTGCAACCAGCAAGCAACAATGTTTGCATTTGAAAAAATTGGTTGATTGCGAAAAGAAGCGAAACTTTGATGTGGAAGGGTGTAGTATGTGTGTCCAAAACGAAAATTTCTTTTATGTGGAACCTGAAGCTCAAGCAATAAGTTCCGGATTAATCTTGCGAGGAAAAGGGTTTGCTCAAATTACAACCCCTGCAGGTACCCAGAAAATCAATCTTTCAAATTCAACTGACGGAAATAGTATCAAACTCAATGCAAATGATACTGCAATCATAACGGTATTACCCGATGATAGTGGTGAGGCACCTTTTATTGCAGGATTGGTTCAAGGAAATACATTTAATAACGGGGCAGGCGGAACGTTTAAACAAGACATTCATCGTCTTATTATGGTCGACCAAGAATCGGGCTCAAAACCGGTTTCTTCTGGAGTCTTGAATATTGAAGGAACTCCTTGCAAAGTATTACGCCCTGCACGTGGAAAGGGTGGCATGCGTCTGGAATTATACAATCCCTTTTATTTTATTGATCCCACGGACCCCATTTTTATAAATGAACCTGAAGCTGCAAAGTGCGATATTGGACCCGTCATTAAAACTACCACCGCCGCACAAAAATACAATTCTGGCGTGTGTTATAAAAAACCGAACGGTCCTGGAAAGTTTACCGAAGAATGTTTAGTCGATTTATGGGTCAATTCTGGATGTACACCCCAAGGACAAGGGTATCCCAACAATGAAACCAATCGACGTGCCCTCATGTACGACCAAAATGGGGTTGCACGTTCCTTGGCCGAAATTTCCGATTATTTATACAATCAATCTGCGATTGCCTATACCGGTCGTAACAGCGGTGGTACAATGCTTCCCATTGTCGAATGGGATAAGATCAGTATGTACTTTTTGGGAAAATCACGAAAAACACCCTGTGATGTGGAAGAACGTGAAACCGGTCCTTTACCCACCGCATGTTTGCAATATTTGTGGGATGATTTGGGTCTTTGCGACAAGGAAGGTACATTATATCCAAAGAGCGAAGGGGCTGTTCAAATGGCTCAAAAAATGGGTGGTGTCGATAAGGTAAAACAATTCTACAAAAGTTTGTACGAAATTGCCAACAATAATAATTTGGGAGACGATGAACGGAAAAATGTCATTGAACGTTGTTACGGTGTCAATTACGTCAATCGTGAAGGTGCATCCGTCAACAAAAAGTCGGCATCGGCCATTCCTTACGAAACTATTTTTGTCTTGGGGCCCTATAATATGGCTCCTTGGGGAGTCTCTGGAAATTTTCCCGATAAGGATGCTCAATGGATTAGTGCATATGAAGGAAGTGATAAATGGTCCCATGATATGCGTTCAGACTTTTACAAGGGTCCTTGGGGGAAAGTCTTGAGTGCAACCTTTGTCAAGGAATATATTAATCCAACCATGAACAGCATTGACGCCCAATTGATTTACATGATTGATAATCGTGGATTTGTATACATGGACGATAAATTGTTGGTCAATGATTCTGGCGGTGGTTGGGGTGGCGATTGGCCAAGAAATACCATTGATATTAAAATCACCCCTGGAAAACACGTCTTCCGTGTCATTCAAGCCAACGATGGAGGTCCTGAAGGATTACTCATTTCGGTCATCGACAAGGCCACCAAAAGACCATTATTTCACACAGATTCTTCCTGGAAGGTAATGGCAGATCAAAAGAATACCTTGGATGACAGCAGCGTAAATCGTGAAGTAGACACCTATTTACCCTTTGGTCTCAAGGGCCAAAGCATTCGTGCAACCACTGCCAATATTTGTGCTGATATTGAAGGTGCTTCCCAAGCCCCCAACAGTCGTCTTATGACATATAAATGCCATGGAGGAGGTAACCAATCCTTTACCATGAATGAAGATGGTCAAATCATTGTCGAACTCGGTGGAAATTGTTTGGAAGTCCAAGAAAAGGCAAATTCGACCCTTGGAAATAACAATGCTGTTGTGCAAAACAAATGTGACAAAATGAATCCTCGTCAAAAATGGAGTTATGATCCCTTGACGCAATCCTTACGTCCCGAATACAAGGTAAAGGATCCTGCCAATCCGAATGCCAGTAATAAAGGTGCATGGTGTTTGGATACAAACGGTCCTCTCGGTCCTTCTGGAAAAACCATGCTTGTCTTTCCATGCCATGGGGGTGCTAACCAACGCTTTATTGCCGGCCAATCGTATAGCAGTGCAAATACTGTTTTGGTTGGACCCAACCCACTCAAAGTAAGACGAGAATCTGTAGTATTACGTGATATCTTTTTGAATAATAGTTATACCTTGGAATTTACTATTAAACCCGTGGCTTATGTCTCCCAATGGGCCAATATTTATCGGTTTACATCAACGAATGCAAACTGCTGTAATTTCAATGGAAACGCTGTAGATCGTATTAACGCCATGTGGTTCTGGCCTGGAGATACACGTCTCCATCTTGTCATTGCCGATCCACGGGACGGAAACTTTAATTTAAATAGCCCTGAACGTCTCCCCCTTGGACGTGACAGTGTCATTAAAGTCGTCGTCAACGGCGATACCATTCAATTATATATTAACGGAAATATAAGTGATCAACGTACCCTTGCTCAATCGAATGCACGACGTTTCAAGGGGCGGTGCAACTTTTCATGCAGCGATAATATGCATGAACCCGTGAATGCTTCCATCAAAAACTTTACATTGAAGAATGATGTTCAAAGTTACGTCGATGGCCCTGGATTTAATCCTTGGATTTAATTGAGCTTTTTTTCCTTCTTTTAATAATAGAATATGTTTGCATCATTAAAAGAAGCTTTTACGGATGGAGGTCCGCAAACCATGCAAGACCTACCAAAGTTGTTTACACAACAATTAACGAGTCCTGTATTATTGCGAAATGAACGGGACCGACAAATTTTACGAGGTACCGGCGATGCTTTGAATGTTGCAAATGTTGTAACCCGACAACCCTACCAAGATAACAATCTTTATGACCAAGGTGCATCTATGAATTTGAGTGACCAAAATATTAAAAATCAAGAAATGTGTAAAACAACGGATTTGGATTCACTCATGCAAAGTGTCGACCCTTACGCCCCTGTACGTTGTGGATGGATTTATGAAAAGGGAGACGCAGGGGTTCCAAAAATGAGTAAAGGCTATTTGGGATTGGAAGCCGGTCCATTGACAAAGATATTTAAAGAACCCGATTTGAAACCATCCCAAAAATGGTTTTGGAATTTGGAAGATGCAAAAAAGGCAATTTTAACGGATAATTGTCGCACATTGGTGACCTGCGAACAAGCCGGTACCGGCCAATATCAAAATGTATGTGCATATGATAAAACAAAAGGATACGGTATTCCAGTCAGTAAAAGCGGTGATCCATTATACCCTGAAGACCCCTTTTTTGGTGGGTTACGCAAGAACTTGATTTATAATGGCGGTCAATGCCCAAAACCTGAAGAACTTGCACGACTCCGTGGAGGAACTGCAACGGCTGCAGATGCAGATGGTGGTGCAGGTGAATTTGTGACGGTTGGAGGTTTCCAAATTAATAAAACCTTGTGTACACCCGACGATAAAGGACAATTACCAAAGAACTGTATTTTGAATTTAATTACCTCGGTGGGTTGCTCTGATAATGGTGCATTGTACCAAGCATTATCTCGTCAATCCAAGCCAGGCGATTTTGGTGCTGGTCTCAAAACACGAAATGCCTACAAGTTGTACCAAGAACGTTCCTTTGACCCAATTAATAATGATCTTATTACCCAAGGAAAGATTGATGTGAATACTGCCTTGAAAAATATTCGAAATATTAATAACTATGCCGGTAAAAATGAAATGCGTGGCGAAGTCTTTGCGGCTCGTGATTTATGTTTAAAGGAAGGTGCATTGGATAAATTTGATTTTTGTTTGGAATATAATGATAATACAAAGGGTCCCTACCGGTTGGATTGTTTGCAACGTGAATTCCGTCGCCAAGGGGGGCAAACGACAGGAAGTGAATATCCAACCGAACAGAAACTTCCCTTGTACAATAGTCTGGACAATTGGGGTGCGGTTCGTCGTGAAATTGCAAAATTACGTGGAAAAATGTATACCAACAGCTATGACGTTCAAAAGGAGGGTCTCTTACAATTCTTGGGAATTCAACGTGATAAGGTTGCCTTCCAACAAATTGAATATATGAATGGGGTCGAAGTCTTTTGGTATGACCGTCGTGATGGTACCTTTATTGGTCGTCGTGTTCCCCAAACACGGTTTATTGCCCCCTTTATTCACTGGCAAGGCGGCGACGTGGATGATACTGGATTAAGCGACCTTGTCCAATTCCAAATGATTGCCAATATTCGCCCATCCGCAGATTCCGTGGTACGCTTCTATTTGGAAACCGACGACCGCAGTCGTTTTGCAATCAATAACGAAAAGATTAATGACCCACCCTTTGTATTTAGTTACGATACCCCCAGTGAAATGAATCGTTGGTATGATCAAGCACCTACTTTACATCGTGACAATATGTGCAAGGCTTTACAAAAGGATGGTCCTAACTATTTCATGGCATTTTGGCAAGAAGCGTACGGTGTTGCCGACTTTAAAATCTTTGCCACCCAATGCGTCGGTGAAAACTTTAAAGGAAACGGTAGTCTAGTCCCTCCTTCTTGGTGGAGTTTGACACAAGAACCTGATGCCCCCATGTTATCCTTTGCCGCACAACCGTTTAGCGGAGGTGCATCCGTCTTTACGGATTATCGTTTGGTCAGTATGTTTTACATCAATTGGAATAAAAACATGCAAGTCATAAAACAAAAAATCGACAGTATTCCTGGAATCATGGGTTACTTGCCAATTACACAAGGCACTACCGGTTTTATCAATCGTCGTATTCGTCACACTGCCGTTCGTACCATTACCTTTGTATTTTCCATGGATGAACTTCCATTCAAGGGTTCCTGGAAACAATTATTTTACTTTGGGGAATTAAGTGTGGGAATTTCGTTTGCAGGAAATCAACCCAAAATCTATGTCAGTGGATTTGCCGGCGGTCGTGTCCATGAATTTGATGTCCAAATTGAAGTCGGCAAGATCTATCATTTGACGGTCATGTATTCCAGTCCAAACCGTTCATCCCCGCCTTCCAAGGTAATCGCCCAACTTGTCGATATAACCAAGGCCAAGAGCGTATCCTTCCCCAGTGGTGGCGTCAATAGTACCGTCATTGACAAGGGTTCAAACCTATTCAACAAGACCGACAAGAACTATTTTGTCATTGGAAGTCAAGCCAACCCCGCCAATACTGCGTCGTACAAATTATACAGCGTCAACTTCTTTGACTATGAATTCAGTAGTCGTCATTATCTTCGTGATACACAAAATATATGGGCTCGTGCATGGATTGATCGCACAATTGCATAATGAACAGGGCTTAAATTGTTATTCGTTTTATAAAGTAAATGGAAGTTTCCTCTATAAAACGTGCATGGGAAAAGATTGATTGTGTCTATGTCATTGGACATTTGAAATATGAAGAAAAACGTGTGCGGCGTGTACTCCAACAATTACAAGAATTGGAATGCCCTCGTGAAAAAATAAATGTGTGTGCCCCAACCTGGGGAAAAGAATTGAAGAGTGAACAGTGTTTTGCCGTATACGACCCGTGGCTCGAACGTAATTTTCCATGCTTTGTGTTTAAAAGTCGTGGATTAAGTAAAGGCGAAATCAGTTTGAATTTGAATTTTCATAGTGCCGTGGTCGATGCACACAAGAAACAATACAAACACATTTTGGTCTTGGAAAGCGATGTCATGTTTCGCAATGATTTTGTGGAGCGATTTCCAATTTTTATGGAAAAGACAAGTGCAATGGAATACGATTATATTAGTTTGAGCGACGGAACCGGTACCCACAATGGCCCCTGCACCCTACAAAATATTCACAGTCGGCCCCAGGAAATCTATCCTGGAAAAATGCCGTTTCCCTTTCGGTGCACGGATAGTATGATGCTGGGGTCACAATTCATTGCATTTTTAGCACAACATTTACTTCCCTTTCGTGATTGTCTCGACTGGGAACTCAATTTTCGTATGCTTCAATATCAGGGCAAGGCATTTTGGGCCGAACCCCATTTGATTGAACAGGCAAGTCTAAAACGGGTCGAAGGAAGTATTTTAGAGGCCGAATAGTTTACTTGTTTGGTTTTTTATTATTTCGGGTTTTGATAAGAACTGGGACTTTTGTTCCATTTTCACGGGTCTTCATATAGGCAACTCTCTTCTTTGTATTTCGATTATACAAATATTGCGTTGGAACTCCCTTTTCGTCCGCTTCTTCCTTTACATTATAGATTTTTCCTTTGACGGTATACGTTGCCTCTTTTCGCATTACCGGTGGTGGGGGAGGAGCGACAACCGGTACAGGGACGACAGCTGCGTCTTGTAGTGCAGCCGAAGCACTGACACCCACGGGGACGGCAACCGGTCGTGCAATTCCTTGTGCACCCGTAATACGGTGGTTTTCAATACGTGGGTCAAATAAAAACTGGGATGCTTGGGCACTCGACACATTGAGGATATAACATCCAATGGGCTCATCGGCGGTATAGTTTTCCGCAAGATTGAGAGGACAATCGACGGCGGCACGTTTTAATTCATACAAGAATTCATTGTTGAGTTTTTCCTTTTCATTACTCAAATTCAAAATATGTTCATCGGTGGTTTTATTGTCATCACTGGTTAACAATTTGTAAAACTGGGTCCCTTCACCACGAGTCACATCCTTCATCGCATCTTTGAATTTCATAATGTACGTGTAAATGTTGACAAAGCGTTGGTCTTCAGGCAAGTCCGAGTGACTGCAAATACGAATGGCACGACCCTTGACTTGTTGAATACGCACATTGTTCCAGTAGGGTTCCATAATATGGACGGCACGAACCGAACGGAGAGAAAGACCTTCTGCACCGGCACCGGTAATCATAAAGACTTTACATAATTCGCCCTTCAAGTTTTTGGTGGCATAATAACTGTTGGTGGGAATGGCTTCACTGTCGTCGCCCAAAAGACGGGTCGCACGAATATACGAATGGGAATCTTCTGCGACCGGTGTAATATTTGGGTTGGCTGCCAACAATACTTGCTTGATTTTGGTGGGAAGTTTTGCAATATCCATGTTAAATACATCCTTCAAGGTGTTACGAATGTCGTCTGATTCACGACCACTATAAATAATGTACCGTGGTTGCGTGGGATTTTCGAGTAAACTCTTTTTCGTGTTTTCCGAAAATTGCATATTTTCACGTTTTGTACCAACAATTTCCAAGGGGGCAAATCCGTTGGCTTCCATGGTAATTGCAAAAAGACCAAGACCTTCAAGGGTACGAAATTGACTGTAGACAAGACTGGAACCATCAATTGCCATGATCTTTTCAACCATGGCCTTGTATTTTGGACTATATTGAATAATCTTGTCGAGCCGTAAAAAGTTGTCTTTATATTTTTTGATTTTTTCAATGGTGCAGGAAACACGATCTTTATACAAGGGTAGTGTGTCACAATCAACCTCTTCGTCATTGCTGCTGTTGCTGTTGGAATTACTATTCGAGTCTTCACTATTGCTATTGGAATCTTCTTCTTCACTTGAACTTTCGCTCGATTCCTCTTCTTTGGCTTCTTCTTCACTGGAACTTTCGCTACCGCTTGAATTTTCGCTACCACTTGAACTTTCGCTACCGCTCGAACTCTCATTACTACTGGAATCTTCACTGTTGGAATTTTCCGAATTACTATTTGAAGTCGAATCTTCGCTGTTGCTATTGGAATCTTCACTGTTGGAATTATTTCCTCCTTCCATAGAACTCTCATCGTTTGAGGAACTCTCATCGTTAGAGGAATTCTCGTCGCTCGAAGAATTCTCTTCATCCGATTCCACCAATGGCTCCCCTTCCTTGACGTCGGCAACTGTTTCGTCCGTTGCCAAATCATTTTTGACATCATCTTCACTCTTTGGAAAGGGACGTTTAATACTTAATGGAAAGGCAAAATTACACAAGGAACGACTGCGGAAACGATATGACATGGCCCCTTCCATGACTTGTGCACCTTCATCAAAACCGGTTGCAGGCTTTGGCTTGGACTTTTGTTGGTCTCGTTCCATTTCACGAGCTTCACTGTATGGAATCATGGCAAAATCACTCATGTCCACATACACAATTTCGTCCGATTCCACCCGTGGCATAAATTCTTCTCGTGCACCACGATAATACGAAATCAGACCAGTCATACGCTCACAAAAGATCTCCTTGTTAATCATTGTTGAGTTGGATTTCTCAATAAAATACTTTTCAAAATTTTGACGCTCTACAGGAAATAAGGGAAGGGCTTCAAACTTCTTTTGAATTGTAGCCGAACCTCCCAAATCTTGAATTTTCTTCAATACATCGGCATAAATTTGCTCAATCGTTTCCAACGGATGCGATTCTTCATAATGCATATAGATTTGTTTTCCATCTTTTTGCGTCTTGACATAATTATCACGCACCTTGGTAAAAAAGATTTCCGTAATATTGGTTTTTGGAATACTACTGAAATATTCGACCCGTGGATGTTCGGCCAAAATCTTTTTGATTTTCTCAATGTACGTCGATTCCACCGTGGGAATGGTCATGGTAACTCCGTGAAAATACCCATGCACCAAGTTTCCTAAAATCCCAATTTCGTCATTAAAATTGACAATCGGTGTACCACTCAACGCAATAATCTTTGCATTTTGTGCACCACTAATCAACGCATACAGCAAGATTGCACGATTATATTTCACCCCTTCTTTTGGTATCCATGGACCCGTCGTAATCGGATCCTTCTTCAAAAACGTTTCCACATTATTACTCATTAAACGAGTCAAGTTGTGGACTTCATCAATCACTACCACTGCATCATCAAAGGCACGTTTTAATAACAAATCTGTTAATTGTTTCACAGAGACACCCGTGTACCCAATAAAGGTAATATTGCCTTCAATCGTGGCATTAATCTGGTTTTTAATGGCTGTCTTTTCCCATTCTGGAAGCGAATCATAATTGGGGGTCGACGATTTGTTGAAATCAGGCATGAAAAAGACACGTTGTTCACGAATCCGATTCTGTAATACTTTTTTAATATAGGTTTCTGGAATCTTTGCATTATGAATGGCGAATAATTTATAACTTTCATCATCCAAACGATACTTGACCCAATAGTTTTGTAACTTAAAATGCTTGAACCCGCAAAAGGATAATTCACCAATAAAGTTTCTCTTGAGGGCGACAGGGGTCAAGACAATAATCTTCTTTTGATGGGAACCGTACAAGGCTTCGGCGGCAGCAATCGACGTACAAGTCTTTCCAGAACCGAGACCATGATAGACCAAAAGACCACGATACGGTGTGGCTTGACGCATGTATTCACGCACAAAACTTTGGTACAAGTTCATCGTTACATCACCGGTTCCTTTTACGTCACAAGCGTCTCCTCGTGTCTTGTCGGCTTCAGTACGCATCGGCAACGTAAACCCCGCAAACGTGTTTTGAATGTATTTGCTAAACCCTTGAAAAGACGGTGGCATAAACGATTGGGCAACTTCGTTTGATATTTTATATTTGACATCGGATATTGCTCCTTCAATGGCAGATTGCATACGTAAAAGTTCGGGGTCTTGTGCACTCACAACTCCTGGAACCACAGGAGGAACCTCCACTTCTGGAGCCACCTCTTCAGGTGCGACCGAAGCGGATGCGGATGCAGCCGACGGCAATTCTGGAATCGGTGCAAGACTCGGTTGGACTTTGGGTTTGAGTACGACCGGCTTGAGAATGGGTGCACTGGTTGCAGAACTAATGGCCGACGGTGTTGCCATCGTTGTGGGTGTGCCCAATGAAGCCGTGGGTCGCGTCTTTCCAAACATGGATGGATTGTACGTGGAAGCCACGGGTGCTTGGGCGGGTGTTACATTTGTAATATCGGTCGACGCCTCTTCCGTTGGAACGGTTTCACTCTTTTTTACAACAACCCCTCTTAATTGGATACCTGGTGGTCTACGTGGTCCACTTGGCTTTTTTGATTCCATACTCTATTGGTAGGGGTCATCTTTTTATGAGAAATTATACGACGCCGTTTAAAGAAACAATGAGCTTTTAGGATAGAATTACGATGAAAATGATGTCTCTTCTTGTTTTGATGCTTCTTGCGTTTGTACACGGTTCCTTCTTGGACTTTTCAGTATTTGAAAACAGTACCGAAGAAACCAATTCCAGTTTTATTGCAAATATTGCCTATGTGGAACAAGACGTAAATCAATTGTACGAAAAAATGCTCTATGAACGTGAAGTGTTTTTGAAACCGGCCGAAGAAGTGAGTCCAGCGGTCGTCGATACATCGGAATCGTGGGACGATGGGTTTACCATTTTGAATGAAAAAACGGGACTCCAAGAAAAAGTATTACAAGAAATTCTTCGAGTCAAGAACGACAGCATGACCATTTTGGAAGTATGTACCGAAAGTACCAACAACACCATGGTGTGTGACCAAGTCTTTATTTTTTATATGCTGACACCCAACGAAACACAATACGTGAAGCGAAACTTGCGGCGTGATGCATAATCATACTTAAAATTTTTTCACAAGTATTTATAGACAAACATGACATCCCTCTTGTTTTTCACATTTCTTGCACTCTTTGCACAACACGTATCGTGTGATATTGACTTTTTAGAATGGTCAAGTAAGCACAAGAAGAATTATAAAAGCGAGGAAGAAACCTTTTATCGTCACAGTGTCTTTTATAAAAATTTAAAGGAAATCGAACGTCGTAACAGTCTTGAGCGTGGGTTTAGATTGGCAATCAACAAATATGCCGATTTGGATTGGAAGGAATTTCAATACAGTGCAATTCACGGCTACAATCCTCGTAAAAATTATTTCCGACACCAATACGCTCCCCTTGAATACAGTGGTCTTGCCGAAAGTATTGACTGGGTGAGTGCAGGTGCCGTTACACCGGTCAAAAATCAAGGACAATGCGGAAGTTGCTGGGCCTTTTCGACCACCGGTGCCGTGGAAGGTGCCTGGTTCTTGTCCAGTGGTACCTTGGAATCTTTTTCCGAACAACAATTGGTCGATTGCAGCAATAGCCAAGGAAACCAAGGATGTAACGGAGGAATGATGGACCAAGCCTTCCAATACATTATTCAAAACGGTGGTATTTGTACCGAGGCTTCCTACCCGTACCAAGCCGCCGATGGTGTATGCCAAAAGTGTAACGTTGTGGGAAAGATCAACAGTTATGTCGATGTCCAACCCAATAACGAAACCGCACTCATGGTGGCCGTCATGAAACAACCCGTAAGCGTTGCCGTGGAGGCTGATGGATTCGATTGGCAGTTTTACAGTGGGGGTGTTGTCACCGATAGTTGTGGAACCAATTTAGATCACGGTGTGTTAGTCGTAGGATACGGCACCGATGCATCCTTGGGGGATTACTGGAAGGTAAAAAATAGTTGGGGACCCGATTGGGGCGAAAGCGGTTATATTCGTTTGGGCCGTGGAAGTAAATATGCACCCAATGGGCAATGCGGAATCTTAATGGACCCTTCTTATCCTGTTGTTTAGACCCGCTGATGCTCGTCTTGGTGCTCTAGATATTCGAGAGCAAGACGACTGGCTTCTTGTTCGGCGACCTTTTTGTTTTTCGCACTGTATTGTGCAATGACTTCATCATGGATGTTGAGTACACCCATCGTGAAGATACGGTCGTGAATCGGACCCACAGCAGCAATTTCTTGGTAGCGAGGGGGTTGGTGATATTTTGCTTGAAAGTACCGCAAGAGCTGGTCTTTGAAATTAATGTCTTCGACAATCAAGTTGGTAAAGTCAATATGGGTTTCAATAATATTGGTAATAAAGTTTTCCACGACTTCGAAGCCCTTGGCCGAACACCCTTGATCGAAATATAGGGCTCCAATCCAGGCTTCCAGCATGGACCCGAGAATACGCAAATTGTTTCGACCATTGCAGTTTTGCTCGACGTGACGACTAATAATGAGCCACTCACCGAGCCCCATCTTCTTTGCCAGGTCGCCCAACATATTATTGTTGACAATCCGAATCTTCATTTTGGTCATAAAGCCCTCCCCCTGTCCACGGTAACGCTTGAATAAATACAGGGCCACAACGTTGCCAAGTACACTGTCTCCCACAAACTCGAGCTCTTCATTGTCTTGGGGTTTCAAGTCCATACAGTCCTCTGGCTTGGGGGCAATTTCCATGATTTCCTCTTGGGGAGTGTCTTTGGAATGATTGGCGTAGGAAGTATGTACACAGGCCTGTTGAAAGTGTTCGACATGTTTGACGTGATTGGTTATCCCATAGGTTTTTAAAATTGATACTACGACCTTTTTCGGAATCTCCTTGTTTTGGGGATTCCACGGATTATAGATTTTTTGTTCAAGACAATTCATACTTCTATTCGTTGGAAGGGTGGGTTTGCATGTCAATTTTATGTTTATTTTGCACTTGTTTTTTCAAAGGTGGTTGTAGATATGAGTGCTGTTTCAACGAAAGTAGAACCTTTAGAAAAGGCGGTTTTAGAAAAACCAAAGGGGAATATGACAGCTACAACAATGCAAGAGGACCCACAAAAAAATTCTGGAGAAGGAACAAAACTCCCAGAAAAAAAGGAACTCCTTAAAAACGACGGCACTGTTACAATTGTGGATATTGCAAACCCCCCACCCTTTATAAAAATTGGAAAACACGTGTTTACCACCCATGAAGATAAATTGAGTGGGAAACAATCCCAAACCAATTTTGATTTGAACGGAGTTGGAAGTGTATATGCCGAATTGAAAAATATCTATGGTGTACATCCCAAGGAAACTCCGCACAAGTATAATTTACTCTTGCACAACTTTGGTGTTGATCAGGCCGATGGTACTCCCCTTTTTGAAAAAGGGTCTTGTGTCCCAGGAAGCAAAGGTGCTGTCAAACAAATCTTACAATTGGGTCTTACATATTTAACAGTAACAAAGAATCCCACACGGTTGTTGAATTCGAATGCCTTGCGCAAGAAATCCTTGGACAATCAACAAATTCCAATCTTACAGGAGTTTCTTGAAAAACTCAAAACAATGGATGAAAGTCCTATATGTGATATTACACAAGGTGCTCCCCAACCACCTGCTACCGTTGGCAAATCAGGGCCAGTGCCCAATTGTTTACAAGACACCAAAATGCTCCAATCGTTTTTAAATATGCTGACCCTCATGATGGGAATTATGAGCGACGACGACAAGCGGAA
>JACCDP010739847.1_pt1 | contig 17952 bp, 23 predicted proteins | sample 7445841 | NCBI WGS metagenome assembly JACCDP01 (sample SAMN15323441, study PRJNA562643) | freshwater metagenome | isolation source: river surface water | place: USA:Blue River Watershed | collected 2017-08-17
ATGGGTCAGATAACTCAATAAAATTAGCAACTGTAACACCGTCTTTGGTAATTACAGGTTTGCTACCATCATAAAGGATTACGTTTCTTCCTTTTGGCCCTAATGTTGAAACAACATTGTCTGCCAAGACATTTGCGCCACTAAGGATTTTTTCGCTTAGTGTGCGACCATTACAATATTCTTTGCTCATACGAACCTCAAAAGTATAGGGAGATTATAACCAGATATTGGAAAATGTCAAGCTATTCTTCGTGGAATTCTTGAACAATAATAGAGATATTTACACCACCAGCAAATCGAATATCCAATGTGGTCTTGTATTTCTTTTCACCCATCATAGTAATGAATGAAAAGTTGAATCCTGCTTTTGTTGGAGTATCGAATAGACTAGCCTCGTTTGATGCAATGCTCAAAGAGTCGCGACCTTTAAAAATTGTTACGTCTGCTGGCTCACCATCTGAGAACGCAATTACCTTTTTGAAGGTTGGGTTAAATCCAGACAAACTAACACCGAAAGCTGTAAGTGCAAGCATTGGATTATCATATTTAACCATAACTTCATTTGCTTGTTTCAAGTTCTCAAAGTCATTAAGATAGGTTGTCATAAATCTAAAGCAAGTTGATTTGCTGACTAAGTTGCCTACTTCTTGTTCTGGGCTTTTTACCTTTAACTTCTTTTTAGATACACCCTCGGCAATTTGAACACCATAGGATGAAATAGCGTTTTTAAACCCTTCCTTGTTTGTATCATACTCTTGTTTATATTTTGCTATAAGTGCATCAACGTTTGCTATTTTTCTATCTTTATAAGATTTTAGAATTTGTATTTCTTCTGATGTAAACTCAAACGTTTGTGAGGACAATTCCTCACCTTGCATATTCTTTATACTTAAAAACGCAGTTGCTCTACCAGATAATGCTTCTTCTTCTTTCAAGGAGATAGCGTGAATTATTGGGTTTTCACCCTCAAATAAGTGATTTAATCCAATTTGTCTTACTTCTCCACCTTCAACAATTGAAACAATATTTTTGTTTTCAGAAACCTGTTCTACGACTTTAACTATTTGTTCTCTAGAGGCAGCATCATATAGATAAACGTCACCGGGACACCACTTATCTGGTTCTATATTGGTAATTTGAGATGCGACTCTTCTTATTGCTTCAAATAAATCGCCTCTATCAACAACATTTCTGCTGTAAGTAAGACAGGTTTTTGCTGCCGATATGGCATTTAGATAAAGGCCAATTTCTTTTTTATCTTTTATTTGATTTTCATTTAAATATGTAACCGCATTTCTTACTAAGGAAGCTGATTTCCTTCCAAAATATACAGGGTCAATAATTTGAATTGGTAAATCTAAAACTGTATCAGATTTGCTTTCAAGTTTTTCTTCTGCTCTAGTAAGCCCGCTTGTACCAACAAGGAAGAAATATGCCACTAAACCTTCTTTCATATCTGGCGTTTCTGTACCTTGTAAGCCGCCTTTTGTTATTTTAGCTGTAAATGTGCTTTTACTAAGTTGATTAATTTTATACATATTACCATCAGTAGAAGGTATAACTGGTGTTGCTCGTTTACCAAAAATTGCTTCAAGCTTACTTTTGAATTCTTCTGGTGTAGATGTATCCTTTGTCATAGACAAATCAACCAATGCTTGAACAAGCTTTTTACCAGCATCTGATTCAGTATCTACCGTAAATGGTTGAGGCTCTTCATCTGGCGAGGCTGGCTCAAGCAATAGTGGTTGGCCTTGTTGTATCTTATCTAAGAATGGAACAAAGTATTTTATTTTAGACAACTCTGCTGTGCTTAAAGCTGCTTCATTTAAAATACGAGTTTTAGTATTTGACTCTATCACCTCATTGATGATAGAAATCAAACCATCTAAAGACATTTCATTTCTTTTTTTTGGTTGTGGCTTTAAAAAGTTTTCAACCATTAAATCAAGTTCTTGTTTGTTCATATCTTAAATAGTCCCTATTTTAGAATACTTCGTCAGCAATACCCAGTTCTACTGCTTCCTCTGCTGATAAATAGACATTTACCTTCTTATTTATCATCTTTTTAAGCTGTGCTTCTGTCATATTTGTTTCTTCGGCCAATAGTTTGATATATGTCTTTTGAATATGACGAATCTCTTCCATTTCATTTTCAAGATTATGGAAAGAACCAACGTTACCACCCGCTACTGAGTGAATCATAACGCGACAGTTCTTACCAATACGACGTTTACCCTTTGTACCTGCTGCTAGGATTAGTACACCAGCAGACATTACCTTACCAATACCAAAGGTATGGATTGGGCATTTTGCCTTGATAACACGCATCATATCATACAATGATAGCATATCATCAGCACTACCTCCGGGGGTAGAGATTAGGAATTCAATAGGGTCAATTACGGTTTGAGTTCCCTCTTCTGGTTTCTCTGGGTTGATTGGCTCTTCTACTTCTGCTGTTGCAGCAAGTGCAATAAGACCACCGATAATCTCTGATACTTTCTTCTCTTCTACTTCACCATAAAGACCAATAGTTCTAATATCTGGTTCATCATCACCAGCCAAGATAGGAATAAGTGCTTTAGTTAACGCCTTGGACTCGCCTTCGCTTTCTTTATCTTCGCCTGTCTCGTCTACTTCTTCAACATCATCTTCAACACGTTTTTTACCGAATAGATTGAATCGCATATTATCTCCATTGCTTTATTAATATAACACAAGTACGGGGTATGTCAAGTAAAAAAGCCATACACCAATTAAGATGTATGGCTTAGTTTTACACAACAATGATTGTTATAATTAACCTACGAGTCTTTTAATAACTCTCTTGAGAGTCTCATTTATGATTTCATCATCTGAAACCATTTCGGCTAGGGTTTCATCTTCACCCTCTTCGCCAGCTTCCATTTCGGCTTCGCCTCCAGCGTCGGGTTCAGCGAGTTCATCACCTCCCTCTTCACCTCCACCTTCGTCACCTTCTTCGGCTCCACCTTCCTCTCCAAGACCCATTTTTACTAATACGTTTTCAACTGCTTTCTCAATCATAGCCATAAGTTGGTCGTCCTCGACTGTCATTTCGGACTCGCCGCCTTCGGCTCCCATATCAGCTCCCATATCTTCGCCGCCTAAATCGCCACCCTCTTCGGCTGGCATATCACCGCCCATATCATCTACTGGTGCATCTTCTTCACGTTCACCAGCCATACCATAATTCTCGTTGAGTTTAACGCCAGAAAGCTTGGCCCAACGGTTTATTTGTGATTCACTTAATAGTCTCTTGCTCATTGTTGTATAACTCCTACAGATTTAAATAGTAATAAAGTAAACAAAAATCATAAATCAATATTATTTTCTTCTAATATGTCAAAAATATTTTCGATTTCATCCTTATCTAATGCAAATTCTTTTAAAATCTGCTGACCATCATTAATTAGTTTTCTATTTTGTTTATTCCTTTTTTTATTTTGTATTGATTTTTTTACTTTTATTGATTCAACAAAATCTAATATATGTGGGTCATTGTTTAGATAAGCATAAATAACTTCCCTAAAGAAATCAGTCTGACCTTTGAAGTCGTCATATCTTAGACGAATTAAAAAATCAATCTGAGTTTTCTCTGGAAAGTTTAATGCGATGCGCTTTAACTTGTCACTCACCATTTCTGCTCAAAATATGTGTGCTGGATTCGTGTGCAGAAGCAGAGGTTTGACGCACGAACTTTGCTTTGTGCCAAAACTCTATAATATTCCTAGCACCAGAGTAACTGAAGCCAGAACGTATTCCATTATCAAGTTGTTCAAGAATATCTCTTGCACTTCCCTTATATGGAACAGATGTAGAAATGCCTTCCAAAGACGATGCCTTACCTCTCCAATCCATTTGTGCTGCTTTTGACGCCATTCCTCTATAACTTTTACGAGGTTGTAAGTCTTTTCCAAGATAAGTTTCTCCCGGTGTTTCATCTGTTCCTGCAAGGAGTGAACCAACCATTCCAAAATCAGCACCAGCAGCAATAGCTTTAGTAATGTCTCCACTATTTTTAATGCCACCGTCCGCAATAATTGCGACATTGTAAACACTCCTCACGCAATCCAGTATAGAAGCCAAACTAGGAACTCCATGACCAGTTTGAATACGAGTAGAGCAAATGCTACCGCCACCAATACCAACACGAATTGAATTAGCTCCCCAAGCAGCCAGATGATTAAACCCATCAAGAGTCGCAACGTTTCCAGCCATGATGTGTGGCCCATTACCCAACTCCTTTCTTAAGTTGGTAAGTGCATTTTGCATCAAAATATGGTCGCCGTGTGCTACATCTACGCATAGAATTCTGGCCCCTAAACTAACTAGTCGCTTTGCACGTTCTAGATAATCTCCACTAATTCCTATTGCAAATCCTACTTTATCGGCAGAAACATTCTCAAAGATAGTCTCTGCCATTTCACATTGTTTATCTACTGTATTGTATCTATGGACAATTCCAAGACCACCCATTCTAGCCATAAGGATAGCCATTTTAACTTCGCAAATTGTGTCCATTGGAGAAGCGATAATTGGTAACTCAAATGATAAGCCTCTATCTTGGTCTAGCCAAGACTGAAGGCTAACCTCTTTACGAGATTCAATGTCGCTATATTGTGGAACCAAAAGCACATCATCATAAGTTAGAGTTTCAACAAATTTTGGTACACCATGAATGCTCATTTGACTCCTCACATTTTTTCGTCAATATATTTATCTAATTGTTTCTTGAAATATGATTCACTAAAACCTGTACGTTCATCTGGTTTCTCTGGATATTTCATAAGGTGGGCGCGCTTTGCAGCATCTTCCTCTTTTGGATTAACAATGTAAACTTCTGGTACACCATCGATAACAAAAAATCTAGTAAGATTCTGTTGTGTAACTGTATTTACATTTCCAAAATTAAACTTGTCAGAATATTCGTCAGCGATATTCTCAAATATTGGTTTAAATGCTTTGCAAAGGTGACAAGAACTGGTTGTAAATTTAATCACAACTGGTTTATCAGATGCCATTACGGTATCTTTAAAATTAAGAAAGGTTATCTCTGTAACGTTACTTTGTTTTGGTCTTATCATCTTTTGTTGCCTCAATGAATTTGATATATCTATCTAGATACCATCGTGCTTTTTTCAAGTCTTCAAGTGCATCATTTTTATGCTCTGCTCTTGCGACATATTTAACTACATTTCCAAGATGAAAACCAAGTTTCCAATCTTCAATTGCATCAATTACTTCAATCTTTCCAGCATTGTAATGCTGTGGGTGATTTACTGCTTCTTTACTCATTGAACAATCCCCTTGCTTCATCTTCCAAATACGCCTTAACATTAGACCAACATTCGGGGCAATATAAGTTAACCCGTTCGCTCTGTGCGTAAACCGTGACCGACCACGTTGTAACGTGTTCTCTATTTTTTTTATCATAGTCTTTACTGCATCCTGTACATTTATCTGGCAATTTACCGAAAAGAACATTCTTTTCTGCCATAGCCTGTTGGGCTTTTCTAATCTTTCTTGCGCTACTCATATTATCGTCCTGTGCTTCCAAATCCACCAGAACCACGTTCTGTGGCAAGAAGAGAATCTACAAACTCAAATTCTTCGGTGCTAATCTTCTCTGGAATTGCTTGAGCGATTCTATCACCAAGTTCAAAATGAAAATATTGCTGAGAAGTGTTATGGAGAATTACCATCCATTCTCCTCTATAACTTGAATCAATAACTCCTGCAAGTACATTCACACCACTTTTAACTGCAAGACCAGAACGAGGAGCAACACGCATATAATACTCTGGACTGAATGATGTGGAAATACCTACAGGTACTGCCATTCTTTCTCCGGGCGCAATTGAACCCTCTTCTGTAGCGTATAGGTCAAATCCAGCGTTACCATTATCGCGCTGTTTAAAATTAATAAACCCAGATTGTTTCATAACTTTTAGATTAAGACTCATTTGTTCCTCTTTTGAAAAATAATAGTTTCATCACCGCTTTCATACATATGCTTAACTTTCGGCCAATCATCAATCATCTTCTTCCAAACATCAATTGGAATTTGAATCATGGCTTTATCATTTGATACCTCAAATTCATGACCCTGCACCATTAGATAGATGCTGCCATAATCAAAGATTTCTTGATATAGGTGATAATTTGGCCCATACGAAAGGCTTACTTTTGTACTCATGCTGCTGCCTTATTATGCATATCACGATAGCGGAAAAGTGCAAGCTCCTTCATCTTTGCTTCAATCATGATATCAACATCAAGACCGTGAGTATCGATATAGCGATACACATAATCCGAATGTGCTTGGGCAGGGCACTTGATTTTCTGCTCGGCAGAACGAGACTCTGAGTAATGTACGACAGGCTTGATATCGCCCCATGTAGAAGCAGCGATATGAATTGCATCACGCTCAGAAGTACCACCAGTATTGAGTGAATGATGATGATAGTCAAAGACAATTGGAATACCTGTATGCTTATGTACTAGATTATATAGTTCCTGCGTAGAATATAGAGAAGCCTTGTCGTCATTCTCAAGTGTAAAACGTGAACGAATTTTCTCGTCAAGCAACTCAAAATTGTGCAGAAACTGTGCAATAGCCATAGGCTTGTTCTTGTACGTCGCACCAACATGAATATTAATCTTGTTGTATGGAGTACGAGAAAGTCCCATCAAATCAAGAATATCTGCGTGTACCGTCAAGTCCTTGATGGTATTAGCAGTTACAGATGGATTAGAAGATGTGAGTTTGTTAAATGGACCGGGATGGAAAGTAAGTCGCTGATTGGTTGCGGTAGCATACTCCCCACACTTACGAAGCAAAGCTGAAACACGCTCAATGTTCGGGAGATTATAGATACCGAATTCGGATGCCCAAGGAACCATATCGGAGGACATACGATAGAACCCAATTCCGTTTGCTGTATTCCATTGTAGAATCTTATACAAGTCCACGAAATTCTGTTCGGCAAGTTGTGCGGCGTAATTAATCCCCCGTTCATTAAAAGTCTTCCTAATCATTGTCCGATTGGTGGTGACCTTGCGCTTGGCAGGTACATCGGAAAGAGTCATATTAATACAGGCATAGCCCAAGTTCTGTGTAGACACTAGAAACCCCTTGTGTATAGAAGACTATAGCACAAGGGGTTTCGGGGGTCAAGAAGTTTATTGAAGGAAAATTATTTTTCTCTCCAGACATTACGCCCAGCGTCACCACCCCATAGGGCAGATTCGTATTCTTGTGCGGTTGCTGGTACTACAGCCATTTTATAATACTTTCCATCTTCGCCTTTCCAAACATTTCCACCACCACCGTATAAATCACTCTCATATTCTTGTGGTGTAGATTCTATTTTTCCGCGTTTAAAATATGTACGCTCCTCTGGGGGAACAGCCTCACGGGCAGCATAATATTCGCTAGCTCTAGCAGCAAATTCTTTTTCTGCTTCTCTATTACGCGCTCTTGATGCAAGCATTCTAGCCTTTCTTTCGGGGTCCATTGGTGCCTCTGATAAAGCATTTCTTAACTCTTGCTTAATTATATTTCTCAATTGAGATTCTGTTATTTTCATGTTTAAAGTCCTTTATCTATAAATAGTCAGAATCGAAGATAGTGTTCCACTTTTGTTCTAAAGTATACATAACGCCAGAATGTAATTCGTGTGCATTATCCTCAAGCCAATCTTGGTCTACCCATCGATAATCATCATTTTCCCAATCTAATCTAACTGGTTTTGATTCAAATGATTCCGACACCTTTATAATAAAAGTAGTATATTTAAAACCGTCTTCATCATCTTTATAAATAGTCTTATCGATTACATCATACTTATCTAATGATAAACCAGTTTCTTCTTCTAGTTCACGAATAGCTGAATTTAGAGCAGATTCGCCCGCATCAATAGCACCTCCGGGGATACCCCAAGTACCACCTTCGGTAACCTCTTCTGAACGTAGAAGTAAGAATATACGCTCTCCAGTAGTTAGTAAGACACCGCTAGCTTTGTCTCCCCAATGACCTTTGGACGTATATTCTGTTTCTTCTAACGCCTCTCGTATAAGATTGGTTAAATATTCTTTAGTTATCTTCATGATAATTAAATAGTATTATGCAATCATTTTAAGCTGAGAAGTTACGGAACGCACAGAAAAACCCCAAGAATCATCGTAGTTTGGCTTTGCCATATAAACACGATTCTTGTGAACATGCTCATTTGGCTTTACGCCCCAACAACGAACTTGTGTAAGTTTGTTGGTATCATCAATAACCTCAAGAACAAGATAATCCTTGCCTGTCTGTGTACGCTTCTTGATTACGTTACGAACGATAAACCACGCTACTCCAAGCTCTTCGTCGTATTCTCCGATTGGTGGGACATATTTTTCCTCCAGACGTTTAGCAACATCTGTAGGCATAACCATAGAGACAGGATATTCGCCCGTAAGGTCTGTAATATACTCAATCTTTTCTTCATCGCTAAAATCTCCTTCTGGCTTATAAAGCTCAATGTTTTCATGTAGTTTCTTCTTGTTCTTTGGACGGTCAACTGCGACCGCAGACCAGAAGTGTTTAGCACCAGTAAAGCGGCTATCAATCAGACTATTACAAGCACCAGCACGGATAAGAACATCAAGAGCTTTCTTGTTGAACTTACTGTAAGATACTGCCTCGTTAAAAAGGAGTTCTTCTGCACTCTTGAATGGACGGTTCTTCATAATCTGTTCCATCGCTGCTTCACCAAGACCCTTGATGCAAGTAAGAGGTTGAATCATTTCCTTACCATCTTCGGAGATTTCCCAAGTTGTACCAGACTTATTGATATCAAGTGGGGAAATGCTATAGCCTAGAGACTTGACAAGGTTGATTGCCTTCTCTTTACGATTGATTTTATCGTCTTTATTCTGGTCTTGCTCAGACTCTTTCTCCAAAAAGGCGCAAAGCCATTCGGATTCAAAGTAAGTAGCAAGCCAAGCACATTGATATGAAAGGACAGAATAGCAGACGGCGTGAGACTTATTGAAGCCGTAACCAGAGAAATACTCAAAGGTTTCCCAAAGCTGCTGTGCAGCCTTCTCCGCAAGCCCCTTGTCAACGCAGCCAGAAATGAACTTCGCGTGAATCTTGTCTTTCTCTTCAAAACCCTTGCCTGTTCCTTTCTTGGTAAGTAGTTTGCGGAGTTTATTACCTTCATCAAGCGATACGTCCTTTCCAAGCTTATGGGCTAGAAGAGCAATTTGCTCTTGGAAAATAAGGAAGCCGTAAGTCTCCTTTGTTACTTCCTTGATTAGAGGGTGTGCATAGCGCACCTTGTATGGGTTTTCCTTGGCATCTGCAAATTGCGTATCTACACCAGCAGATAGAGGTCCGGGGCGATAGATAGAGGTAATAGCAGAAAGGTCAATGATATTATTGGGCTTTACACGCTTACAGAAATCCTGCGCTCCACGCTCTGTAAATTGGAAGATACCAACCCATTTACCTTCGTGGAAGATATTGTCATAAACCTTCTTGTCAGAAAGATTGATTTTCTCTGGGTGTAGATTATCCTCATAGAACTTACGAACATCATCAAATGTTGGATTTGGGTTATTGTGGTGACGCTTGAGAATATGACGAATTGCAGTCTCAATCATCTTGAGAGTTGCAAGGCCAAGAATATCGAACTTAATGAAACCCATTGGCTCAAGGTGACGAACGTTTTGACCCTCTGACCAAGGAGTTTGACGTACACCATCAGAGTTAATAAGAGGCATATATTGGTCAAGATTCTCACCAACTACAACACCACCAGCGTGACGGGAACAGGAGCGAACCTGTCCGTAGAGAATGTCAATATGTGTGGCAATATGAGGATACTTCGCAAGAAAGTCCTGTAGAGACTTGGAATATTCCTTAACTTCCTCAAATGTAGGCACATATACACCAGCCTTCATGCCATGAGCCTTCTTCGCAAGCGGAGTGGCTTCTGACATCATTTTAGATGTTACCTCATTTACTTCCTTGAATGGAATATCGTAGAACTTGCTGATATCCTTGACGAGAGACTTGAGTTGTAGTGTATTCCAATTAGAAATAGGAACTACGGTAGTATCGCCCCACTCGTTGATAAGCTGCTCCTTAAGTACCATTGGGTCAGATACGTCATAGTCAATATCGGGAAACCCATCTTGATTCTTGGTCATAAAACGCTCAAAGAGTAGACCGTGCTTGATTGGGTCTACCTGTGTAATACCAAGCGAATATGTGACGAGAGAACCAGCCGCAGAGCCGCGTCCGGGGCCTGTAAGTTGAACTGCCATTGCACGGTCGCTAATAGCCTTCATGGTAAGAAAGTATTTAGAGAAATTCTGCTTCTCAATAACTTCAAGCTCCATGTTCATACGTTCTACATACTCTGGCTTATCAAGCAAGCCAAGATTGCGTAGACCCTCAATAGAGTAGTGCTTTAGAGCCTCACCAGCAGTAAAACCAGCAGGTACGACGAAATCTGGCAGACGAACCGTAGTGTCTGGCATAAAGTTATCGATACGCTCATGTGCAATATGATAAGTGTTTGTGATAGACTCCATCACAAGCGAATCATCATAATCAGAATCAGCGGAATACTTCTTGTAAGCAGCCCACATTTGGTCGCCATTCTTTGGATAAAGCTCATAACCAATCTCTTCTACACCACTAGGAAGCTGGCCTTGTCCTTCTGCCCAATCGGGACGACCCTTACCTAGCCAACCAAGACGCTTGTAAAGCTCGCGGTCTTTCCAAGCGTCGGGATTAGGATAGTGGCTGTCAGCAGTAGAAACAAGCTTGATGCCAAATTCATTATGCATTCTAATAATATACGAGTTAAGCTCATGCTGCTCTGGTACATTATTCCATTGAAGTTCACCATACCAACGGTCACCAAAAATACCCATCATACGCTTGGTTGTCTCACGGAAAGAAGCGAGAATGACAGATTCACCCTTCTCGCGATTCTCCCAATAACAACCAGCGTATACACCACCAAGACAAGCAGAAAGGGCAATTATGCCCTCATTATACTTCTCAAGTAGTGCGTAATCCATGCGTGGATAACGATAGAAATTCTCAGACTTATAAGACTCAGAAATGAGCTTAAAGATATTGTTTAGACCTTGCTGGTTTTGTGCAAGTAGAACAAGGTGACGACGACGATTGAGAACAGACTTGTTCTCCTTCTTTGTCGCAGCCTCGTCCTCTACCGTAGCACCCGAAATAGAATCATCGATGCTCTTATCTTCATCTGCCTTAATGCGTTCATATTCAGAACGCCACTCACTAATTGAAGGAATAAAGTAAGCTTCACAGCCAAAGATTGGCTTGAAGACCTTACCATCCTTCTTCATCTTTTTAGCATGAAGGACTTGATACGCAAGTCCATTCATATTACCGTGGTCTGTTAGTGCAAGTGCATCGGAGCCGTTGCCCCATGCAAAATCCATATGCTCTTGTGGATATCCAAGAGCATCAAAAATAGAACCTGCTACAGAATGTGCGTGAAGTCCGACAAACTTGATAGGCATACTTTCAACTCCATGTTTAGTAATCATATCCCGCTTCTTCTTCCTCGTCAACCTCATATTCTTGCCCATCACCAGACCAGTAGGCAATCTCACCGTTCTTAAGTGTTTGTTCTTCTTTAGTTTTTTCTTCGTCTTTAACAACTGGTGGTTCATTGAATTGTTGCATAAGTTTACACTCCTTTAATTCACCATCTGTAAATTTAAGTCTCCAAGTGCTATAAGCACCATATATCTCAATCCATCCATGATAATCAACATCCATAAGTCCAATAAATTGTGCTTCTATAAGATGCCATTTGTGCTTACGTTTTGACTCTTCTACTGCATGGTATTTATATGCGCGCCTAATAAGCCTATTATCACGAATATGATAAGTTTCTAGCGCACTATCAAGGTCTTTAGTTTGATATTCGCCAGCTTTTGGGCCATTTTGAATATCATTTTCAATCTCAATTGTATCAAACATTCCCATCTTCTTCTTCCTCGTTTAAAATAGAAAACTGTTCATAATGACGAGCAGATAAAAATACGGGTCTTTCGTATTTTAAATACCTGCATTGTTCAGTAGCCAAAAACTTACGATAAGAATCCCAAGAACCGATATTATGATACCATCTAATGGGTCTTGTGACTAAATCAATTGGATTATAGTCTCCATATATCTTATCTAGTGTATATTCTTTTGCTTCATACCATTTTTCCTTTGGTAAAGGAATTAATTCTCCTTTATCATCGCGGTATGACTTTTTTGCTCCTGCCTTTATCTTATCAATAAATGAATTTATATCTGAAAATCTAAACGAAAAGCCGAGATACTCATTATCTCTGACTGACTTGTTATCAAATGTAGCCAGCACACGGCTACCTGCATACATTTGTTTCCGCAGCGGCTTTATAAACTTTGGCTCATAGGCACCAAATGGGAATGCAACATAGTACATTTGTGGTCGGGTGCCCTCACTAACTCTACTAGCAATATTATTAGCATAGGTTGCTCCATGTATAATTGAAAAACCGAGCGAATCGACTCTTCCTCTGTATTTCGCATGTACGGGAACATAAAAGATGGGGATTAATTTTTGCTGCTTCACATTTCGTAAACGAAAAGCGTAATTACTAAATTTAAATCTAGAATATGCGGGGTCACTTATGAAGTCGCGTATCCTATATTTTAGGATGGGTGAAATATCATCATTGCACACAATCCAAATAGATGAACAACCAGCATATGCACATTCTAATACTGCTCTTTCAACAGCCAAATAATTAGGTGCAATTGGCATCATAGAATCGTGCCATTCTAGTGCAAAGTCGGAACGTTCACCAGCAACAGGAATAATGCCAGCTATGTGCTTAACAGGTTTTTCCATATATAATCGACTTTTGGATTGGGGGTTAATTGATTGACTAGTGACTGTATAGTATAATCACAAAACACAATGTTGTCAATAGATTCATAAACATTTCTTGGATGCTCTATGTCACTAGCAACTATCTGATAATGTACTTGCTTGTATCTTTGAATTGATTTATTCATATGATAGACGCCGTTTGCCTTGCCTTTGATATCGTATTTTTTGAATATATCTTTCAATTTAAAAATCAAAGCAAATTGTGTCAATTCTTCATGCATCTGCTGCACGGTATCAAAATGTGAGACTATACAGCCGTCTTTAAATCTCGCTTTCATTGTAGGTTCTAAAAACCACAATTCTTGTATTGGAGACTCTTCAGATAGCAGCAAATCATATTCATGTGGATACAATGAGTTAAATATTACCCATTCGTAAGAAGAAAACTTGCCCCTTGTTTCTTTTGGTGGCATCAATCCTTCTATACCTAAGTCGTCAAAAAGGTGTATGGTTTTTGCCTTTATCTTAATAAGTCGGTTATCTTTAATTATTCTGATATGGTCTTCTTCTACTCGCACAGAAGATGCATCGGTAATTGGAACCAATCCAACATGAGACAAACATATCATTAGATAATGCCAAAATTTATCTTTACGAGAGCCGACCAGTATATTACCATTGTTGGATTTAATATTTCTTGTTTCGGATTTCAAAAGATGAAATGCCAATGCTGGCTCAAAGTATTCAAATTCCTTTGGACACTTTGAGCCAGCAAAAAATACGGGATAACCCGTCATATATGAATATAATAATGCTTCTAAAGTAGAACCGATTATTATATTATCGTACTTATGAACTGTGTTTTTCATCCCTAATTCTACGGTAAGCACCGACAGTTTCTGGATACAAGTCTGTAACAATATCAAGAACCGCTTGTGCAACTTGTTGAATTTCCCATTGTGCGCCTTCGTGTAAACGAAGGTCAACAAATTTGAGGATGTTGCTTAAATTAGCTGAACCATAATATTCTGTATACATGGCTTGTGGAAGTACCATGCGGGCCTGTTCCTTACAAACACCGTTCTCTAAAAGTCTATTGTAGACTCGTAAGGAGTCTTTGAACAACCCTTCAACGACTGACGTAGCAGAATGACTGATATCGAGGCCAGAACTATAAAACTCTGGATTAAAGGTATCATCCGTCGAAGCTTGCCTGTTTGATTTGTGTTGTTTTCGGTATTCTTTTGGTTGGTAGAACTCAATATTAAACTCCGTATATCGTCTTGATATCTCGTTATAAGACCAAGTGCGATGCCTGTGGTGTTGTGACCGAACAAACAAAGGAACTTTAAATCTGAAAGTTACAAAGTTATGCTCTAACACAGAAGTATGACGGTGACGAATAAGATAATCCACAAGCTTTTTGTCAGCATCTTCTAATGTCTCCTTGTGTTTTCCAAATGATACGCGGGCACTATTGACTACTGTTAAGTCAGAACCCATATGTTCAACCAAATCGACCTTGCCGATTCCGTCACCATATAAATCGATAGATTTCATTTAGTCCTCTTTGTTAAGGGGGCCGTCTGCTGGTGGTTGCGCTTTAGTACCAAAATAATAAGCGAATACCATTAAGCAAGTTTGCTGAATAAATTCAAGCACTTTCAAAGACTCTTGACCATTTAGCAATTCAGTCGTTGGGCCAGCAACAAGTTTGTCGGCCACAAAAACACCAGCGATAAGAGCAAACATTGTAGTTACAAATTGAGTTAATGCTGAGTGGTCAGATGCAGCTTTACGGTAAATATACTGCACTAATCCAATAACTGCGGACACTATGGCTACTGCAAATACAATTGCAATCATCGTTGTACCATAAGTATCATAAAGACTTGGATAATCGCGAGTGCTATTACCGTTTACAACAGTTGATTCTTGTGTTTGCGTTACTGCATCAGTAATTTGGTCATTTACTGCATGTAACTGTTGTTGTGTTTCATGCATTTCTTGCAACACAACCTGCTCTTCTACAGTTGGCGTTGGAGCCACCTCTGGCGTGGCTTGTGGTACTGTTGGTTCCATCTTACTCCTCTGCCTCTGGGCCTACCGTACCGCGAAGAGTACGATAAGTTGAACGAAGCTCGTCAAAATCAACCTCTGCCTTCATAAGTCGGAAAGCACGAACAGCGGTCTTAATCTCTTCCTTGGATAGCCAGCCGTTCTCTACATACTCCTTACGCAAATCACGCTTCTGCTCCTTGAATGGCTCCATAGCATCCTCAATAGCAGCCATTGAACCGACATAATCTACGATGTAATCTTCCTTGGACTTTTCTGTTGCAGACATTAACCCTCCAGTTTGTTTAGTTTATCTAGCAAATCTGACATTTTCTTAGTTTCAACTTCTAACATGCGTTCATGATGCCAGCGTGAACGCTCAGTACGACTATTATCATGTATCTGTGATTGGTGCAACCTAATTGCTGCTTCACAAATCTTTATTTGGTTTTGTAGATTTTTCTTCTTACGATTTATCTCCAATTGTTCGTCCTGCATTTGTGAACCTCTTAGTATTATAACCATCATCGAAGAATGGAATCAAGAACTTTTTTTCTTTTTCTCCACTTCCAACACTAGAGAAGAAATCCTCTCTGCTTTGGACTGATTCATCTGATAGCACAACTTCTTTCTTATCACCTATTGTACCACTTGGAGTGGTGGTGTCAACATAAATGAATGTCATAAATGGGTCGTCTTTCTTTTTTGTAGCGAAGATTACAGCTTCTTGTTTGAACTTATAACCTAAATCTACCATTTCGTGATATGCAATGTTTCTAATCAAAAATGAATTTTCTTTAGAACCACCAAACTTGCCACCAATCTTACTATATCCATAACCTCGTTTTTGCAACTCAGCTTCAAGCTCTGCATTTGCTTTGTTATTAAAAGTAGCGTCCGCTGGTTTACCTCTTGGGTTTTCAGCAGTCATAATTCCAAATTGGTATATACTTTCTTTTTGCCCTCTGACAATGTTGATTACCTGCGAATAACTACTCTCAACCAATGGTTGGTCAGTTTTCTCTTTCAACACTTCTTGAATAAGACCTTTGAGGTCTGATATGGTAATGCTAGTTGGCACGCTTAATCCTCCAATTTAGTAACGGATGCTATCACATAGTTTTCCGTAATTAAATAGTTGGTTTGTCCATTAATCTCTATTCTCTCAAGCAAGTGTGATGGAACCAATACCAAAGTCTCTGGTTCATATTTAAAATTGGAATCCTCAATAACTCTGACAATCTGATATTCTTCTGTTTTACCATTTTCATCTGGTATGTAGAAAGCTCTTTGCTGCTCTTCTTTCTTATCCTGTTCTACAGGTTCGACAAGCATGTACTTGTTTTTTGGTGATAGATAATACATATTCTTAACCCTCTAAAACTCTTCTATGAGTATTGAATTCTTGTTCTGTTAAAAAGCTTGTGACCCTACGTTCACAATGTTTGCAAACAAAATCAACTGCGATATTACCGCCAACACTAGCTTCAATTCTTCCTGTCTTAATCCAATAATGTGTTCTACTGTTTGGGTCAGTTTTATCACATCTTTTATCTCTTTCATGTTTTGGCAATAAGTAATTTAGTTTCATAACAAAGCCTCTATACGATTACATTTTATTGTAACCATATAGAGGCTGTTGTCAAGGGTTATTTATTATTTTATCCACATTTACTGTGTCCACAATCTCCACAGGTTGCACAACCATCTTGGTAAATAAGATTAGTTGAATTACATTCTGGACAAGCCTTTTGGCTACTTACCTTTGTACCGTCTGGAACATATTGTTTGAGAACTCTTGCAACACAGCGAGAGAATGAGAACATATCTGAGTCGGAATCTTTCTGCATTTGCTCTACAACGTAATTGATTGGGGCACCATGACGTAATGAGAGCGAAAGCAAGCGAGTGAAGGCAGAGTGATTGGCGTTGTCAAATACTTTTACTACGTCTTTGATAAGCAAATCATCAACGGCCAAATCATAACGAGCTTGATTTTTACCTGTCGATACTTTTACAAGTTTACCATTTTTAGCGTTCTTTGGAAGGTCAACAATTTTGTTTGCTCCACCAAGAATTTCATATGGTTTACCATCAAGAAGACCAACAAGAACAGTCCACTTTTCACCCTTGATTGTAAGATTATGGATATCAGTATCAAGAGTTGTTGGACGTTTTGGTGCGTTGTGTTGTGGGAACGTTTCTTTCTTGGTTTCTGTAATAAGAACACCATCGCGAGAACCATCAACATATACTGTAACGCCCTTAAGACCAAGTTTCCAGCCAAGTAGATAAAGCTCAGAAACTACATCTGGGCTTGTACCCTTTGGAAGATTGATTGTAGAGGAAATGGAGTGGTCGATGTATTTCTGAATTACACCTTGGATTTCAACACGACGCTTCCAATTGATACCATCGGACTCTGTAAAGAATGGTGGAATCTGGTCAGTCTCAAATTTCTTTAAGTATTGTTGTACGTTATGATGATAAACTTTGTATTCAGTCCATTTATCGCCCATAGCATCTACGAAAGCTGCCATTTGGTCTTGCTCGTTGTGAGAAAGCTTGCGACGGCGAATATAGAAATTACGGAATACTGGCTCAAGACCAGATGATGTTTGTGACATAATTGATACAGAACCAGTTGGAGCATTTGTTAAGATGCTAATATTTCTACGACCTACTGTTCTAATAAGTTCGCGGATATCTTCTGGGAGGTTCTTGATGAAAGCGTTATTCTTTTCCTTCTCCCAATCGAACACGGGGAAGGAACCACGTTCTTTCGCTAACATACAAGACTCAAAGTAAGCAGCATTACGGATAGTTTGATAAATTTTATCAATCATTACTAAACCTTCTGCTGAATCATAGGGCATCTTGAGACAGGCTAGTGCGTCTGCGAGTCCGTGCGTTCCAAGACCTGTACGCCGTCCTTCTCTGCAAGCACGGAGTAAGTTCGTCC
>JACCDP011454437.1_pt1 | contig 17939 bp, 27 predicted proteins | sample 7445841 | NCBI WGS metagenome assembly JACCDP01 (sample SAMN15323441, study PRJNA562643) | freshwater metagenome | isolation source: river surface water | place: USA:Blue River Watershed | collected 2017-08-17
GCTCCGGCTATGTGGTCATTGCTCATTACTCCCAGGCCATTCCGGCGAACTGGTGCGCTTCGCTGCCAGGTGCCACAGTTACCGCGTAGCTAGCGAACCCGGTTACGGGTGCGTCAGCCCACAAAATGTCAACGCTCTCCTTCGTGCTGAGATCTGTGCAGACCGGTTTTCCTTCTTCATCGGTGCCCCAGGCTTTGCACAGTTTGCCAAGCTCCACCACGGCCACCACTTTGGAGGGGTCCCACGTTGCGTAGGTTTCGCCTTCGGGGTCGGTGCCAGTGGTTTCAATCTTTGCGCGCAGTTCCGCCCACTTGGCGGCACTCATTTCGTACTTTTTCCAGGTCATAGCGTGGTTAATTCTGCCAGTTGGGCGTTGGTTAAACGGCTTGTAAATAGTAGGGCTTGGTTTACCTTTTGGTGAGGCTGCATTCCAGTAAGCTCATAAGTTCCTACATAAAATTCAGTTAATGAATTTGCAAACGTAAATGAAGCCGATGACGTATAAACTGAAACACCATTCACATAAACCGCAATGCTTCCGCTTTTGTAGGCTACTGCCATTTTGTAACTGGTTCCATCTACAAAAGTTCCAAGTGAAACATTATTTACTACGTTGATTGAATTGGCTTTTAATTGTAAACCTAATCCAGTTAATGAAAAGTTGTTCCAAACGATTACTCGGTCGTTTCCAGCGGAAGTAGAAATTCCGAACTGTCCGTCAGTTATGCCTGCACCAGTTTTGAAAACAAATTCGTAAAAAATAGTCCCCTCCGTCTGCCCGATAAGCGAGCTAATGCCCGTTTTAGAAGCAGCATCCGCCAAACGGGTTACCGCTGCGGTGCTTGGCTTATTGATGAAGCTCGTGGCGTAGGCTCCGGCTTCTACTTGAATACCAGCTACCTCAATGTATTTATTATTGGCTGGTACTGCACAGTAAAGTCGTGAGCCCGCTAAAGTTTGCGCTGCCGTAGCAGTAAGCTCAAGTCGGTAAATATTTCCGCTAATTAGCGTGGCTTTACCAGTTGCACCAGTCCAAGCTCCAGCGGTTGCCTCAACTGATACCGCCTTGGTGGAAATGTTCATGGTTGCAGATGCAGACCCATTTGGTGAACCAAAGCCAAACATTGATAATTGGAACTCGGTACCGTCGGTCGCAGCTAAATTGACGTAACTCGAAGCCGTGTACGTTGTGCCGCTTTGGTAATTGCTTGCGTTAATAATGTGCGGGGCGTCGCCTAAAGAATAGTTACTTGCTACTCGAAATGTGGTAAGGCCTAAAATACTGGTGCCGCTTGTTACGGTTGCCGTGGTGTAATTACCCGTCCCGGCTTCTTCAAAAGCGCTAATGTTTGTGCGCTGGGGCTCCAGGAGAATTTTCGGGCAGCTTGACCCAAGGTAGTCCAAACGCGGTACGCCACTGCTCACCGTTTCAATTAGTCCGCTTGCGTTTACGCGGGTAGCCGTACTGGCGCGGGTAAAGGTTAGCTGCCCGTCGGTAGTGAGGGGCTTTTGGGCGTAGATTTTCCCGCTTTTGTAGCCGCTGGGGACCACAACGAGAGAAGCCTGATCATAAAATGCACTCATAGCAGATTCGCAATAGCGTTAATGGTACAGTCACGAGCCTCCACAGATCCAGAGTCAGCGAGGACATAAGCCTCGTATGTGTCCCAGATTGGGGCGGCGTAGTTTCCTCCCGTAAAGATAGAAATAAATTCAGCGGTGTTCATGAAAAACAGGTATTTAACTCCACGACACCGCCGTCACCGATGACGTAGGCGTAGTAGTAGGGATTGACAGGTAGCTCGTAAGTGATCACAGTTCCTGGTTTGGTCGTTTGGATTCAGTACTGGTCAGGATGTCTCCATCGATGTACGCGCGGTAGGTGGCGCGGGAGTCGCGGTCATTGAAGCTCAGGTTTACAGGCTTGTACACCACAGACCCCCAGTTAAATGAGTGGTTGTATGAGTACGTCCCATGAAGGTCGATCTCATAGTATTGACTCGGCTGGTAGCTTTTGCGCGCGAGCTGGTAGGCCACCAACGTGATTAGTAGGTCTTGGTTGTTGCTCCAAAAGATGTTCCCGTAAGCCGTAGTTCGTGCCGTGGTCGTGAAGCACCGTATCTCGCCAGCGCGAGCTGCGAGGATCGCTGAGCTCTGCCAGATGTCACCGATCTCGGTGTTGAGCTGCGTGGTCACTCCGTTGATGCGCTTTGTATTGTCAGCGTAGTAGATCGTGGCGTCTGGGTTGGCGTTGTGGTACGCGAAGTACATGGTCGCGGTCACCACGATTGTGTCCGCTGGGTAGCCCGAAGTCTGCGTCCCGGTCACCGTGTAGTACAATGGCTCCGTGCCGATGTTCGGCAAGGTGTCAAGGTGGTCGCCGTTGATGTGGTGAACAATGGTCTCAAGGCTCGGCCCAGGGCCAAAGATGCGGCTCTCGAGGTAGGTGACAAAAGACGCGGTTGTGGTCCAGTCGGTGCCGTTCCAATAGTAGTTCCCGAACTGGATCGTGACATAAAACTCAAAGTCCACTGCCCCTCCACCGAACCCGGCATCAAACGACAAACGAGCGTACAGGTAGGAGTCAAGGTCCATGTGGTTCGCTCCCGTCGGCGTGACGTTTGCCACGAAGTAATTGTCACGGGCTTTGTTGTTGCCACTCTCATCACGGATGATTCCCTGGCTCGGTTGATTGTGGGTGATAAACACCTCACGGAAGGCTGGCTTGTACAACTCAGACCCGTCGGAGTACACCTGTGGGGTGACTGATGCTCCGCTTGCCGTGATCCGACCAACGAACGCCCCGAGTCTTGAGTACAAGTTGTACCATGCCGGAGTCTGAAGCCATGCAACGCGGAACACGAGCTCGCCCTTGTCTTGGAAGAGCTGGAAGCCGAAGGTCGTGCAAATATCTTCGATTGCTTCGCGGTAGGTGCGGTACTCACCGTCTTTGAACCACAGACCCTCCTGGATGCACCCGGTCCACCAGAGGCCGCCGTAATTGCCCGTTATGGTCTTGTTCGTTGGCTGATAGTGCTCAGAGACAAAAAAGCCCTGGTAGCAGTCCCACAGGTTGCAGAGGTTGAACGCGTCCGCGATCTGATCTGTGAAGGCTTTGGTGCCAGTGAACTGATAAAAGTCTGCGCGGCGGTCCAGCATCTGGAAGCCGTCGGAGAAGGTGAGCTTGATGAATCGCTGCCCGTTGATGAGTTCGATGCTGCATGCGTCGGGCACCAGGAAGCCCCTCCAGATGACGTCTAAGCCACTTTTCTGCTCCAGGACATAGCGACCATAGGCGTCGCTCAAGATCGTGCGCCAGTCGCCAATATTAAACCCGCCGTACACCTCGACGTTGCATGTGCTCGGGATGATGCCCGGGGTGATGGCGTCCTGTGCCTGGTATGAAACCTCCCAGGATGCCACGTTGAACTCAACGCCAGGAGCGGGGCTCAGTGGTGCATCAATGCCCCAGAGGACCCACTGGTGGTCTGCCGTTTCTGCCGTTGCAAATAATACCTTAGCCACCGATCCGTGAGTAGTTGGTTCCGCTGCGTTGGGTGCCGAGGAGAAGGTCTGATCCGCTCACTCGGGCGCTGAGGTTGAGCGCTCCGTTCTCGCCAAAGAGGTTGCCGAGTCCGGTGCCTTGGCTGATGGCTCCAAAGGCTGCGCCGAAGCCGCCTCCAGTCACTGCCGAGAAAACTGCCGCGAGCGCGGTGGTGGTGGCAAGTGCAACGGCCATCTGCTTCACATAGTCGATCAGTGCCTTGCGGAGCACCTCAAAGAAGTTCTCGCCGTTCATGATGGACGCCTCAAAGGCCTGGCTCAGGATCGCGCCAAACTCTGCACCAACGGCCGAAGCTGCGCGGAGGGAATTGCCTGTCTCGTTGATGCGCTCAATCAGTGGAACGAGCTCACCTTCCATCATGTCAACCTCTTCGATGTCGATGGGCTGGAATTGCTGGAGCACTTCGCCCTTGGCCACGAAGTTGAAGTCTTGCTCTGCGAATTGCTGCGCGAGCGAGAGCATGCTGCTCAACGTGTCGCGGAAGGTCTCTGCCTGTTTGTTGGTTTTCTTGATGGCCTCGCCAGAGTTCTCTGCGCTCACCACAAGAGCCTCGCCAAGTTTGGGAGCGGCGATTGCAGTCTCCTGAATTGCCGCGTTTGCGGCTTCCAGACCCTTGAGGTAAATGCGAGTCGCTGCGCCCTCTGCGCCCTGGGTATAGCTCGCGATGTAGGCCAGCTTTTGCCACATGCTCAGATGTGAGCTCAGGAGCTTCTGGATCGCGCCAAGTCCTTCGGACAGGAAGCCCAGGAACCCAGAGTACACCGGGAGGAGTGCCGTACCGATTTGCAGCTTCAGATCCTCGATGGTGGCCTTCTGGCGGTCGAGTTGGTCGGCTGCGCTCTCGAGCCCAGGGCCGATCTTGTCCACCGTTGCCTCCATGGCTTTGTTAAATGCCTCAGCGTATGGCACACCAGCCGCCAAGTCCTCCTTCATCGCTTTGACGTTGATGCCGACCTGTTCGAGTCCTTTGGTGGATTCTTTGGCGAAGGCTGCCTGGAGTTTGTCTGCGATCTCTTCAAAGGCCATGCCCGTTGCGTCGCTGAGCGCGTTGGCGTACTCAAGCTGCTTTGAGAGCTGGTCGATACCAACGCCCTGGCCTACGGCCTTCACTGCCCGCTCCATTAGCTGGAGCTTGCTGATCTCGCCGTCGGTGGCTTGCTGGAGCTTCATCATGTCACCAGCCATGGCCACATTGCTGAAGGCCTTGGTCACGTTCTCAGCCTCTGCCGCCAAGTTGATGGCCTCCATGGCAAACTGCTGGATCTTGCTTCCGGCAAAGGCAGCACCGATCACACCGCCCAGGGCGGAGAACTGTTTGCTCATGTCCTTGATGGAATTGTCCACCTGGGTGATCCCACGGCGGAACTCGTTCACATCGAGTCCAAAAATTACATTAGCGGTCGTGTCTGCCATAACTTGATAAAAGAGCCCGAAGGCTGCTCACTTTTTGCTCTTCTTCAAAACGAAGAAGGTCTTGCTCACTCACCACCTTCTTGGTGGATTTGCCTGAGATGTTCACGATGACTGCGGCCAGCCATCTGGATCTCCTCCACTCATCCTTCTCCTTCTCGAGCCCGTGCTTGAGCACTGCATCGATCTCATCCCTTGTCAGGCTTAGGGCATCCGCTTTGGATAGCCCCAGCCGCCCTACGAGCTGACCCAGTACGTCTACTGGGCCGCCCGCGGGGAAAAAGGGGCGTTGAGCCTCTCGGATAGTTCGGACAAGTCCCAGGCTCCCGCCATCATTTTGAATTCATCAAAAGATGGGCGATCCTGTACGTCCCAAAACTCTTGAGCGTAAAGCATGGCCATAAGGTCAGCCAAGCCGTACTCCTTGAGTGATGTGAGCGATTTGCCAGCCGTCTCCTCAAAAAGAAGGGCTGCTCCGAGCGTGAACTTTTTTCCCATGTCGCTCACGTCTTAGTTGGTGCCTACCGTCCAAGCTCCGGTGCCGTTGAGGCTGAAGCTCACTGATCCGTTGTCCTTGTCGGCAGCGGTCACACTCAACTGGGTGAGGATGGCGTCACCTTCGATCTTGGTCTCACCAGCTACGGGAGTAGTAGTGCCAGCGGTCACCTGGGTGATGCGGAGCTTCACCAAGTCGCCCACCTTTGCGTACAACTCATCCACGTTCCAGAGAGAGGCATTGTCATCATCCATGATGGTCGTGCCGCTGATGCTCCAGTTCTTGGCGCTGGTTACATAGGTGCGGAATACCGCGGCGTCCTTTGAGGTCGTTTCGCGGGTTTCTGCGTTCATTTCAAAAGAGCACTCGGTCTCTGATGCGAAGGCCTTGTAGGTGGTGCCACCGTCAGCCGATAGAAAAAGGCGAACTTCGCCTCCTGAGATTGTTGCCATGTCAGTAATTGATTAAAAAAGTGAAGTCAGCTGAGAGAATCAGGCTCTCATCCTGTTCGTTGTAGAAGATCTGAGCGGTCTCCATGTATGCCTGGGTGAAGGTCACCTCTGCGGCGACGCCCAAGGTTGCAGCTGCACAGTCCTCGCCCTCGATGCTTCCAGAGTCCTCAATGACCTCCTGGCGGTACAAAGGGATGACGCGCGGGTAGTGCTGGAGGTGGTGGCGGATCTCTGTGAGTTCTGCCTGGGCCAGATCACTGTCTGCAAAGTGCAAGAAGAGAGTCACGTTCAAACGCTCGGCCTTGTACTCATCTTTGGTCTCTGTGACGTCGATGCCGTTGAGCGTGAACACAATGAAGTCCTCCGCAACGCCCTGAGGCGCAGCATACGAGTACACGGGCACAGAGGAGGCCGCGTTCACTGCTTCGTACACATACTGGAGGTAGTTCATCGGAGGTTCTCTTTGATTCTCTTTGCTACAAATTTAGCAATTCTTTTCTGTGCTTTTGCGGGTACATCTGTGGCGTTCACCGCTTTGTCGAAGAATTCCTTGGCTTGGAAGTTTTTCTGGGTACCTCCAAAGAGTTGCCATGGCGCGTAATATGCCCCCGATTTGTAGGATCCGCGCAGACCTACCACGACGTAGACCTTGCGATCGCCGCGGTTTGGGTATGCCCTGATGCTGGAGTATAGGTTGTAAAAAGACGCCCCCATCTTTGAGCGTTTCTTCTGACCCGCTTTGGCTTGCTCTTTGGAGCCCTCATAAGCGATTTGCCGGGCTTTTGTGACCAAGGGCTGGGCTTCCTTCATCAGAAGGCTTCTAAGCTCCTTAAAACGCATTTTTTCCGGCGTTGCCAGATTGCGGAGCTTGTTGCGGAACTGGTCGAAGCTCTCGACCTTCCCGCTCTCGCTTTTGATGTAGACGGTTTTACCTCGTGCCATTGTCGCGGAGCCTTGCCTTCACGATGATGAAGCGGCGCCGACCTTCGGGCACAACGCTCAAGATGTCGTAGTCCTCGGAGTTGTATTCGAGCTTCCAGTTCGGCTTCACCGAGTTTGGGTAGCGCAAACGCCAGAGGTAGATGGATGAGCTCACCATCTGATCATACGGCATGGATTCGGTTCCCGAGGATTCGCTCACGACGCGCTCGGCATAATAGGTGCCAGCACTGGTCCACCCTTTGGTGGCCTGTCCTGAAGCGTTCACCGTAGTGGTGGGCTGGTACAGGGTGACTCTGAGGTCCAGCATTAGGAGAAGTTCTGGCGGTAGCGGAACGCTAAGCGGTCGAAGAAGCGCGTGCCATTGTATGGCAAGTCATCGCCGTAATCGTAGGCGAACTTGACGCGCTGGTAAAGGGCGAGGATGATGTCCTTCGAGGGTGCGGTGGTTCCCGCTGAGTAAACGATCACGAGGCGATCGGCCACTTCGTTGAAGATGAGCTGCTCGTTAATTCGTTGGTAGTCATCGTATAAGGCCAACACGGTGGCGTTGCCTTCTTCATCGTATGCCGTCACCGAAGTGATGACACCCGCTGGACCGTAGGGGAGAGGGTAAACCTCCACCCCCACAGTGTCCGCGGTGACAGTTGCAGTACCTAAGATGTAGCCAGTGTACGCATTGAACTCCTCGACCGCTGCCTGGTATAGCATGGTCAGAAGCGCGTCATCCGCGCTCCCGTCCACACGGCAGAAGGATTTGAGCTCCGTCAGGTTGACAGAGATCGGAGTGTATGCGCTCGTGACTACCATCTCAGTTTAGATCGTTACGTCTGTAGCAAGTGCGAAGGAAGCGTTGCGAAGAACGGCAACGTCCATGAAGCGCTCAACGTAAACCTCAACGATTGAAGACTTCATCTGAGAGTATGGGTCAACCATCAAGGTTGCGCCACCCCAGAAGCCGATCTGAACGTCTGAGAAGTTACCGAACAGGATGCCGTAAGTGTCAGGCGTGCCAGTGGTCTTCTTAGATACGGTCGTTGAGTAGATGTTGTAGCCGTTGGCAGTCTTGACGGGATCAAGCATACCCTCAACCAGGAAGCGACCTGAACCAGCGTCGACCTTGGTCTTCTTCAGCTTAGCAACCACGTTCGGGTGCGTAACGTAAGCCAGGCGGCCGTCGAGGGCGTCGTTGGCTGCGAGAGCTGCTTCCATGTCAACCAGGTCATCGAAGCTGATGGCGCCAAGCGTCAAGGCTTGAGCGGCAAGCTCAGTGTAGATACCTGAAGGCTGGTTTGAAGAGCCAGTTCCGTTGAGGACGGCGTTCTCCAGACCTTTGTTGAACGACAGGTTGAGCTGCTGGATGATGCGCTGCTCGATGCCGCGAGAGTACTCTTGGCGGAGGAGTTGGTTCGACATTGAAGCGGTGATCACGGCGCGCTTTGGGCTCATGGTTACCTTGTCGAAGTTGATGTCCTGAGCTGAGTCAGTTCCGGTCTCGGTCTGCCAGTTGAGCGAGTAGCTGCTGGTCTGCTTCGGGAACTCGACGTTGCCTACCAAGTTCTCAGCAACTGAGCAAAGGCTCAAGGTCGGAGTGTTGGGGTACAAGAAGTCGATGTAGCGTCCTGGCTCCGTGAACACGAGGTCACCGCCCAGGTTGCCGCCCGTTCCGCCAGTCACAGACTGAGTACGGAAAAGCATTTCGGGAAGGTTAACGGCGTGCATGTCGCGAGCGTCAACTCCGAGCTTGCGCTTCTCGTTGAGGCCTTCCTGGTTGATTTCAGCTTCGATTCCCGTCAGCTTACCGCTGCGAGCTTCGTTGATAGCCTTCACCAAGTTGAACTTGGCAAGGTCGCGGGCTTCGCTCTTTGAGAGCTTGCCCTGTACGGCAGAAGCGTCGACAAAACGCTCGGCGCGTACTTCTTGATTTTCTTCGTGGTTTTCCACTTCTGAAGGGGTTTGAGTTAATTCTTCGGGGAGTTCAGCCGTGCGAGCCTCCTCCAGAGATCGCAGTGCGACGCTCGTGGTGGGGTTGGCTCCTCGCGGCGTGAGGGAAATGTCATAGATCTCGCCCACCTCTTCGATCACTCGAAGCGGCTTTTCTGAGCGTACGTTCTCCCAGCGTTCCTTCTTAACAGTGAACGCCCAAGAGGCTTGATCTACGTCACCGCGGCCAACGAGAGTGCGTACCTCGTTGCCTGTCGGCGTGTCTGGGAAGTCAAACGAAAAGCGAAGGCCCTCGGCGTCTACACCTAATTGCAATGAACCCTTACCAAATTTGCTTCGGGCCAACACTTTGTCGTAATCGTGATTGTACAGAGCATGGATGTCATAAGACTCCAGGCTGCGAAATGCAGTCGGCTCGATGCGCTCAATGAAGGCGCCCATGTCGTACTCGCGGAAGTTTGCGGCGTAGCCTTCAGCTTTGCCCTCCGTCTGAGGTATCGCTTGACTGCGAATCTCCTTCTCCATTTTGTTGATCTTGATTTGAGCCCATGTGAAGGGGCTTGTTGTACTCATCGCCTCCTGGGATCGGCGGCAAGCCTTCCATGCGGCGGATTTCGTTGGCGCTCATCGCGCCGATGTTCCAGTATGACACATTGCGCTGGACCTCCGTTTGGATGTCTCCGCGCATGATTGCCTTCATGTCCATAACGAAACGGCGGTTGCCGTTCAGGAGCTTGTTCGTGAACTCGAGCTCGATCATCTCCACCAGGGGACGGATGCAGTCGCTCACGAACTGTGCGTTCTGGGCTTCGATGCTATTGGCATAGCCAGCGCCCTCCATGTGCCCGATCTTATGCGGAGGCACAGAGTAAAGACGGCAGATCTCCTCGACCGAAAACTTCAAGCTCTCGATGAGTTGGCTCTCCTGGAAGTTGGCGGCGACGGGCTTGTACTCCGCGCCCTCGGTCAAGACTGCCGTGCGTCCTTTGTTCTCTTTGTTGAGCTGGTCCCACTGCGAGCCGATGGCCTTGATGCGATCCGGATCCTTGATGGTGCCCTGGAGTTGGAGGACTCCCTTGGGCATGCCACCGTTTCCGTAGAAGCCGCCCATGTGTGCAGTTGCAGCCATCGAGGTACCGATGATCTCCTTCGCGTACACGATTGGGCTCACTCCGTTGATTCCGTCGAGCGTCCAGTATTTGAGGTGGATGATCTGGTCAGGATCCAGGTTCATGGTCACACCCGTGGTGAGATAGACCTTGTACTTCAGTGTGCCTCCGGTGGTATCAATTTGTACCAGGTCGGTGTCAACGAGCTCCAAACCGCTAAGGTTGGCGCCGTTGCGCATTGGAAGTATGTAGGCATTTCCGCGGAGGAGTAGCTGACCCATGAAGGCTTTGCGGAAGTCATAAGAGTTGTATGATTCGTTTGGACGGCGGCTCACCAGGTCGTTGAGGATGCCGTACTGGAGGATCATGCCCTGGTCGGTTTCGCGGTAAAGATGCCACGGAAGTGAGGCGATTGTGTTCCCGATCAGGTTCACACATGAGAACACCGCCGACACCTTCGGGGCGTTGGTGCTGCTCACGTTCTCACCCGCCAAAGTGCCAGTGCCACCGAAGAGGCTCAGGAGCCAGGGCTTCGGGTTAATTACGCCGCTAACTGAGCGGACAATACGGTCATACCATGCCATCTCTTGCAAAGTTACACAAAAATTATGTCCATCTCCTCATACGTCGAAATTCCTGTATTTGCGTTGTGAACGTAACCCGCTAAGGCCGTGATGAGTGCCGCGGTGCCGTCGATACGATCAGGAGCCTTGTCTTTTTGGAAGGTCCAGTTGTCGTTCTTGTCGATGTGGAGGCTTGTGTTGGCGATCATCCAGGCGGTGATCGGGTTGCCATCGTGCATGAATTTTCGCGTCTGAACCATGCGGAAGAGGAGCTTCATCGGTTCGTTCACCATCAGCGCACTTTGGCGCACCTCCCAACAGAAGGCCTTGCCGTATTTTGTGCGCAGCTTCTCCACCGTCTCGGCAGCGTTCCAGGGATCAAAGAAAATTCCCTCGATTGGGTGCTCATCCATGATCTTCTCAATTGCTGCGATCCTGTGCTCGGTTGTAGTCACTTCGCCCTTCACCACTTCGAGCTGCCCGTTCTTGATCCAGTTCTTCACCAGGTTCGGGTACTTCTGGCGCCGTTTGGTCATGGCATGCTCCGTGATCTGGTAATTCTGCACCGAGTAGAACTCCTCCCCATTGAAGTAGACCACCGCATAGGCCGTGAAGTCGTTGACCGCAGCCAAGTCAACGCCAAGAAAACAACGCCATTTGTCAAGGTTTTTCGGCTTTTTACTCTCGCATTTCAGCCATTTGCTGAGCTCGATGTAGGGCTGGGCACTGCCCGCCCATTGGTTGAGGTGCAGCTTGCGAAGTGACAGGAGCGTCGGCTCATCGTGTTTCGCCGTGTTGCTAAGCTCTTCCAGGTACTTGAGCGAGACAGTCACACCCAGCGATGGGTTGGCCTTGGCCCATACCTTCGGATCGTGCGGATCCTCTTCATCCTTTGCGCCGTAGATGATGGTCAGCCAGCTCGGGTCAATCTCTGGCTGCTCCGCCACTCGCTCCGCGTACTCGTGCCACTTGTGGGCAAAGGAGTAAGCACTGCCAGCCGTAGTGATTGCCACGAACTTGGACGGCCGCGCCGCCATTGATGTCCGAAGCGCCTCCCAGAGTTCTGGTCCCTTGACTTCGTTCCAGGAGTGGATCTCATCCGCCAGGATCAGGCTCGGGTTTAGTCCGTGGTTGCTGCCTCCGTCCGAGGTGATGGTCTTGAGGTAGCCCGGTCTGCCCTTGAGTCGGATCTCCTTGCGGAAGGGTTCGAGCACCTTCTGGAGTTGCGGGTTGAGGAGGATCATGTTCCGGACATAGCCGAACAGGATTCCAGCTTGCTCACGAGTTGCAGCTGCGAGGATCACCTGGGGGTTCGAGTTGTTCTTGAAGCCCTCCAGCATGTGAGCCACTGCCAGCATCGCGATGAAGGCACTCTTCCCGTTCTTCCTTGGGATCTCAAGCCAGATCATGCGCTTGCCCTCGCCCTCACGGATCAAGTGCCTCTGCCAGTCAAGGAGCTTGACAGGTTTCCCCGCGTGCTCATCTTCCGTCAGGACGCAATATCTCTCGATTATGTTCTCAGTCCAGGTCGAGTCCATCAGCCAAGGTCTTTTTGAGTTTCTCGATTTGGGCTTCTGCCTTCTGGAGTGTTTCGATGGCTGGGTTCTTCCTGAGCACTGGCTTCCCTCTGTCGGTCACCGCTTCCAGGATTGCTCCATGTTGATCAATTGAGCGCTCGCACTCGAGCTTGATTCGTTCCCACCTTGCGAGTTCTTCGTTCATTGCTTTTGATTTTGTTAAGTTGACTTTACAAATTGCCTTTGATTTTGCTAAAAGACGGTACCCGGGGGGTCTTGGTCCCTCCCCCCGAAAAATGAAGAGGCGGCAGTGGAATTCCCTTGGTCTGGTTTCAAGATGCGACCCCACCCCCGTTCCTGTGCCGTCTTCTTGCCGTGACATTGGATGCACAACAATTGTAGGTTGGTCTCATCATAGATCTCACCACCGTCTGCGATTGGCTTGATGTGGTCCACATGGATCTCTCGTTCGAAGAGTGGCACATGACCACACACCTCACACCTCGGTCCTCTCCTCATTAGGATGGCCTCTCGGTATTTGCGCCATCTCTTGGATGCATAGAGTGGATTGGTCTCTGTGATCCTCTGCTTCTTGTGTTTTGGCTTCAGGTAATTGGGCATGATTAATTAATTAACTACTTTTTTGAAAACTCTCTATACGCTATACTTACTATGTATATAATGTGTTTATATATATAGTAGTTAATGTAGTTAATTCTATTAGTGTAGACGTGGGTTTCATAGCGTTTTGAGTAGTTAATAAGTGGTTAATATTTGGCCTCACTGGTTAATCGGAGCCATGGCCTTGACCATCCTCACATTGTCAGCAGAGGTATAAATACTTAATTTTAGCCCTAACTGGTTAACTACTGAACGGATCTTATTCCGTGCAAAAGGACGGTTCGATGTCTCGTGACAGTACGAGGTGTAAGTCCGGTAAAACTCCGAAAAGCTCATGGTCTGATTCTCGTACATTGAGAGCTGCTCATCATAGAAACTCTGGAGCGAGTTGATTGCTCGGCGATATTCCGCCAGCTCCAGCAAATTGCTCGGCACTTCGGTGAACTTGTGATTCTTGCGTAGGCGCTGGAGCCCTATGTTCGCCCACACTAAGATGCCAGGCATCTCCTTGATCAGCTTTGCGGTGAGTGACCAGTCCTCTCGACCCACGAACGAATTGTTGAGGTTGATCACCATCAAACGTCTGAACACACCGTTGCTGATGTCATCCACCATTGGCAGACCATTGGTCGCAAAGGCGAACTTGGCGTGAGGCTTAAAGTCAAAAGGCTGCTTATACTTCGGATTGGCCGTCATCGTTTCACCCGCGATTGCCTTCTTGAAGCCTGTGGTGCCCGTGTTATCCTTGTAGCTGATCTCTGTGGCAATGTTCACCCAGGAACCTACCAGACGCTCGAGGTTGCGTTGCTCGTTGAGCTCGTGCCACTCTAGGCGAGTGACGTGTGGGAACATGGCTGAGAGCACATCCAAAATGACGCTCTTGCCGTTGCCTCCATCACCATACAACACCAGGGCTTTGTGTAGGTTTAGGCTGCGATCCATGCAATAGCCGAACCACTCCTGGATCACTGCTATCTTCTGATCCTTGTCATCATCACCATCGAACACATCATCCAGGAACTTGAGCCACTTCTCTGGCACCGCGAGGATGTCATAGTCGTGTGGTATGACGTCGGTCTGCTTATATTCGATCCGGTACTTGTGTGATCCGATAAAAAGCCCCTGTTGATCCGTGTAGCCGTTGGCAAACGGTATGATCTCAAAGTTCTCCTCGTTGTTTTCCAGCTTGCGCGCCAGGTAATCTAAAATGTACTTTGCTTTGACATCTGATCCCTTGCTTTTGAGAAGGTCGAAGATAATGTTGTGCAGCTCTTTAGCACTGTACTCCTCGTACTGGTTACCAGAGGCGACAAAAAAACGGCCTTTGCGATAAAAGCCGTTCATGTCTCTGAGTTGCTGCTCCATCCATAGGGCGGCAGCGTAGGGGTCGGTTAATCCGTCAATTGCTTCCATCTGTTAAAAAAATCGTTCCATCTTGCTACATCAAACTCCCTATGACTAAATTCTTCCAAAATCTGTGCAAAGTCCTTCTCGCGAATCAATGCAAAGTACAACGGGTGAGAGTATAGTCGGGTGAAGAAGAGGGTCATCTTCCGAAGAAGCTCCGCTTCGTGTCTGAGCTGCTCGAGCTCACGGACCTGGGTCACATAAGCTCGGCGCTCGTTGTTCATATTGAGGCCCTTAGCCTCTGCTCGCTCAATGCTTTTCAACCAGACGTTCATGGCGTACATAGTTTAGTCCGTTGAACTCTGTCTTGGCCCAGTTCTCCGCGTCTTTGTTGAGGCGGAATTCCAGGTCAACATCCACTTCACGTCCGTCATCGTAACGGTAGAAGAAGCGGAACCTCAGTGGTTTTCTTACTACCTCGCTCATAGTGCTCGCTCTCGTTTAAGCATCCAGGCGATCTCTTCAGCGTCTTCGATGGTCATAACCACCAGGGTCGCTTTGCGGTTTTTCTTCCAGAGAAGTACGTTGTACATGTAGTCAGTCTGAGGCATCTTCTCCAGCACTGCGTGAGGATCAAGACCGCGTTCTACATGTTTGGCTTGGATCTGGAAGGGGTAGGTGTCAACAAAGTCAACGCCCTGGGCGTCCAGCCATTTGTTGCACTCGCGAGCGGTGCGAACATTGGGGAAGAGCTGCCGCAGCTTACGCGCCACGGCTTGCTCGAATCGGTTGCCTTTTTGTTTTACGTTCATGAGTCAAAAGGATCAAGGTCAGCGGCAAAATCATCAAGCATCGGGTAGATTTTCTCCCGCAACTCCTTTGGCAGCTGCACAACGTGCCCGCCGATAAAGAGGTTCCAGTTGTGAACTCGGACGGTGCATCCATCCTCATCGCAGTCCCGGTAGACCTCTACTATTATTTGGTCCTCAAAGTTAAGGTCGCAAAGGGTTAGCTCGTGGGTCATTTCTCGTTGGTGTTAAAGGTTTGGTTATAGTATTGTTCAGCTAATACTCTGTCGCTTTCTTGTGATAAATATCCATGTTCACCTCCTTGAATCCAAGCATCCATAATCTGCTCCTTCTCCATTTCTTTGGCTCGCTTCCAGCATTTTATATTATGCTCAAACTCTTCTTCAGAAATAGGGCTCCAGATTATCACAAGCTCAAGCCATTGTACTGCGGTCCTTTTCATCGCTTGCGTGTTTGACCTTCCCACCAGTGCAACCACGTTTTCATCTTTTGTAGCTGCTTCATTTGTCCCCATAGATCCGATGCTTCCATTGGATCGGCTCCTTCCATCTTGGAACGAACCAGGGCGAGCTGGCCTTCGATGTAGACCTCAAGCTCCTGTGCCATCGGCGTCTCAAAATTGCTCATGTGCTTGCTTGAGTTCATCGTACAAGTACTTCGCGATCGTGTACACCTCCTGGAGGTTCTTGGTCGGATCCGCGTTGATGCGGTCCATTGCCATCTTAAAGGCCACCTGGATCAGGATGCTACGGTCTTTACCTCCCGCGTTATTTGAGGGAGCTTGTTGTGTATAGCCACCACCTTGTGGGCGCTGGTAGTCAGTCACGATCTTCGCCAGGGGCGTCTGATTGCGATCTGTTTTGCCCGTGAGCTCGTAGTTGATCTGTTGACCAGAAGCAAAGGCGTTGGCTTTTTTGGCGTTCACTTTGATGTGGTCACCATTGCTGAGGTGCAGCTCATAAGAGTACATGAGACCGTATGGGCTCTCCCAGGTGCCGTCTCCGGCTGCGTGTTGGATGGTTGCGGTTTTCATTAGATCCAGTTAAAAATTGCGCGGTAAATAGTTACTGCCGCCAAAACTGCGAGCAGCGTCATAACAACGAAGCCCATGATCGGGACTCCCTTCTTATCGATCCATCGGATGAATTTGTCTGACATAGCAAAAGGTTTTTAGGTTAGACCCTCGCAAGCTATGTCAAAAAATGTTCACCTGTGTGTGTTGTTTTCGGTCAATATTTGCGGAAAAACATCCAAAACTGCCGAACTGTTTGCGTAGCGGTAGTAAAAGTCCAACGTGATGCACCCCAAAGATTTAGCTGGAGCGCCTCGTTCGACGTGCCATCCGAAGGCTCCGTCACCGTATTCATCCTTGTACGTTCCCGTGCGGACATGCAGCACATCTTTGAGAATCGGCATGCGCCGACCATCCAGCCCCGCTTTGCTCTGGTACATGGCGTACAACTCGTGGACGTGTCCCATCCAGATACAGTCTGCTCCATCGACGTCGGCCATCTTACGCTGGTTTTGGATCACACCGCGCGTCACAGGTCCGCCTCCACCCGATCCGTGGTAATAATGGATCTTGTAGCTTTTGTCGCTGCTTGACGCCCTGAACTGCAAAGTCATCCATCCACCATATCCTCCAGTCACGATTGGCTGCTCTGGTTTATGCGTGTAATTAAACAGATCAACGAAACGCTGGAGGGGATCTGTCTCGACGTTTTTGATGATCGCGGTCTCGTGGTTGCCGTAGGCTATGAACACGATGGTGTCGGCATAGTCACCGAACCAGTTCACCGCGTCCTCGATCACCGCGTCAAGGTAGTTGACCTTGTTGTGCTCTGGCCGGATGTCCTTCTTGCTGCGGCGTGGGTCGTACTTGCCTTGCATCAGGCAGAAGAAGTCACCGTTGATCATCACCTTCGCGCCCTCCTCTTTGGCCAGATCCAGGTGCTTTTTAAGTGCTCTGCGATCACAATGAGGATTGTCCCAGTGGATGTCCGACAATAGGTAGAACTTAGCCTTTTTTCCTCCCACCTCAAAGGTGTGGGAATTGCGGTGGTGGGTAGTTATTTGCGCCATATCACTCCGAGTAGAGCCAGGCCGAGAACTCCGATCACTGCCATCACTGCATACTCCTGTTTTTTGTCAGCCTTGACCTTCTCGATGATCCGGTCAGTATATACGTTGACCGTATCTCCCTTGCATGTGCCCTTGAGGTACACCTTTTCTCCTGGGAGCTTGATCAGTTCCACCTGGACACGTTCGTTCTCCAGGCGTAGGGTATCGCGTAGCTTGAGGGTATCGTGGACAGTCTGCGTCTCACGGATCACGGTGTGGACCGTAGGCTGAACGGTCTTACAACTCCAGGTACTTAACGCGCTTACCGTAAGTAATAGCGCGAAGCACTTGCATTTTGAGGTCGGCTGGATCATAGCTCACATGCACCCACTGCGGTTGATCAATTGACCCGAATTCCCAGATCAGTTGAGTGTACACCAGGTGAGTACGAATATAGTCAAAAAGTCGCTTGTGATTACCATCAGGCATTTGGAGGTCTGCCGCCATGCCTTTGAGGTGGTGTGAGTTGCGTGCGCCGTGCACCAGGGTGTTGACTGAGACCGATCTAAAGCCCGAGGTCACCTCAATTGGCCCCAGCGCATCACGAGCGGGTTGTAGGACCTTCTCAGCCAGAAGCTGAAGAGCTGTCTCTTCCTTCTTGCCTGGAGTGTTATCCACAGAAAAGCGAGTTCGAGTGAGCTCATCGAGTGTGAAGTTGGTGGTCAGTCTTTTGCCCATAATAGTCCGATAATTGCGGGCAAAAATACACCAGCCTCGGTTAATGTGGCCTTCTCAAACCAAACGAGAATAAAGGCGCACATAAACAGTATACCTGCCAGCAGCGTGGTTTTAGGATTTTGTGTTATCCTTTTTAACATCTTTGCGCCATTGGTAAACGGTGTAACCGATTGTAAGGCAGAAAGATACCACCCCTACAATCGGCATAATTTGGGCGGCTAGTGCACTTATTCCGTTAAGCACCCAGGCTCCGGCTATGTGGTCATTGCTCATTACTCCCAGGCCATTCCGGCGAACTGGTGCGCTTCGCTGCCAGGTGCCACAGTTACCGCGTAGCTAGCGAACCCGGTTACGGGTGCGTCAGCCCA
>JACCDP010306950.1_pt1 | contig 17937 bp, 26 predicted proteins | sample 7445841 | NCBI WGS metagenome assembly JACCDP01 (sample SAMN15323441, study PRJNA562643) | freshwater metagenome | isolation source: river surface water | place: USA:Blue River Watershed | collected 2017-08-17
CTAGGAGATACTAATTCTGGTCTATCAGCATTGATATGCGAAAGATTAGGCATACCTGTTTATCATATGGAAGCAGGAAATCGATGCTATGATTTAAAGGTTCCAGAAGAAAAAAACAGAAAAGTTATTGATGCAATTTCTACAATCAATTTACCTTACACCGACCTAAGCAGAGAAAATTTACTACGAGAAGGAATCGCTAATAATAAAATATTTGTCACTGGTAATCCTATAAAAGAAGTTATTGATTTCTATAGTGATCAAATCGATCGTTCAACAATTTTAGAAAAATTAAATTTATCTCCTAAAAAATATATTATTGCTACAGCGCATAGAGCAGAGAATGTTGATAACATTGAAAGATTAAAAAACATATTTGAATCTTTTAATACAATTTCTCAAGAATATACTATTGTTTTTAGTTGTCATCCTAGAACTAAAGAAAAATTACAGAGATTTAACATAGAATTAGAAAACAAAAATATAATGCTGTTAGAACCCTTGGGTTTTTTTGATTTCATAAAATTAGAACAAAATTCTTTTATGGCATTCACTGATTCTGGAACTGTACAAGAAGAAATGTGTTTGTTTAAGATTCCCACAGTCACGATACGAGATACCACAGAAAGACCCGAAACCGTTTGGTGCGGATCTAACATAATCAGTGGATTAAATAAAGATCAAATACTCAATTGTTATACGCAGATGAAAAATACCTCAAAAAATTGGGACATCCCGCAAGGATACGATACAGACAATGTTTCCGATGTCGTAATCAATATCTTGCTTTCAAATAGAGATTTTTAATGAATAGATTTATAGATTTTTCAAAATTTAACATAGACGAACTGTCAAAAAATTTTAAGGAAGCTGAACCGTTTCAGCACATCGTTATCGATGATTTCTTTAAAGAGGACATCGCTGATAAACTACTATCAGATTTAGAAAATGATAACTTTGACAAGTGGGACAAGCGAGATCACGATAAGATACAGATCAAATGGAGATCTGACTGGAAGGATGACGCCGATGTTCCGGAACACACGCTGTCGGTGATTAATTTTTTAAACGGCGGTACATTTTTAAGATGGTTAAGTAAAGTCACTGGCATAGATGGTATCATACCTGATCCGTATCTCACAGGTGGCGGATTCAATCAGATTAATACAGGCGGAACGCTGGCGGTCCATGCCGATGGAAATTGGCACGATCTTATGGGTGTGCATAGAAGATTAAATGTTATCATCTATCTTAATAAAGACTGGGAAGATGAATGGGGAGGCCATTTTGAATTATGGTCAAAGACTGACGATAATAACCCAAAAGATTGTGTAAAAAAAGTTAAGCCAGACTTTAATCGATTAGTGATATTTAGAACCGATGATTTTAGTTTCCACGGACATCCTACTCCGTTGAAATGCCCTGAAGATAGGAGCCGTAGATCATTGATTTTATATTATTACACAAATACAAGACCCAAAGAAGAAGTTCAATCTCTCGATTATCATCACAGAGCATTGTTCCATGATCCCGACAGTATAGGTATAAAATATGAATAGTATGTTTAATAATTCTCGTGTGTTAATCACTGGTGGCACAGGTTCTTGGGGGCAGACCTTAACAAGAATGCTGTTAGAAAGATACGATCCTAAAGAAATTATCATTTTTTCTAGAGGAGAATTGCAACAGGTATTAATGCAACGCAAATTTAAAAACGATAAAATAAAATATATCATTGGCGATGTTAGAGATTACGAAGCGGTAAAATTTGCAACAACAGGTGTTGATTTTATCTTCCATATGGCCGCATTAAAACATGTGCCCATCTGTGAAGATCAGCCTCAAGAAGCTATCAAAACAAACATTACAGGTACTACTAATATTGTTAATGCTGCGATCATTAATGGCGTTAAAAAAGTGATCGATGTATCTACAGATAAGGCTGTAGAGCCTGTAAATCTCTACGGTATGACCAAAGCGGTAGGAGAAAAAGTTATCATTCAAGCCAACGACCTCACCGACAAAACTAGATTTGTCTGCATCAGAGGGGGCAATGTCATGGGATCAAACGGTAGCGTTATTCCTTACTTTATCGAGCAGATTAAAGCAGGTGGTCCAATCACTATCACTGATTTTCGTATGACTAGATTCTTCCTTACTCTAGAGGAAGCCATAGGTTTATTGTTTAAGGCCGCCGAAGACAGCGTCGGTGGAGAAACTTTTGTGATGAATATGCCCGCATGCCATATTACAGAAGTAGCAGATATATTGATGGAAGAATACGGTCAAGTCAAAGTTGAAGAAATTGGAGGTCGCCCGGGAGAAAAGTTAGACGAAATGCTGATTTCTAAAAACGAATCTCCATTAGCCTATTGCTATGATGACACATATTTTGTGATACTGCCTACCAAATATGATCAGCGATTGCACGAAAAATATAAAGATCTTAAAAAATTTCCTCACGAAGAATTTTCATCTAAAACTTTTAAAATGACCAATGATGAGATAAGAGCCATGCTCAAAAAAGGTAATTTTATATGAAAATATTAGTAATCGGATCGAATGGTATGGCCGGACATATCATAACACGGTATCTGAGAGATCAAGGATACGGAGTTGACACCGCTGCTAGAGATAAGGCATTATTCTATATCAATATAGAAGATACACATATCATTAAAAAGTTCCTCCACGAAATTCGCAACGATTATGATTATATCATAAACTGTATGGGATTACTGGTCAAAGACAGCAACGATAGGCCTGATAGAGCTGCTATAATAAATTCGTGGTTTCCTCATGCCATAGAAGATGCCATAAGAGAAAGTAAGACAAGGCTGATACATCTGTCAACTGATTGTGTATTTGATGGTAAAAAAGGTGATTACATTGAGACCGATATACATACTGAAATGAATGCCTATGGCAGCAGTAAGTCTTTAGGAGAGGTGAACAATAATAAAGACATAACTTTTAGAATGAGTATTATTGGTACAGAGATTAAAGAAAATGGTACTGGACTGTTAAACTGGGTTATAAAAAATACGGAAACAGATTTACCAGGTTGGGATAATGCCTGGTGGAACGGTATCACTACTCTACAACTAGCCAAGTGTATAGAACAATATATCAACAATCCTTCTATAAGTGGTGTTTATCATTTAGTCAATAACGAAAATAAAATAAACAAGTACGAACTACTTTGCAAAATCAATCAAGTATTTGATCTGAAGAAAAATATCGTTAGGACGCAAGGACCTAAACCTGTTAATAAAATTTTGATCGATACTAGAAAAGATTTCGACTTTAAAATATTAGATTACGATACACAATTAAAAGAATTAAGGGACTTTTCTGATGTACAGTGAACACTATTATGACTCTGTAAAACGCTGTGCAGATTTTCACAAAACAAATAAAACTTGGTCAGGCAAGGCCACTTTTCAGTATGCCGATCCTATAAAAGACTTAGTAAAAAAATACAATGCTAAAACATTGTTAGACTATGGTTGCGGAAAAGCCAAACACTATGATCCAGAGTCTCACATCAAAATCGAAAATCGAACATTTGATCGATGGTTAGGAATTGAATCCGTTTACAAATACGATCCCTGTGTCGATGGATTGGATATTCTTCCTGCTCCAGGAATGAAATTTGATGCAGTTATAGCTATACAGAGTTTGACGGCAGTTCCGGACAAAGACATAGATACAGTAATAACATATCTAATGTCAGTGACTTCGAAATTTTGCTTCATTGGAAATTCTAGACCTGAACAAATTACAAAATCTAATAAAATAGTAGTTAATCAACCTTTCTTTACAGAAGACAGAACACCTGCTTGGTGGCAAGACAAGTTTAAGCATTGGCAGGGATCTGAAATTGTTTTACATTTTTTGAAATGAATATTTTTATAGCCTGTGACGGACAATATTATAATAAGTGGGGAATAAATTGTCTAAGATCAATAAAATTCCACGTGCCTTGGATTCAGCTGACCGCACATATTGTAAATCCAAAAGATGTTCAAGAAATAGACGGTGTTAGATATTTTTATGAGAATTTAAATTTTAATAGCGATGCATCTATGATCGGATATTATCAGGCTGTTAGATTTTTAAAATGTTCTGAATATTTTGATAACAATGATCTAGTAATGTCTATAGACTGCGATACGGTTCTTATGAAATCTTTTTCAAAGAAAGCTTTTCAAAGAGTATGCGAAACTGTTTCAGTTCAAAGACATCAAAAAGACAAGAGGTGGATGGCCGGATTAGTCACTTACGGAAGAAACAATTTTAAACAAAGATTTAAAGAAGAGCTGCTTAAACAGCCTGTAGATAGTTGGTTGCCCGGATGGGATCAAACTGTGTTAGAAATCTTAAATCAAGAATTTGAATATAATAAACTTGTAGTAGGAGATTGGATGAGTTTTGGTCGCGGAGGTGGAATATTTCTTACTCTCAAAGGTGATCAGAAAACTTCCGAAGGATATTTAAATAACTATCAAGCAGGAATAAAAATCATTTCATAAAGGTGTAGGATGGGATCTCTAAGACCTGGTGCAAAAATAATTTACGAAAGTCCAGACGGCGGTGAAACTGTTTATGGAAGATATGCAGGTACTAATGAGAGATTCATAGTTGGGTATAGCCAAAAAGAATCTTCAAGGTTGAAGCAAATTGAAGAAAGAAAAATTTGGGTAGAAATTTTCGAAGCTGCTAAAGAAGACGAAAGCTTGCAAAGTGAATTAGATCGTGTTAAAATATTATACTACTTGAAGAAAAACAATGGGCAAAAATAAACACGTAGATCTATTCAAAGACATGATTCCGGCCGTTGATATGGGCGTAAAAGAATTATGGGATGCTGTATCTGATGAAGGTCGAAAAGAGATCAAAGGAGATCTTTGGAATCTTATGCGTTATATCAGCAACGTCAAAACAAATAATCGAGAACTACAAGAACATTACGTTCTTACAGTAAATGAATTTTATAACAAAAATTGGGCAGAAATTTCTAAACACCCTCAACTACAATGGTTAACTCTATGTATGTGTTCTCATGAAAGCAAGAAGACACATTTTCACGAATGGATACCATTAAAGAAAGCCGCTAATAAGAAAGAAGAACTAATCTTAGAACTTTTTCCTAATATGAAGAGATCAGATGCAGCTACACTTGCTACTATTACTACAGAAAAAGAAATCAAACAATACTGTGAGGGTCTCGGCTGGGACAAGAAACAGATCAATGCAATTAAATTATAAATGCACATATTGTCAAAAAGAATTCGCTAAAGAAAAAACATTAGCTGTGCATATCTGTGAGCAAAAAAGGAGATATCTCAGCAAAGATGAGAAACATGTTCAGGCCGGGCTTTTAACCTATCAAAGATTTTATAAACTAACACAACAATCTAAAACACCAAAGACATTCGAAGAATTCAGTCAGAGTCCTTACTATACTGCATTTGTAAAGTTTGGCAGTTTCATGATTAATACTGCTCCTATCTATCCAGAGAAATTCATTGACTTTGTAATTAAAAGCGGTATAAAACTTGATCATTGGTGCCGAGATGAATTATACGAGCAGTATGTCACAGAAATGATTAAGATAGAACCTGCAGATGGTGCTATACAAAGAACTATAAAAACTATGATGGATTGGGCTGATAACAATCAGGCTCAATGGGAGCATTATTTTTCTTACGTAAACTTAAACAGAGCTGCCCACGATATTAAAGAAGGTTTGGTCAGTCCTTGGTTAGTGTTAAATAGCAAGTCGGGAAAAGAGATGTTGCAGCGAATGAACGATGAACAATTGGAAATCATAGGATCAATTATTGATCCGCAACATTGGATGCGTAGATTTAAGGCATTACCAGCAGATGTAGAATTAGTTAAAGATATTATAAAAGAAGCGAGAATACAATAATGCCTAAGAAAAAACCAGAACCAGTTGTAGAAGAATTAGCAGACAACGAAGAATTTATTTCTAGAGATGATATAGATATCGAAGTAAGATTAACAGAAGATGCAACAGTGATGGTACAATTTTCAGGTTTTGAAGATTTAGAAGATGCAGAAGAATATGCAGAATTTCTTGCAGAAACTTTACCTTTACTATTGTTTGAAACAACGAGATTGCAATAATGCCTGATATCGATATAGATTTTCTTGATAGAGAAAAAGCACTATCTCTGTTTAATTATGTCACTGCTAGTCGAAACGAAAACGGCAAGCTATTAAAACATAACACGGGTGTGTATCTTCATGAAGTTCCGGTAAACGCAGAATCAAATCTATGCGCTGTTCCTTATGACCAAGCAGAAGAACAAGGTTATTTTAAAATTGATTTTCTTAACGTAGGATTATACAAAGGAGTTCGGGATGAAGATCATCTCGTTGAATTAATGAACACGGAGCCATTATGGGATCTTCTCGAACAAGACGACTTCGTCAACTTGCTCTTTCACGTCAACGGGCATGGTTCTATATTGCGACAGTTGAAGCCGAACAGCGTAGAGCAGCTGGCAGCGATACTAGCAATGATCCGTCCAGCCAAGAGGTACCTGCTTGGAGAGAGTTGGTCGAAGATCTTGAGCGAGGTTTGGTTGAAGCCAGAAAACGAAAATGAATATTACTTTAAGAAAAGCCATGCTACTGCATATGCAGTAGCGATTGTTGTTCAAATGAATTTAATCTGTGAGCAGATCAGTTATGAATATTCTTAAACTATCTTTCTTATTAACGTAATTGATTTTCTTTTAATTCTTTTAACAATTATATCATTAAGACTAGTCACAGGACCTAATAAAACTTTAGTATCTTTAGTAGAAAAGTTTTTTATAGCATAGCGAAATTCTATAATTTCTTTAGCCAAGAAAATATTAATAGGAATCTGACGATTTGATTCCCACCACCAAGCTTCTCCTAATTCTAAAAACTTTTGTTTTTCATTATCAGTGCGAATCGAAGCATAGTCATACATGCTCGTGACCTGTGCATCTTGGTTGATAATTATTCCGACGTATTCTTGGTTTACGTGGGTCACAACACTAATAAACGGAAAATTTTCTTGTAAGTTTGTTGTTATTCTCATTGATAAATATTGCTAAAGGTAGCTCGCATATGCAATTTAATCCTGTTTATTTATACTCAAATAAGATAGATGTTTTTACAGAACCGTCGGCCGCCTGGACTACAGAGAGGTATCGCAAAGTGTATAATCGTAATCTTAAAATATATAAAAGTGTCGACAACAGAATTGATATTCAAGTTAGAAATTCCGATCAAAAAACTATAAATTTAAATCCACCACCAAACTTAGACGATCCATCTAACCCGTACATAACTACATTGGTATTTAATCTAATTACAACAGATTCACAAGATTTAGTATTTCAAAAAGATTTTACAGCACAAGATCTTACTACGGGGAAAGTCACAGTTAACCTTGAAGAATCTGAATTGTTTAATATAGATCCAGGTTTTTATCAGTATAGCATAGTCAAAGAAGTAAGAGAAACAATTAACCCTAATGAATATAAAGTGACCTCTAAGATTCCTATGTATGTAGACAGTCAGTACGGTGTTCTAGCGAATCTAGAAATATTAGGTGATATCGAAGGCACAGTTTCATTAAGTCAAAATGTAAACGAATTTAAATTAGTAGATCCAACAACATCGGGAGAAACAAGTCCTCCTCCGTATTTTCTCAGCACAATAATAGATGCTAATCTAAACAAAGCCACTGCTGATAGTTTACATACCTTTCAATTTTACTTTGACGGCTATGATGGTACAGTAATTATACAAGGAAATCTCGATACACAAGGAGCTAGCCCTAGAGAAACTACCTGGAGCGACTTATTAACTTTTCAACCTAGCGCAGATGTAATGTATAAAAACATCGTAGGAAAATATAATTGGTTTAGAATTAAACACGAACCTCAAAAATCTACCTCTACAGCTAAATTTGTTATAACACAGACAATACTAGGAGATTATCAGGTCGGAATAAACGAACCAGGAAAGGGTTATTATAACGGACAAACCATTACCTTTTTAGGATCCAATCTAGGTGGTGCTAGTGGGCCTAATAACTTAATTATAACTGTCACTGATGTAGATACAGCAGGCAGAATTAGGAATATAAGTTGGAATGGTGTAAGTTATAACGGTGTCAAAACTTTTGTCCTAAGCGATACTCCTATTTCAAATTCAGTCGTTGACAAAGTGTTGTACAGATAGTACAATACTTGTATGACTCTGGTTGTAGACAAATTTCGAACTCTGATCCCACCCCGTGCCAAACACTCTCCGTCTGGGTGGACGTCATTCAATGCGCCTTGTTGCCAGCATCGAGGACATAGTCCAGATACTCGTAAACGGGGAGGCATTCGATTTGACGGCAATGGCATAGTCTACAACTGCTTCAATTGTAAATTCTCCACAGGTTGGCAACCAGGTTCTCCGTTTGGCGAGAAGATGAAAAGCCTTAGTCGCTGGATGGGTGCCAATGAAGATGATATCAAAACCATGGTTTTCGAAGCATTAAAGACTGAGAGCGATGATTATGAAGCACCAGAATATCAACCTAAGATAGAATTCGCAGAAAAGGCTCTTCCAGAACATGCAATGTCTCTAATGGATTGGAGCGGTATACTCGAAGGAGAAATTGAGGAACAGCTAGGACCTCAATTCGTAGAAATGTTGAGATACCTTATGAGCAGAGGTTATGATAATCCCTTTGATCATGATTTCTACTGGTCTCCTGAACCCGGATACATCGATCGTGTGATTGTACCTTTTAGATGGCAAGGTAAGATAGTAGGAAATACTGCTAGAAAAATTACAGATGGTCGGCCCAAATATCTATCAGATCAACATCCGCATTTTGTTTTCAACTTTGATCGACAGACAGACGATCAGAAGTATATATTTGTATGTGAAGGACCATTCGATGCATTAAGTATCAATGGTGTTGGTTTATTAACAAACGACATAGCAGATCAGCAAGCACGAATAATTAATAGTCTAGGAGCAGAAGTTATTGTTATTCCTGATCAAGATGAAGCAGGATTGCAATTGATTAATAAAGCTATACATTATAATTGGTCAGTGGCTTTTCCTAATTGGGCCGACAATATCAAAGACGTGGCAGATGCAGTACAACAATATGGAAAATTATTTGTTATAGTTGATGCTATAAAAACGGCACAAAAAGGTGAAATCAAAATAACTATGTTTAAAAAACGATTAGAACAGAGATTAGAAAGATGAAAACAATTTTAAAAAAATTAATGTGGCCAATTAATTGGTTTATTGAAAGAAGAAAATTTAAAAAACGTTTAGAAGAACTAAGGAAAAGAGATCCTTTTATATACAAATGATTATTTGGGGAATATCAGCAAACAGTCATAATGCTTCGTTGGCTGTATTCGAAGACGGCAATCTTTTATTTGCCAGTGATTCTGAACGATTTAGTAAGATCAAAAATGATCCAGATCTAAACGCAGATCTAGTTGATTATGCTTGGATGACCGGAGGCCGACCGGACCTAGTGTGCTGGTATGAAAAACCTTGGTTAAAAACCCTAAGACAAATATTTGCTGGGCAAGGTCTACAAGATAATAATATAAAAAATTATCTAGCCAAATACGAAATAACTGCTCCAATAAAAACATTCAAACATCATCACACTCATGCTGCTGCTGCATATTTTACCAGTCCTTTTGAATCTGCCTGTGTAGTAGTGATCGACTCTATAGGTGAATTTGAAACTTTAACCATATGGCTAGCAGAAGGAAAAAAATTAAAGAAAATTTATAGCAGTGTTTATCCAGATAGTCTTGGTTTATTTTATTCTGCAATGACTCAGAGATGCGGCCTAAAACCCAATGAAGAAGAATATATTCTTATGGGTATGGCAGCATACGGAGATCGAAAAAGATTGTATAAACCCATGATAGAGGATTTTATAATGTTTCCTCATAGCGATGCATACAATCCTATTATGTTTAAAAAGAATTTGCACAGAGGTTGCAATTGGTGGAGAGAAGATCTGCAATCTGATCAAGATAAATTTGATATAGCAGCCGCAGCTCAGTATGTGTATGAACAGTCTTTTACCCGTATTCTACAGATGGCTAAAGCATTAACAGGCTGTGACAATTTAGTTCTAGGCGGTGGTTGTGCATTAAATTGTTCTGCAAATCCTATAGCGTTTGAATATTTTGACAACGTATGGATCCCGCCTGCTCCTGGAGACAATGGTAGTAGTATCGGAGCAGTGTTAGCCTATCAAAAAGAACACTTAGAGAATTTTACTCCTTACTTGGGTATCAATATCACCGGCAAAGCATCAAACGATCAGATCGTTGATTATTTGATTAAGAATAAAATATGTGGGGTCGCTAGGGGTCGTGCAGAGTTCGGTCCTCGAGCACTGGGTAATCGAAGCTTACTAGCAGATCCTAGAGACTTATCGATTAAAGAACGAGTAAATGAAATAAAACAACGAGAACAATTTAGACCCTTTGCTCCTGCGATATTAGAGGAATTTGCCGACGAATATTTTTTTATGCCTTCTAAAAAAATGCCATTTATGCAGTTCACTGTACAATGCCGCAGACCTGATTTATTTCCAGCTATAGTTCACAAAGATGGAACCAGTAGAGTTCAAACTGTGGGCAGAGACAATAATAGAGAATTTAGAAGACTATTAGAAATTTGGTATGCTCGAACAGGCTGTCCTATGTTGTTGAATACCAGTTTAAATGTCAAAGGTGAACCTATGGTAAACGACATCGGTGATGCGTTTAAGTGGGCTAAGACCTATGGTTTACCTGTGTTTAACTAGAGTGTATAATATTAATTATGATTAAAGATTACGGATACGAAGTACAAAAATTATATCTTGAGCTAATGCTAGCAGATGCAGAAGTATTTGTTCGCTGTCAAGGTATTTTTGATCATTCATTATTTGATCGAAAACTGCAAGATGCCGCTGAATTTGTCAATGAATATGCTAAACAATATTCGGTGTTGCCTGACTATGAGATGGTCAATGCCACTTGTAGAGTAGATCTACATCGTCCAGAAGATGTCAAAGAAGGACACCTAGACTGGTTGATGGATGAATTTGAACAGTTTACTAGGCACAAAGCATTAGAACGTGCGATCATTAATTCAGCAGACTTATTAGAAAAACATGATTATGGTCAAGTAGAAACTATGATCAAAGAAGCTGTGCAGATCGGATTGGCCAAAGATATGGGCACAGATTATTTTGCTGATCCTAGAGCTCGACTCATGAGAATCAAAGACAAAAATGGTCAGATATCCACCGGTTGGCCTAGCCTAGATAAGAAATTATTTGGAGGAATGAATCGTGGTGAGCTTAACATTTTTGCTGGCGGTAGTGGTGCTGGTAAATCGCTGTTCCTTGCCAACCTGGGTGTTAACTGGTGTCTTCAAGGACTCAATGTTGTCTATCTAACATTGGAACTTTCAGAAGAACTGGTATCGATGCGTATCGATGCTATGACCACAGGTATCGCTACTAAAGAGATATTCAAAGACATCGATGATGTTGAAATGAAAGTCAAGATCATCGGCAAGAAATCAGGTGCTATGCAGATCAAATATATGCCTAGTGGTAAGACCTGTAATGATCTACGGGCATATCTCAAAGAGTTTGAAATCAAGACAGGGCGCAAGGTAGATGTGCTATTGGTAGATTATCTAGACTTATTGATGCCGATCAGTCGAAAGATTTCGCCGGCAGATTTGTTTATCAAAGACAAATACGTATCTGAAGAACTGCGCAATCTTGCAGTAGAAAGACAATGTATACTAGTCACTGCATCGCAGTTGAATCGTGGTGCTGTAGAAGAAGTAGAATTTGATCACAGTCATATTTCAGGCGGACTGAGTAAGATCCAAACAGCAGACAATGTGTTTGGTATTTTTACCAGCCGTGCTATGCGTGAACGTGGACGCTATCAGATACAGTTAATGAAGACTCGTTCATCTAGCGGTGTTGGCATGAAAGTAGATCTTGAATTCAATCTCGAAAGCCTCAAGATCACAGATCTTCCAGAAGATGAACAAGATCACAACGGTGCTACATCTAGAGGCAGTTCTAGTATAATCGAAAGCATCAAACGTAAAACAGAACTACAGCCTAGAGAAGAACCTACAGAAGGTAGTCCTGTGGGCAAAGTTCGTGCCGCAGTTGAAAGCACAAAACTTAGAGAAATACTCAGCAGTATGAACAACGATGAAGAATAGCCGTATAGAATTAACATCTTGGGAATATACCACAGACGAATCCGCAAACTATCTAGACATCGACTGGCCTAAAGTACAGCGGTCCGTGGGCAAAGAACAGATCAATTGGTTATTAAAACAGCCCAAAGATTACTGTCAGCTTGTACTGGATAAATCGGGAATAAATGTCAAGCTCGTAGCTGAATTTTACGATCAAAAAACATTAACAGCTTACCATCTAATGTGGGCTAAATAATGGATGCGAGCCAAAGAATTTATCACAGAAGTCACTCAGAAAAAGATCACTAAACGCCAGGCAAAAAGTGCCCGTGGGCTTAACTATTATTCTGATTCAGAACGCTGGAATGGCGATTATGTGGCCTATAGATTAGGCATGGCCTGTGCCGGGACTGACGGTATAATTGAACCTAATATAGATGCAAAAAGCTTTATAGGTAAATCCAAAAGCACACATCCCTACACAGAACAAGAACAGCAGATGCTGAAAAAAGCATACAAGGCCATAGGTGCCAGCTACAAAGATCCTTTCCACGGTGATATGCGTAGTCAAGAACTAGATTCAACTAACAACGTCAGTCCTGTGGCTAAGCCCAAGAAAAATCGTTTCGGAGTTTAGTATGCGACTAAGACAGTTAGATGAAAATCCAGAATTTGTGACTGTGAATAAAAAACTTAATCCCAAACTTTGGCAAGATGGGATCTTAGACGCAGAAGTAGCAGCAAAATTAGAAGATATAGCCAGAGCCTTTGAAGAATTTATCGGCATAGATCTCGAAGTCCTAGATTATACCATAACAGGCAGCAATGCCAATTACACCTGGACAGAATACAGTGATTTGGACCTACATATTATTATTCCCGGTACACCCACCGACGAACAAAGGGAGCTGTTCAATGCTAAAAAAGCTCTTTGGTCAGAGCAGCACGATATATCGATCAAAGGACTGCCAGTAGAATGTTATGTGCAGGGCGAAGATGAACCACATCATAGCACAGGCGTTTACAGTCTCAGCAAAGATCAGTGGTTAGTAGAACCCAAAAAGGTCAAGCCTTCAATAGACGATGCCAGCATAGAAGCTAAAAAAGATGCGATTCTAGCTCAGATTGAACAGGCATTACTAAGCAGAGATCTAGACAAATTAAGAACAGTCAAAGACAAGATCACGCAGATGCGTAAGGCAGGATTAGCTCGTGCTGGAGAATGGTCAGTGGAAAACCTAGTGTTTAAGATCCTGCGCAACCTAGGTCTAATAGATCAAATCACAGACAAAATAAGAGAGCTCGAAGATGCTGAGCTCTCTCTAGAACAACAGACTAATATCTTAGATTAGTCTCGGCGCCCGCCAAATAGCTGTAGTAGGCTTAGGAACAGATTGATAAAGTCTAGATACAGTGTTAGAGCACCCCAGACTTCCAACTTACCATCATTTTCATAGCTGACCATTTCACGGATCTTCTGTGTGTCGTAGGCAGTGAGTCCTAGAAAAATAATAACAGCAATGGCTGAAATAACCATCTGCATCACAGTTGAGCCGATAAAGATGTTGACGATGCTGGCGATGATGATAGCGATTAAACCCACGAACAAGAACTGTCCAATACTGGTCAAGTCCTTTTTAGTAAAATAGCCATAGAAACTCAGCACACCAAATAGGATCGCACCTGCCATAAATGCGCTGACGATACTGCCCATATTATACACAGCGAAAATGGTGGCAAAACTCAGACCCATAAGAGCAGCGAATCCGTGCAAAAATATCTGTAGCGTAGATCTGCTCATCTTATCCATGGCAAAACTCGCAGCCAGGATAGCCACCAATGGTGCGAATATGACCACCCATTTTAGCGCACCTGTGAAAAAGAAAGCCAACAGCGTGGCATTGGTACCCACTATGAAACTGACGATCATGCTGGTTAACACTGCCAAGGCCATATGGCTGTACACACGACCCATGGCAGAATTGATTTGGCTAGCAGAACGGCTGATGGCCGAATCTAGTGTAGTGTCAAACATTTTGGACTCCTTAAAGTTGTTAGTATGTTTATTATACAGTAAAATATTTATAGAGTCAATGGCTGCGATGGTCAAAAACAGGGATTTTTTGGCAGATCAATAAATACGCATATAACGGAGCACGATGATGTTGCATATAATAAGAGACCTACAAGACAATTTGCTGAACCTGATCAAGGATGATCCGGTGCGCCCAGAGCTGACTGCTGATTTCCGAGTCAACGAAAATTCGGAGATCTATGTGCTCAAAGATGATGTCACTGACCAACCTCTGGCAGTGACCTGTGTGAAATTCCTAGAACAGATACCTACCAGTGTTGATGATCTGACCACGACCGTGGTCAAGACCAATACTGCGGTATTTTACACTATATGGAGTTATGCTGCTGGTGCGGGTCGCAAGCTGATCCAAGAAGCCCAGGCCGATATCAAACAGACTCATCCTGATGTTGACACTTACGTGACTCTGAGCCCTAAAACTGAAATGGCTCGTAAATTCCACTTAAAGAACGGTGCGGAAGTATATAGAGAAAATCCCGACACTGTGAATTATCTGTACAGATAATTATTTGGGTTCGGTGGGTGTATACTGTTGGCAGTAGCCCTGCCACGAATCTCCGGTTTTCACAGTCATCTGCTCAGCTACACGATCAGCCATCATCTGGCATTCTCTGCGCTGATGCTGACCATAGCGAACACCTTTGAGATCCTGTTGTTTGACTGTTTGCCCTGTGCGTAGATTGCGGGCCATGGGTAAGATATATTGCATCATAGTGTGTGTATTTATCTAGGCCACGACTTGATCAAGGTTTGATCCAAGAGATCAGCGATCTTAACGTGTGCGCTGTGATTGGGATGCCATTTATCCGGATTGAAATATTCACAGTCCTGAGTCCAGGCCTGTAGTTTATTCGACATTCTCCCAGTGATGTCAAACCAATCTCTGATCAGGTCTAGATCACCCAAGTCCATGATCGCGGCCGCATATTCACTGCTGCTCCACTCCCAGCTGTCTTGATAGTAGCAGTCCTTGACCCAAGGCAGCAGCCATTCAGTGACACTGGGTATCACGGCCTGTATATTGGCAAGTCCTTGCACGGATGCTAGATCTATGGGTGCGCAGCCGCCTATGAGCCAAACTGGTCTGTTCTGGGCTAGGTCACAGAGCTGCTGATAAAAAGGTCTGATCAAGTGCTGTTCTACAGCGCGATCTAAACTGCCCGCGGCTCGTATCAGGGGCAGAGCTAGATCTAGATCAAATCTCAGGCTAGCGTCCTGGCTCCTGGGTATGGTCAACCAATCTCTGAGAGGTTCTGTCTGTACCACTATGAGCAGATCCCAATCACCGGTATAGCTCTGCAGTCTCTGTGCGATACCTTGATTGCTGCTGCCAGCTTTGGCAGTCTGTGACACGGCCCAACCTCGATCTCGCAGCAGATCTCCAAAGCCAGGATGCGCTACGAAACCCCCTGACTGATCGGGTAGCCAAGTATAGGCCCAAGAGTCTCCTTCTATTAGGATTGTAGGTTTAGTCATAGTCAATCAAACAGTGTGCGTATGATGCGGCTGTGTTCGGGATATTTGAGCAGCCAAAGATCTGCATACAAGTGATTCGAGAACAGCAGCCACCAATCCAAGGGTATGGCAGCGTTGTATTCGTCGGCCTGCTGCCAGGATCTGGGCCAATAGTGTACGGCCGCACCCCAACTGTGCAATAGACTCTCCTGTGGCCGCACAAACGGTTCAAGGTACACTATCAACATACAAATATTTACAAAATATCTTAAATATTGTATGCACATAGAGTTTAATTTGCCCACTGGAGCGGGTGGACAGAGTGCTTACTATTTCAACACAGTGCTGGATTACAATCTCGCACAGTGGAGTGGCCAATACTCTATAAAATACACCAAGACACTGACTTACTACAAGGCCTGGATCTGGTTGCCCACAGAACAGGATTATACCGTGTTCGCTCTGACCTGGCGATGGCCCACACCTCGCTGGATTTTACAAGAAAGGGATTGAAATGTTATTAGGAGCCGTAGTAGTGGCCTTATCACTAGGCACTGTGCATGATCTCAGCTCAGCAGAACTCGAGCGTTATTATTGGGACTGCGACACTATGTTTATGCGTGGAGAAATGGGCGGGCAAGATATGCTGACCTGCCTAGAAATCACCGAAGAGTTCAAACAGCGTGTATGGTCTGGGAACCACGAACAGTTTATGCAGTATTGGCGCAGACAGAATCTCACAGAATGGTACAAGCGAGGTTATACTCCCAGAGTTGAAGATCTACCCCATCTAAGAGGTACACAATGAGAGAAGATCTAAGCTTATCTACACTATTGGTATTTTTCTGCATAATAGCCATCATCATACTGCTAGTGACCTAAAAGATGTAAATACTTATACACAGCAATGTGTTAACTGTAAGGAGACCAATGATGCACAATCTTTGGGAGCTTCGAATGATCGAATCACTGCACGGGGAAAATCCTCCTTGATGTAGCTGATCAATCCTTACTGCCGAACTACATCAGCGTTATTGAACGCACCAGTGCCCTAATAAACTATTAGGGCTTTTTTACGAAAGACTACAATGACAGAATCACACACAAGAACGATACTGCGAGCAGTGGTATGGCGTGTTATCGCTACACTAATAACAGCCATATGGGCAGGCTGGTCAGGTGCTATAGCTGCTAATCTAGTGCTGACTATACTGCACTATATACACGAACGCATCTGGTTGAAGATCCATTGGGGCAGGGAGATTTAATTGCGAAGCGCAGCGCAAAATTTTTTTAGCGAAGCTACAGCGATTTTTTAGAAGAGCTGCGAAGCAGCGCAGCGGTCAGCGCAAGATCTGCAGATTTTTCAGTGGCCCCGAGGATCTTAGGATCTACGGTGCAGACAGTGTTCAGAGGAAAAAGTGTATATAGATCAATATGATGATCAACACTATGGGTATTATAGTGGCTGGCTTCATTGGTTATTTACTCGGCCCCAACTGATCCTAGCCCATATGCGATCATAGACATAGAATGAAGTCATCCATATAGCATTGATAACCAGCGTGGGAACTAGGGCTGATTCTATGCTAGATCCAGTGACTAAGAGCATGATGAATGTAGTGATCAAAACCCATATGCGATATATGACAGTTTTGACTAGACTGCGTGTGTGAGTTTCGTAGATCATCCTAGATAGAGAGCTATAGCGGATAATGCTAATAAAACCCAAATCCATCCCCAGCGATCCCAGTAAGACTGTGATTCCCAAGATGTTATAGCATAGAAACAATCGTAGTCAGGATCGTAGCGATATAAGCGTCCTTGATACTCTATGTGCTGTAAGTATTGCTCATCTAGACTTAGTTTACGGATACGCTGTCTATTATGCTGACAGAGTTGATTGAATTGTTCTGAGTTGAATTCTTGCATATAGTATGTATGCTGAAATGGGTCCTGCAGGGTAAAAAATTGGCCGCGCAAAAAATTTGGGTGGAGTACTTTTCTTTTCAGGGTGGTGATTTTTGACCCCTACCTCTTAAAAATAGTAAGTAAGCACTAACACACTATAACCGGTCACCCCACCACCACCTCGATGGTCTCTCACC
>JACCDP010135418.1_pt1 | contig 17930 bp, 16 predicted proteins | sample 7445841 | NCBI WGS metagenome assembly JACCDP01 (sample SAMN15323441, study PRJNA562643) | freshwater metagenome | isolation source: river surface water | place: USA:Blue River Watershed | collected 2017-08-17
CCTAAGAATATGGTGGGTCCATCCATAGTTCTCTACTATTTGTTTGTGAGATTTATTTCTATGTCCACTTGATGAGCGGAGAAAGCCATGCAATCTCTGCATGTGTCGATACACCAGGTATGCTTGTGATAAGTGTGCGACCGCGTGATTCAAGCTCTAAGAACATTTCGTGATCGTATGGATATCCTGTGTTGCAGTACTTTTCATAGATTGGCAAGTCCTCGCGGAGCGTTTTCAACCGTGTCATAAATGTCATGGTGGTGCTTTCGGCTTCGCGCCAATGGGTTGACTTGGTCAAGTGCACGTGCGTAGGTTTTATGTTATGCTTCATATACTTATCGGGATGATCGTATCCAGAAACGTAATCCGCGATTTGGATGCCTTCCAATAGGACAGCTCGGGCGTTGGGTTGATGTAAGTAGTCATCTTCACATAGATACACAGGCGTATCCTCGGGAAGATCCGCTGAAACAGCTAGTTTGACGGCAGCAAGAAAAGAGTATGCGCCTGACTTGTACGTGGTGCGCAACACATTTTGCGCATGAGGACCCATGATGTCCTTGAGCTCCTGGAACGTGTCGTCGGTAACCGAATCTGCGATGATGATGAGCAAGTCTCTTCCAAATACTTGGATGAATTGTTCCAAACAATGGCGCTTGGTTGCATGTGGTAGCTTGGGTTTGTGCGCCGATGTTTGCGCAAAGTCGCTAATTCTGTACAAGCTGAGCATCGGTCGTGGTTGTTTGTTGAGAATATTCGTTTAAATCCTGAAGCGACGCGGACTTGCGAACTTGGACCCATAGTGGACGGGAGCGGCTATGGCTACGCGGAAATGATCGCTGACACTTTTTGCAATCATGTTGGGATACAATACAGTCAAGATGTATATTGTATTCCTGGGATGTGCGCTTCAAAGACTCATGACATATCGGGCATTCCATGTTTACGTTGAGAAATGGGCGTATGTGGCCGATATGATGGTCAGCCAAGAAATACCCCATGCAAGGTCGCGAATCACGATTGGGCCACGCCAGCCCACAAACATGGCGCTATTCGTAAAGTTGAATACGCCATAGATGGCGACTCCGAGCATCATGCCCGCGAGGCCTCCCGCGAGAGGTCGTGGCATGCGATATGTCTTTTGAAGATGTGCGGTCATTGGCGGGATGAAGAACAACCATGTGATGGCCATGATCAAGTATGCCGCGAATCCAGCAGAAAGACCAAAAGAGATATGACCCTGAATACTGCGAATCACGCGAGTATATGCGGGTTGTGATAGGAATACATAGAGAACGTCTACGAGAATATACAAGACAACAAAGATATAACGCGGGTCTAGCATTCGTGTACTATTACAAGATAGGAAATCTTGCGGGCGAATATACTTGGTTGAGAAACTCCCACGTCACTTCGTTCGGAATCGTGGAAGGCTCCTTCGAAAAATGAGATGGAATATGGATCGTGTCAGGCGTGCGCTTGTCCATGCTGAGCGGTAACATCATTTGTGTGGTAATGGTTCGGGAAATATCCATATCGCTCAAGCGGGTGGTTTCGGAACGCATGCTAAGATGCATCACGACGCGACCTTGGGTACTAGAGAGAATATAACGCATATCTTCATCATGGAACACGAGTCGGCCGATCAAGATCTGACTCGTGGGCGTGCTGATGTCCGACATGGTGACAAACTTCATCTTGTAAAGAGGTTTGAGAGGCAAGCGATCTCTTTGCAAAAGCTGCTTGCGAATGTAGTTGGCACATTCCAGACGGCTCACGGCGAGCTGTGAGAAGCGCACTTGCATTTTTGACGGGCGTCAGAATCTATGCGAGCGTCATTTTTTGGTCCAAAATTCGGTCGCTAGATGTTCGATGTCGGATACATCTAAAACCATCATCAAATCGTGACGATTTGGACGGGAATATAGGGTATGATGAATGCCACTTTGATAAGAGATTCGAAGTTCGGGAAGGTGCGATTCGGCAAGTTTCATAAGAGGGATACGAGGGATGACCATGAAACCGTCGAGCTGTTGAAACGCAATGAAGTCGGCGCGACCGTAAAGCCATCCCGCGTTTCCATGGATGTCTTTGAGTTCGATGAAGATCACACGAGGGTCGGGTGGGAGTCCTCGGCGGCGTGATTTGATGGATTTGACTTCGACGCGTGTGTATTTGTGTTCGGGATGTTGGACCACATAGTCATAATGTAAAACCGTATTTTCGTAAAGGGTCGCGGGTCGGATGGGGTATTTTGCGTCGCTACAAAGTTGGACGAAGCTACGCTCGGCCTGTGTGCCCATTTTTGTGGTGTGCTCGGTTGCATAAGCGCCGCCGCCTTGTACATCGGGGATGTTTAGAGATGATAAAGCAGCGCAAGACGTCGTCGCAAAGCTACGTTTACATGGCTTGCAAATGTAGCTACCTCGTGTGAAGTATGACTTGGGAGGGGCATTTTGGCAATATTTGCACTTGACGGTCGGCTGCATCTAATCAAAGAGGGTTAAGATGTTTGCGGAGAATGAGCGCGAGTAATAAAACATTCCATGAAGGGCCGTGTACAAAGACACAAAAATTGATAGAAAGATACCTATCTCCAACACACATACGTGCAACATGCCGAAGATCACGCTCATCTGCGAGGGTGTCATGAAGTCGCGTTTCCACAGCCTGCACTCCAAGCTCATGCGTGGAGATGTGGACGGTGCTCGCGATCTTGCTGCAGACACCTTGGAGGTCATCAAGACGGCCGTGGAGAACGAGATGTCTGTGGAGCTCACCGACTACTACGTGGACGTGCTTGAGCGTACGGTGATCGACCTCAAGTACCATATGTTCAACTGTGTGTTTGAGCGCATCTGGACGCTCGCGTATACGGACAAGCTGTATGTGTAGTTGTATGTGTGTGCGTTGTGTGTTGTGGGAGGGTTTTTGGGGGTGAAATTATATGTCTAGGGTTTAGTCAAGCGATGCTTTTGTTTGATATTGGGGCTAACAAAGGAGAATACGCTCATAGCAATCGAGCGAAATATTCGAGAATTGTGTGTGTCGAACCTTTGCCTGCCATCGCGGAAAGCTTGCGCCAACGGTTTCAACATGACCATGGAGTGTTTGTGGAAGAGGCCATGGTTTCTTTTGATGATGAGCACACGTTCTATGAAAGCCCATGCGATACGGTTAGCACGGCGTCAGATGTGTGGCGAAATGATAGTCGCTTTTCGAATCAAGTGGAATGGGCTCCTCTTTCCGTCCCTCGCACGACGATTGATGCTTTGGTACAAAAACATGGGACCCCAGATTTTATCAAATTGGACGTTGAAGGGTATGAGTATTGGGCGTTACAGACGATGACGGAGCGCTATTGTCCAATTGCCTTTGAATGGGCTGAAGAATGCAAAGAGGAAATTGCGCTTGCGATGCAATACTTGGAAAAACTAGGTTACACAAAATATGCTGTACAGCACGAAGACGCGTTCACATGGGCGCCAAGTGCTGCCGATTATCAAGAGATTCAACAAGTGCATGCGTTTTTGGATATGCTCGATGCCAAGGCCAAGTCCCAATGGGGCATGCTTTGGATAGAATAGGCATTGGCATTGTTTTACTGTTTTGATTTACTTCAGTAGCGAACCCCGCGTTTGCCTTAACAAGTGTTCAAAATTACTTAAACACTTCGGCACACGGGGCCTATGCGTACGGTTCCCGATACAGGTGTGCCGAGTATGCATATGTTTGGGCAATAATACCGCAGATAAATTTGGGTTTTCTTGATTTTGTTGGCAAGTTTATGCGCCTTTTTGACAAATTGATGTAATTGCTTTTTGAGCTTCATGTCGCCTGCTGCGATCTTTTCCGCCATAGAGTCCCTTGGCTCGGGTGGGGTTGGAGCGTTGGTACTGCCACCTGTTTGGAGTGCAATTCTGCTTGTACGTACGCGTTGTTGTCGATCAACGATCGTTCCAGGCATCAAATCTTCGATGTACCTTCGCGCATCATAGCGATCCACAAATTGGAGGTTGTCGATTGGATCCATTTTATAGAGAACTTGGTTTGGATGGAACAATATGAGTTCTTGCAAAAATACCGAAGATTGTATGTTATCGGTGGGGAATGGTGTAGGAAACGCGGGTGCGATAATACCATCCACAATATCTCCAAAAAGTTCCTTAAAGAAATGGATGGCTTTGTAATCGATTTCAGTGATACTGCAACGAACTCCTTGCATCTCGAGTGGATTTACCCACAATGGTTTATTGGGCAAAGCAGCAAACTCGCGCATTCTTTGGAGCATTGGTTGTAAGGCTGGTATATTTAGCTCTTCGAGCATTTGGATTTGCTTGTGAAAAGAGACAAGTCCGAATACAAGCGATGTGTGGTATATCACTTCTAAATCGGACCGTGACAATCGAACGGATTGGAATAGTTTGGGAAGAATGGCTTGCACATATCGAAGATCTAATACTCGAATGCGGTTTTTGGGTTCATAGACTCGGAGTGATCTGCCAGGCCCCTGGTAACTTGCGGCGGCCTCATAATCACCGAAAAACAACGGTTTTGTAAAATCTAAAGGGCCATCTAGCTTTTCTGACCGAAACAGATAGATCTCTTCTGGCAACTTGAAGACGCCGTGTACAAACTCAAATTCATGGAAGTCGAACAGGAATTTGGGCATGTCTATATCATGGGTATATGTTCTTATGTCAATCTTCCCAATAGCCGATACGAATCGAGCCCCCTATAGGAGAGCCTACAACACATATGTTTGGGCAGTAGTATTTGAGATAGAGTTGTGTGCGCTTGATTTTGGTCGCCAGTTTTCTTGCTTTCTTCATGAATTGGGTGAAGGTCCGCTTCAGCTTTATATCGCCCGCCGCGATCTTCTCTGCAGTTGCATCTCTGGGTTCGCGTGGTGGTGTTTCGGAATGTCCGCCAGCTTGTGGCATCATGAGAGTTCTTTGGCTTGTGACGGACGTAGCTGGTGTAGCTACACGCATCATGTTATTTACGAAGTGTTGTGCAGTGATGATTTGATTGTACGTCAGACGTTCTGAAGAAGAACGATATTCTTTCAACGATTTTTCTGGATTGAACAAGATGAGCTCTTGATACATCATAGATTTGGCAACGTCTACATCAATTTGGTCATGATATGGTGATGGAAGTGCGGGTGCGATGATACCATCAATGATGTCGCTAAAAAGTTCTTTCAAGAAGCCTGTGACAAAGTAATCTACGTTGGTGATACCACAACGCACACCGCGCATCTCAATAGGATTGACCCATGATGGCTTATTGGGCAGAGCAGCAAAGTCGCGCATTCTTTGGATCATCGGTTGAAGAATAGGCTGATTGAGCGCTTCCAGCATTTCTATTTGTTTTTGATACGAAACAAGACCCAATGCGAGTGATGTGAACTTGATGACGTCTACATCACTTTGTGATGGTCGAATGGCATTGAATAGTAAAGGTAAAATAGCTTGAACATAGCGGATGTCGATCACTTTGATTCCTTGTTTTTGTTCATACACTTTGAGAATGCGCCCAGGTGCATAGAACTTTGCTACCTCATAATCACCAAAAAACGCAGGATAGCTTGGATTTACAGGGATGTTCGGATTGACCGAGCGAAAAATATACACGTTATCGGGCAAGGAAAATACGCCGTGTATGAATTCGAATTCGCGGAAGTTGAAGAGGTTTTTCTGCATCTTGTAAAACCAAAAGTTAATAAAAGATTGCGGCATATCTTTAGGTGCTTTTTGCGGGCGGGGGCTAGGTCATCACGCTGTCAAAGATCCAGCTTGGGAGCGTCATGTCGTGGGACACTTCCGCGATGGTGATCAAGAGCATGCACATCCACCACATATGCCGAGGATGCGCGGAATCTTGAGAAAGCCGCCACATTTCGTGACCCAATACGTACTCGCGTTCGCCCCATGGTTTGCATGGTGGGCGTCGCAATAGCGAGAGGCGCATGTGCTGTGAGCCATTGAGAGTGCGGATTTTGAACGTGTAAAAGATGTACTCGATATCATCTTCGCCGAGACACATGAGCCATTCAGGTTGAAGATAGATCCCAAAGAGGCGTTGGTATTCTGCGCAAACATCTTGGAATACCTGGTTGGGCGACGTCCAAGTATCGGGCGTGAATGGCAACGTCTTTTTTGGGAGATGCTTCATCATATGATGGAGCCGTGTAATATCCGCGGCGGGGATCGGCTTACGCGTAAACGGATTGATCGCGTGTCCATGGGCGTGTCGAACGGCACACTCCAACTCAGGTGCATGAAACGCAAAGATAGATTGCGTGTCAGGGTCGCAGAATGAAAAGATAGAATTGGGTGGGAATGAATGGATGGGCTCGAGGGTAAATGGATCCGTGTCGTTGACGGGAGGCCATGGGCGTTGTGTAGCGCTACCGCGCCAACGCTTTTGGAATGCGACGAGAGCCGCAAGAAGCTTGGGGGATTGTTGGATATGATGAAGCCGCCGTGCATGAGCGACGAGGTTGAACGCTACATCCACCTTTTTCATCGCATAGTAGATGGGCGTCACGCGTCGTGCGAGCTCCCATAGGTCCAATGCACTAAACAAGTATCTCAAGGCTTCTTCAATTGTGTGTGTAGAGACGTTGCGTTCAAACATTCGTTCAACGAAAGGGTACCAATTGGTTTGGTCAAGTTTATCTATCTTGGTATGTACAAGGGCTTCGTGAATGTGTCTTTGAAGTTCGGAAGCGTGTCGGCGATGGCTATTGCAATAATCAGGGCTATATATGGTGCATAAGGCTGTACAACGGTCGCCGCGTCCTTTGGATTTTCTGTATGTGCACTTGGAGTCCATTTCGGGAGTTTGAGAAAACAAAGTGTTCGTTCCTACTTATGTTCAATTTTTGCTTTTAGTGCGCGGCGGTGCGCCAAAGCTTTATGGCACGTGCCGAGGCTTCTTTTTGGTCTATAGTTGGAGCAGGGTATTTGACATTGGAATATTTAGCGCGGACTTTGGGATCGCCCCAATTATGGATGTCACGCGGAGTGACTTGCGCAAGTTCGGGCACGTACTTTTTGATGTATTCGGCGAGAGGGTCGAACTTTTTGCTTTGGATGAAAGGATTCATGGGAGCACGGAAAAGTGTTTGGGAATTGTCGTAGCCAAGGGAAGCACCCCATTGCCATCCTGCGACGTTGGATATCGGATCGTAGTCTACCAACTGCGTCGCAAAGTACCGCTCGCCCTTGCGCCAGTCGATGTTGAGATACCGAGTGAGGGTAGAGGCGACGAGCATGCGAACGCGATTGTGCATCCAATGTGTGGTGGCGAGCTGTCGCATTCCCGCATCGACGAGGGGAAACCCTGTGCGGCCCTCTTTCCATGCATTGAAGTGAGCGATGGGGCCGTCCCATGACAGTGCCTTATCGACGGCGTTGAGGTGCGCTTGACCACGTTGTTCTTTGGGGGAAGACGCATACAGGCGATAATAGAAACTGCGGAAGATGAGTTCGCGAATGAGGGGATGATCGCGAGTGTGGAATGCTTTTACGCATGCCCAGTATACTTCGCGAATGGAGACGCATCCGAATTTGATGTAGGCTGACAACTTGGTGGTGCCATCGTCATTGGCAGGGAAATCGCGCGTTTTGGCGTAGGTGTTGTAGCTACGCAGGGATTTCAGTTTGCGAAGGGCGTGGGTGCGACCGCCTTTTTGAACGATGTTTGGGTCTGGTGTGTAGAAGTCAGTTTGAGAAGTCGACATGTAGGATGGAATGGTTGAAGGAAGTGCGACGAGTTTGTGCGCGGCGGAAGAGGTGGGTTTTGCGACTTCCAGATCTTTGATATAGCGGGCATAGTACTGTGCCAAGATGGTGTACGGCTTTTGAGAAGCGGTGACGAGTCCTTCGTTGGACGGGAACAAATCGTAATCTTCGGTGTTGATGAACTGGACGTTGTTATTTTTGCACCATGTAGCGATCTTTTCGTCACGTTGTTGAGCATAGAAAGTCATATCTTTGTTTTGGTAGAGGTGAGTGAATGGGCGATGCTTATGGATTTGGGTGAGGACTTGGATGGTGTCGCCGTGAAAGAAACGGAGAGTGTTGTTGGTTTGGTGTCGAAGATCTTCGAGAGACTCGCACATGAATTGCACTGATGCATTCGAGAAATACTTGTTGCGTTCGGGGTCAATCTGCTCAGGTGTGAAAATGAACGCTGGGAGGACATGGTCATGGGTGCGGAGGGCTTCAATGAGGGCGGTGTTATCATGGAGACGTAAATCCCTATGGAACAAAAACAATGCGGTTGTCATATTCTCTACACTATTTGTGATAAGATAAAATGAAGTATGTATTTTTTAAGCTTATGCTACTTTGACGATGACCAATGCACGACCATCATTTTGAATTTTGATAACTTTGCCAACTGAGCTGCGGTATTGTTTATTGGTTAAATCATCATCTGCAACAGCAATGCCAGAAATTTTGCCATCAGTTGTACGAATAGGAACAATGTAGTTCCCAGGAGTGGCCCCATACACATTCACAGGCACTTGACCTGCAAAAGCAATACGATCTACTGTTGCTCTCGCTTGTTCATACACTACTGTCCATGCGTCTAGCTGTGTTTGGTATGCTTCTTTCTCGTCATCCGTTGCATCAGGGCGTGGTTCAACTGGACGCTCCCCCATTTTATTAGCTGTTCCCCAAGTATCTCCACCAACAACGGAAGGGTCCGTCGACTTCACCATGAATGTTATTGAATCATCGAAGTTGTCTGTGAGGAGTCCATTTGCATTGACTCCCACGATATCTCCTTTTGCAACTGTGAATGCACTGCATTTGGTCATATACTCTGCATAATCAGTACCGCTTCCATTAAATGTACCTCCCGCGTTGATAGAACGACTAGTTACTGAATCCCTAGTAACATATATAATTGAATTTGCAGAGTTCCAAGTGGCAGACACTGGACTTGGAGCAAATATGTGTAAAACTGCAAACTCTGCTTTGCCGAATGACGCAATGCCATTTCCTGAAGAGCGGACGTCTAAGTTGTAACTTCCAACTGAAGTGTTGGTTGCTGGCGCGTCATCAATTCGTGCACCTCCAAGTACCATCAATGTTTTTAGTGGGTTTGTCGTGCCAATGCCAACATTGCCATCTGATTTGAACGTCACACGATCAGACCCAGCGCCATAAAATCTCAAGCTTGTTGAACTAGGGGGCTTGTAAATAACCCATCGTTGTGACGTATCGAAAAATTCAATAGCTTGTTGCTGCCCCTCATCGCCAGATATACGAAGATATGTGTTATCACCTGTTTTATGGACATGTAATGAAGTACCAGGGTTTGTCGTTCCGATACCAAGTTTTCCTTGCGTGATACGCATATCCTCAGCATGGTCTCCTGATGGATTTCTTGTACTTGTAAACGCCAAGAAGGAGGTTTCCCAATATGATGCCCCAAGGAAACCAGATGTTATAGTTGCACAATTATGCACTGAATTGTCACCGTTTACAAAGTTAGCATTTCCAAGGAACTGTATCGATGACCTGCTTGTTGTTGTGGTTCCAGTTGCAGACCTAATCCTTAGAGTTGTATTTGGGCTTCCATTGATCTCTAACTGTGCTATTGGGTTGGTTATTCCAATACCGACGTTTCCACTCGTGGTAATCGTAAAACGATTTGCATTTCCACTCGTTTGATATATTGAGAAATCTTTTGTGCCGTTACCATACATGTCCTGAAGAATAACCCAATCGTCGATTTGCACAGCACTTCGGCGGGATGTCGCATGTGTACTCGGAATGCAGTAAATGTTCGCGGCGAACTGGTCTGATGTATTTGCGACTGTCAAACGAGTTCCAGGGTTTGTAATGCCAATGCCAATGTTACCAGCTGGTGTAAAATACATATTTTCGACAGTTCCATTGACATTATTGAATATGCGCATATTAGACCCAAAAGAATCAATATACCAAATTCCAGAACTTGAAACATTTGTGGCAGTTTTCAATTGAATTTCACCACCTTCGCTTGCCGTGCCTGTGGGATTGACAATAAGCGTACCACCTATCTGTGTGGTTCCATTTACGTGCAGCGAAGTAGTAGGGTTTGTGCCGATTCCGACATTTCCCGTTCCTGTAATGCGCATGAGTTCTGTAGATGCATTGCTTGCTGAGGCCGCATAGAATACATGAGAAGCCGCAGTTGCACTTACCTGGTATCTCATCAGTCCACCATTGACGCCGAATCCATGATATTGATGCTCATTATTGAAATCCTCCCATAGCACAATATGCCGATTGGTGTTCAAATCATTGGAGAATTGCAGTTTCTTGGTTCCTACGATGGCGTTAAGGATTTGCAATGTAGCTTGTGGGTTTGTTGTACCGATTCCAACATTGGCACTCGTAACTGTAAGGACAGCTGCTCCCGTACCAGCTTGCAAATGGAGTTTTTTAGCGCTATCATCGTTGCGGATGACGGTATCTCCAATCGCTGCACTTGTGGAAAATCCACCAGCTACCGATGCATAACCAATGCGCATATTGCTGTTGCCGCTGTTGTTTGTACCAATAACAATTGCTGGAGCACTTGACGCCAATACAGTCAAAGTTCCATTTTGTACATGCATCAACGTAAGCGGGGTTGTGGTGCCAATACCTACAAATCCATTGTATGTTTGTGTCATAAGTGGAACATTACTTGCAACGGTTTGAAAAAGGTAGTTTCCAGATCCTGCCATCGAGTCCGAGCCTTTTTGCATGATGCGCATGCCTGTTTCCGCAACACCAGCATCAACACCTGTAAATTTTATAAGAGGGTCGCTTCCAGTGGGAACAACACCGTTGTAATCACGGAATACATGTAACCTTGCTTGTGGGTTTGTCGTGTTAACACCAACATTGCCGTTAGCATTGAAGGTTGCACAATGCAGACCACTTGGATAAGCATGATTTGCCATGTATATTTGTAATCCGTTGCCAGCTCCATCATTTGAAGAACCTACGCGCAATACAAATCCAATATTTTCATTCGCACTGCCATTTGTTACACGGGCCCACGCAGATCCATTCCAATACATATTAGCACCAATGTATTGTCCAACACCGCCCGTTGCAAATATGGCCCCCTCGCCATGTACTTGCAGTTTTGTGAGAGCCGTCGTTGTACCAATACCCACATTTCCGCCGTTCGCAATAAACATCGCACTGCCCACTTCTGAATCGATGAATTCAGCAACCGTATTCGCACCGCTCTGGATTACTTTGAGCGCGGGGCCTGTACCCGCATTGTTTACCACCATCTGCTCTGTATTTGACGTCAACGTGTTCATAGTGACGAAGTCGCCGAGGATGCTCAAGTTGGATGCGGTGACAGTTCCTCCAAAGGTCGCATTGCCCGTGGTTTGAATGGTCGCAATATTGCTGAGAGACTTGCCGCTCACGTTGATGGTTGCAACTTGGGCAGTCAACACGGGTGTGTTCACGCTTGTGCTCGCAATCAAGTTTGCAGTCTTTGTATCCAATAACGCAGAGGCGGAGTTCGTAACGGAAAGGCCACCTGTGGTGGCATCTTTCGAAATGAGGAGGCCATCCAAATTGATGGTAGATCCTGAAAGATAAAGGTCTTTGAAGCGAAAGTTGGAACTGCCCAAGTCAAACACATTGCATGCCGTAGGGATGATGTTTGCAGTTACGTTGATATTGCTATTGGTCATGCTAACGATGGTCCTATGGTTGCTTGCCGCAATTTGGGTTGATAATGGAAGGTTGGAGCTTTGTGCGGTGCCCCAATTTTGAATGTCCACGCGACTGGCAAGGAGACGAAGATTGGATCCTCCGTTCTCCGTAAGCATCGTGGCATAATTCACGCTCATCGCTTGCGGTCCTCTAACTACTGAGATGTAATATTTTTTGTGACTTATTCACGACGAATAAGAAATGTGTGAAGGTAGTAGAACAAAGGATGCCAGGCAGCCAATATGAGAATCGCCTCACATGGTACTTGGCGAGTGTTGCGACCGCTCCTGCGTCGTTCGCTAGTGGGCACACTGCGATGGAGGCGAATGTATCCAAGATATTAAATAAGAGCGCAGAGGTGCGGTACCGATCCGAGCGTGCGATCCCACTCGTAATGAACAGCGCGAGTCTGGTAGCTGCCTCGCGATTTTATGTCAAAGAAAATTGTACATTGACATTGGATGTTTTGTCTTTGTCGTCCGCAAATGTAGCGTTGTATGTCAAAAATAACAATACAGGTGCCACTGCATCATATACGTTGTCTGGGGCGGCGAATGTGTATCGAGCGCAAACGTTGTCGCTTGCAGCCCTCAACAACTACACGGTTATATTGACGCAAAGCAATGCGACGACGCTCTTTGTGAAAACGGATTCGACCGAAGAACTATATCCTCAGATCAATGCTTATGTTATTGCCACAACGAATACAAGTGCGACAAATGCGAGTACAATTACATCAGGGACATTGTCGTCGACTGTGCTGCCATCAACTGGCGTCGCCCCAGGTGTGTATGGTACATTGAGCAATATTCCCATCCTTACAGTGGATGCCAATGGTCGTATCACGGACGCTACAAATTCAGGCGTGTTGTCGATGGGTACTACAAATGCTTCTGATCTGACCACAGGTACTCTCAATGTAGCACGTTTGCCTACAACGGGTGTCAATGCAGCATCGGTTACTACAGGAACCCTATTGTCTTCCGTACTTCCCGCATCAGGTGTCAATGCGGCATCCCTTACGACGGGTACCATTTCTACGAGCGTGTTGCCTACATCAGGTGTCAATGCAGCGTCGATTACCACTGGGACTCTATCGTCGAGTGTGTTGCCAACAAGTGGGGTGAATGCGTCATCGATTACCACGGGTACCATTTCAACGAGCGTGTTGCCTACGACTGGAATGAATGCTTCCGCTCTCACTACGGGTACAATCTCTACGAGTGTCTTGCCTGCAACGGGTGTTAATGCGTCTTCAATTACCACTGGAACCATGTTGTCGAGTGTGTTGCCTTCATCGGGTGTTAATGCGTCATCTCTTACCACAGGCACCATTTCAATGAGCGTGTTGCCTACGACTGGAATGAATGCTTCTGCTCTCACCACAGGTACGATATCTACGAGTGTGTTGCCTACAACGGGTGTCAATGCAGCGTCGATTACCACTGGAACTCTATCGTCGAGCGTGTTGCCAACAAGTGGGGTGAATGCGGCGTCGATCACTACAGGGACTCTGTCGGCTAGTGTTCTGCCATCCACTGGATTAAATGCTTCATCCATCACTACAGGAACCATATCATCGAGTGTCTTGCCTACTACAGGGCTCAATGCCTCGTCCATCACGGCTGGAACATTGTCATCCAATGTCATGCCTGCGTCGGGAGTAACCGCGGGAACCTATGGAAGCTCGACACTCGTTCCCGTGATGACCGTCGATGTACGTGGACGTGTCACCTCAGTAAGCACGGTATCCGTATCTGGCGGAGGTGGCGGAGGCGGAAGCACAAATGCATCGGATTTGACATCGGGAACATTGTCGAGTACACTGTTGCCTACATCAGGAGTGTCACCAGGCACGTTTGGGGATGCATCCAATGTCCCCATCATCTCGGTAGATGACAAAGGACGTGTCATTTCCGTCACCGTTGTCGCGGTAACATCGGACGTGAATGCAACCGCCATCACTTCGGGAACACTCAGCTCTTCTATCCTAGAAAATGTAGCTACCGCTGGTACTTATGGTGAATCCAACGTCATAGCCAAATATACCTTGGATACAAAAGGTCGTATTACTGCCGTCGCGGAAGTGCCCATTGTATTGAAACCAAGTGATGTAGTGGGTCTCGCTTCCGTGGCTTCTTCTGGAAATTACGATGACCTTGCCAACAAAACCTTCATCCTATCTGGGGGGTCCAATGCAGTATATATGACAGGCAATGTGGGAATCGGGACGACAAACCCAGGCGTGAAGCTAGAAGTTGTGGGTACCGTCAAAGCAACCAACTTTATAGGAAATATCACCGCTACATTGCCGAACCCGCTTTATGTAGCGGGAGCGAACGTCGGCATTGGGACCGATGCGCCTTCGGCGACTTTGGAAGTGAATGGATCTATCAAAGCGAATAGCATTTCAGGTACGCTCAATGCGGCATCCATGCCTTCGCCATTTACAGTGAATTCGGGAGCGGGCTATGTAGGCATTGGTTCTACGGAACCCACGGCGGCTTTGGATGTTGGGGAGGGTACCGTCAAAGCGGCGACATTGGAAGGGTCGTTGGCAGGTGGATATGTTAATGGCCGCATCGGAGCAGGATCCGCCCCTTTGCCCTTTGTGATTAGCGACTCTAATGTTCGTGTAGCGGAATCTGCGTTGCTTGTTGCTGGAAGCAATACCAGTACCCTCACTACCTTGGAGGTCGTCAACGCTGGAACAGGGAACTCGATGGTGGTTGGAAGCAACGTGGAGGGAGCCCCACATGTGATCGTAAAAAGAAGTGGACGGGTCGGAATTTTGCGCGATCACCCCGAAGTGGAGCTACATGTGAATGGATCGATCAAAGCATCGAATATGGAACTGATAGGAAGTTTGACATGTGCGGAGACACTGACAACGAACAACTTGAATGTGACGGGAACCCTCACCACCGTAAACACGGTGACAGAAAACCGCGAGACGGACTCGTTCTTGATTCGCAATTTGGGGACGTCCAATGCTTTGCGTGTGTATCAAGATGGCGCGGGATCCTATCAGGTAGCGGAGTTTACTTCCTATGCAGGTCCGACCATGATGATTGCCAACACAGGGCGCGTGGGTATTGGAAGTACGATCCCTGCGTATAAGCTCGATGTGCTTGGGGATATCAACTTTACAGGAGACTTGTATCAAGATGGCGTGTTGTTTGTAACGGGGACCAACGCATCCGAGATTTCCTCAGGAACGTTGAGCGCTAGCTTGTTGCCGACGAGTGGAGTAACTGCGGGAACCTATGGCAATGCGTCGACGGTGCCCGTGGTGACGGTGGATAATAAAGGTCGAGTGACATTGGCATCTCTTTGCAACATTGCGATTACGGCGGCACGTGTGTCGGGTCTTTCTGCGGTCGCTACCAATGGCGGGTTGTATTCAAGTTTGAGCAATGTGCCATGGTCTCCGAGCGGAACGCACATCGTGTCCACCAATACGGGCAACGTTGGGGTGGGGACCGCTACGCCTGGCAAGAAATTGGACGTGGTCGGGACCGTGCGTGCGACGGCATTCGAGGGAGATGGCGCGTTGCTCACCAACATCGCCGCGGGGAGTGTGGTGGGATCCATGTCGTCGGGCTCGATTCCAGCGCCATTCACGATCTCGGGTGCTAATGTGGGTATTGGTTCTACCAGCCCCTTGCGTACGTTGCACGTCCAAGGAGATATCAACTTCTCTGGAAACTTGTATCAAAACAACGTTCTATTCTCTGGAGGATCCAGTGGCAGCACCCAATGGACCAAGAGCGGCAACAACATCTACTACACGGTGGGTGGAGGTGGTCAGGGCAACGTAGGTATCAACACCACCTCTCCGACAACGCCATTGTTCGTTGTGGGAAATACCATTACCACAGGAAACCTTGGCGTAGGTACGACGAGCCCTCAAGGACGCATTCATGCCGTGGGAGGTTCTTCCATCATCCATAATCAAGTGTATCAATCTTTCAACAAGACCTTGTCGACGGTTGCACTTGCTTGGTCGAGTATTTGCACAGTGACAGCTTCGCATGGAGCTTATATCATACACTTGGATGTTGTGCATTCAGAAAGCGCGTCGAGCGAAGCAAAGAGCTACACCATTCCCGTACAATGGGTAGCTACCAATACCAATTGGTATACATGTCTGCCATTGAGTTCGGGGTCCTTCAGTACGAACGATTGGCGTGTCGATATCCAAGTGTCCCTCAATATAGCTACCTTGCGTTTGGTGAGAGAGGGTGGTACCATCAGTACGGCCAATTACACTTGTACATTGCGGGTATCCCAAAGTGAAGTTAATACGGTGACAGTTGCCGATCTAACGACCACAGGCACAGCGGCTGTGACGACGGGTATTTTTGAGAGTACTGTAATCACACAAGTCAATAGTAATGTGGGTATAGGAACTACGAGTCCTGGATATACATTGGATGTGAATGGCTCTACGTTCACGGGGTCGATTTTGACTTGTGGGTATATTTCGAATGCTACGGCAAGGCCTGCGGTGGGCACGAACACCATATCGGGAGAGATCCATGCGATTGGTTGTGCATCAGGAACGACGCCTTTAACTACGGCAGATGATGGCTTGTTGCGTCTTTCGGCGGGTGGCGGCACTTCCACGTTGAATAAGTCGTATATCGACATCAGTGGATTTGCAACGGGAGCAGAGAGGTTGCGCACCATTGTATTTGGTACATCAGGCGTAGAACGTATGCGAATCAACGGCGACGGTAATGTGGGCATAGGAACAACCACTGTAAGTGCAAAGTTGCATGTTCATTACTCGGGCACTGGAGATATTCTTCGTGTAGATGATGAAGCTACGGAAAGCACGCCGTTTATGATTGCGCAAGATGGCAACGTGGGCATAGGAACCATCACCCCCTTGGCGAAGCTTGGAGTGGTGGGGAACATTATTGCGTCAGGAGATGTTGGAGGATTTGGTTCCGCATCGGATGCGAGGTTGAAACGCGATGTCGTAGAACTTGGGGACGATGCGGGATTGGCGGCGGTGTGCGCATTGAGACCTGTAGAGTTCTCATGGCGTGAGGATTGTTTCAATGAAGCGAAACGCGGAGTAGCAGATGTAGGATTCATTGCGCAGGAAGTTGCGGAGGTGTTGCCGCGAGTAGTGAAGGAAATCCAGTTCCCTGGGGTACAAGGGGAGTACATGGGAATCGCGTATGAGAAGATCGTGCCCTATTTGGTAAAAGCAATCCAAGAACAGCAAGAGCAAATCCGCCGTTTGCAAGAAGCAAAAAGTATTTGAGATGTGGGGTTTCACTTGCCAGCAAAGCTAGATAAATTGATCGCACCTGAAGAAGGTATCCCCGAGATGGATGCAGGTACATTTGCCCCGCCAGCGTAGTACTCGGAGATAGAAATGGGTGCCGTACCACCGAATTTATTTTGAATATTCAAAAACGATATGTAATTGCTCAATGATGGTAGCGGCATCTCTAATAATGTTGCACTTAAGAAAAGTTCTCCTATTTACTGTATCATGTTTCATTGCATTTGGATTGGTCACAATGTAACCGACAAGCATGTATTGTGCTTGAAGAGCTTCCAAAAAACACAAAAGAACGGTACACTATGGTGGTGGACGTTACCGCCTTTCGTGGATACGCTGCAAACCTTTTGTGAACAACATGGGATTGCGGCATCTATCAAGGTATTCCCGAAAGATATCGATGCTGCTACGTTTGATGAAGTGCAGGCACTAAAACCTTGGATTGTGTCTCATGAGGTTAATGTAGCTTTGTACAGTGATTACATGAGATATGTCATATTGTATGCTTTCGGGGGCGTGTATTTTGATATGGACATGGTCTTCCTCAAAGACTGGACGCCACTCACCCACGTTCCGTTTGTTTACCGATGGGAACTCATGCCCTATGCAAATAATGCGATTATGTGCATTCCTGAACCACGGTCTGCGATTATGAAACGCATCATCGAGCGCTCTCGGGATTTCAGAGACACGTACCCGCTGACGATCATGCAAGAGAGCTTCTTACATGAGATAGGTGTACTGATTCATGATTGCAGCTTGTTTGACAAAGGTTGGCCAACCGCAAGCTTTGATGAGTTCTTTGGGGACACGGACAAAAGTAAAGACGAGTTTTTCGGAGATAGCTACGCCTATCACTGGCACAACCGTTGGACAAAACCCATGAAACC
>JACCDP010606039.1_pt1 | contig 17927 bp, 16 predicted proteins | sample 7445841 | NCBI WGS metagenome assembly JACCDP01 (sample SAMN15323441, study PRJNA562643) | freshwater metagenome | isolation source: river surface water | place: USA:Blue River Watershed | collected 2017-08-17
AGTCAAAGGGGGAAGCTTGATGGATTATTCTTCATTGGGATTTAAATATCATCCCACGGATTCTTACTATGTTCGATATTTTAAAGATGGAAAGTGGCAAATAGGTGGGTTGACGCAAGATCGCTTTATTTCCATTAGTATGTTTTCTCAAGTAATCCATTATGGCCAAGAAGCATTTGAAGGATTAAAAGCTTATGCGGCTAAAGACCGTTCGATTAATATCTTTAGACCAGACATGAATGCCAAGCGACTTCAACGTTCATGTAGACGGTTATTGATGCCAGAATTACCGGAACAAGAGTTTATTGATGCGGTCATTGAAGTGGTTAAAGCGAATCGGAAGCATGTGCCACCTTATGGCTCGGGCGCATCGCTTTATATTCGCCCCGTCTTATTTGGAATCGGGGATAACTTAGGGGTGAATCCTGCAAGTGAATATATCTTTGCAATTATGACCTCTCCAGTAGGACCTTATTTTAAAGGTGATTTAAGACCCGTCAGAATGCTTGTAAGTGATTATGACAGAGCTGCTCCATTTGGTACGGGGGATATTAAAACAGGTGGAAATTATGCTTCCAGCTTATTGCCGAATCGATTAGCGAAACAACAAGGATTCGCCGACTGTATTTATTTAGATCCAGCAACCCATACCAAGATTGATGAAGTTGGTGCAGCTAACTTCTTTGGGATTACCAAGAAAGGTGTGTATGTTGCTCCAGTATCCTCATCTATTCTTCCATCCATTACCCAAGACTCCCTAAAATACCTCGCAATGGATAAATTAGGATTAAAAGTAGAAGAACGAGATGTATTGTTGACCGAACTTAATGACTTTGAAGAAGTCGGGGCGTGTGGCACTGCAGCCGCAGTTACTCCAATTTATGAAATCGTCCATAAAGAGAAGGTCATCTATCAAAAAGACCCTAATAAGGTGGGATTTGTCTCTCAGCAACTATCAAAAATGATTAACGATATTCAAATAGGAAACATTACCCTGTCTAATAAATGGTTGCTGAAGATCCAATAAGCAACCGCAAGGATAAGCCATCCGTGTCTTTACTTACTTAAAAATAGATTAATTGCCTCTAAAATCATAAAAAGGTTATTATATTGTTATGAAAAATATCTTAATCACTTCAATTGGAAGGCGAGTTGAACTCATTCAACTTTTTAAAAAAGCTATTAGTGATAAAAATATTAAATCTAAGGTTATAGGAATTGATAATTCTCGTACTGTACCCGGTATAAAATTTGTAGATAAATTTGAATATATATCGAAAATTAATTCTAAAAACTATAGTTTAGAATTAATTTCAATTATTAAAAAACATAATGTAGGTTTAATTATTCCCACAATTGATACGGAATTGTATATTTTATCAACCTTAAAAGATGAACTACGGTCTAAATTTCATTGTTATGTTCTCATACCTGATCAAGATGTTCTTCATCACTTTCGTAATAAAATAAACTCTCATAAATATTTTATTCAAAATGGGTTTCAAAGTCCTTCATTATTTGAACCTAAACAAGTTAAAAAATTTCCGGTTTTTATCAAACCATTTGATGGCTCATCCTCGATTGGTGCAAAGAAAGTTGAAAATCAAGATGAATTAGAATATTTACTAAAGAACACAAAAAATCCTATGATACAAGAATTTATTGAAGGACCTGAATTTAGTATTGATGTTTTTAAGTACTCTAATAATAAAATTGTATCTTTGGTTATTAGAGAAAGAATCGCAGTCCGCTCGGGAGAAATTTCAAAAGGTCGAATTGTTAAGGATTCAATTATCGAAAAAGAAGTTAGACGATTTTCTCAATCGATTAAATTCATCGGAAATATCACCATACAAGTCATAAAGAAAGACAATAATGTTTATTTTATTGAAGTTAACTGTCGCTTTGGCGGTGGCACACCCATCAGCATTATGGCAGGTGCTAATTCTTGCGATTATGCGATTGATATGATGATAGGTAAGCCTTTAACTTCACTACCTAAAGTTAAAACCAACATCGATTTTGCCAGATATGATCAAACTGTCTTTTTATGAGTAATCCTAAATTAATTATTTTAGATTTAGATGACACGTTATATGCTGAACAGGATTTTGTTTTTAGTGGATTTAGCTATATTTCCAAACTAATCTCAAAAAAAATACCACAACTGACAGAAACGGAAATTTATAATAATTTAATTATATCTTTTAAAACAGGTTCAAAAAAAGTATTTGATTTGTTAATTGAACAATTTTCTCTTCATAAACATTTTAATGTATCTGACTTAATCTCTAGCTATAAATATCACCGGCCAATTATCAATCCTTTTGATGATGTTATCCCTTTTTTAAAAATGCTTAAACACAAAGGTATTCCTGTAGTTTTATTAACTGATGGCGACGTCAATCAACAAAGAAATAAAGTAAAAGCTCTTAAAATTGAATCTTACTTTAATGAAATTTATTATTCAGATTCCTATGGTATTGATAAACGTAAACCCAATACTTTTTTGTATTCTAAAATATTAAATAAATTTCGCTTAAATCCCACCTCAGTTATAAATATTGGTGATAATCCAAATAAGGACTTTTATGTAAATAAATCATTGGGTGTATTCACAATTCAATTAATTAGGCAAAATGCAATTTATGCAAATAATTCACCATATTTCGATAGTGTAAGACCTAATGAAGTGATTTTATCTTTATCAGACATTAAAATTGAATGATTCTTAATATCGTTTTAGATTAAGATTGAATATAATGATATTTACGGACCCTTAGCTCAATGGTTAGAGCTACCGGCTCATAACCGGTTGGTTGCAGGTTCGAATCCTGCAGGGTCCACCAAAGCATATTGATCTGGCTTCCTTCTTTTTGGAAATATAGTCAATATGCTAAAATTCTCTTTGGTTGGAAGCTTACCCAAGTGGCTGAAGGGACCAGTCTTGAAAACTGGTAGGGGTCGTAAGGCCCGCGAGAGTTCGAATCTCTCAGCTTCCGCCATTTTTTGTAAATAAACCTTTTTATTGGAAGAAAAGCTTTATAATGTTTATTTAAGATTTAAAATTAAATAGTTCAAACCATTAATTATCGATTATCATTCATACTCAATGTATAATAAAATTAGTTTAAATTAGGGGGATTATTAACACAATTTATGGCAAATTATAAAAAAATCCCATTATCTACTCCCCATATGAGTGAAGAAGGTTACGAAAAGCAATTTGTCGAAGAAGCTTTTCGGTCGAATTGGATTGCCCCTTTAGGACCAATGGTTGATTGTTTTGAACAAGATATTATAGAATTCACTGGTTCAAAATATGCTGTTGCTTTGTCTTCAGGAACCGCAGCAATTCATTTAGCCTTAAAAGCTTTGGGCGTTAAACAAGGCGATATTGTATTTTGTCAATCTTTAACTTTTTCTGCATCCGCAAATCCAATTATGTACGAAAATGCAATTCCAGTGTTTATAGATAGCGAAGAAAAAACTTGGAATATGTCACCTAAATTTCTTAAAGAAGCATTCAAGAAATATCCTCATGTCAAAGCCGTAATTGTAGTTTATTTATATGGTATTCCTGCTCAAATTGATGAAATAATATCCTTGTGTAAAGAACACAAAGTTCCACTTATTGAAGATGCGGCTGAAAGTTTAGGAACTACCTACAAAGGAAAATCTACTGGTACTTTTGGTGACATCGGAATTCTTTCTTTTAATGGAAATAAAATTATTACTACATCAGGTGGTGGAATGGCAATTTCTAATGATAAGGATAAAATTGAAAAAATGCGTTTTTGGGCAACACAGGCTCGTGATAAAGCAAGGCATTATCAGCACTCTGAGCTAGGTTATAATTATCGTATGAGTAATGTGGCCGCTGCTATTGGTCGGGGTCAATTGAAAGTTCTACTTAAACGAGTCAACAAACGTCGTTTTATTTATAAACTTTACAAATCATTATTATCTTTAAATAAAAACATTACAATGATGCCTAATGATGAATCTATCTATTTAGCCAACAATTGGTTAAGTTGCATCTTAATTAATGATGAAACTAAGGTTGTTCCATTAATTGAATATTTAGAGACTTTTAATATCGAAAGTCGACCTCTTTGGAAACCAATGCACCTCCAACCTATTTATTCAAACCATGATTTTTTGGGGGATGGGACTTGTGAGAAATTATTTCACCATGGTATTTGTTTACCCTCTGATTCAAAACTAACTGAGCTTGACATTCAATTTGTTTCATCAAAGATAATTAATTTTTTAGCAAAATGAAAAAAAATTTTTACACTTTATACTTCAAAAGATTTCTTGACTTTAACCTATCATTAATTTTACTTACTTTATTGCTTCCGTTCTTAATCTTTATTATTATCTTACAATTAATTTTTAATGGTTATCCTATTTTTTTCATTCAACCTCGAGTAGGTAAAAATGAAAGAATATTTTACCTTCTTAAATTTAGAACTATGAATAATAAAAAAAATAAAAGCAATCAGTTATTACCAGATGTAAAAAGAAGAACTTGGTTCGGATCCTTATTGAGAAAAACATCAATTGATGAATTACCTAGTTTAATAAATATACTTAAGGGTGATATGGCTTTTATAGGCCCAAGACCTTTATTGGTGGAATATTTACCTCTTTACAGCCGGGAACAAAAAAAACGGCACTTATTAAGACCTGGCTTAAGTGGATTGGCACAAATTAATGGTAGAAATTCAATTACATGGTCTGAGAAGTTTAAATTAGATTTATTATATTTAAACCGAATTTCATTTTTACTAGATATTAAAATAATAACCTTGACAATCATTAAAATATTATTTTTTTATAACAAAGATGTTGATAAATCAGATTTAATAACTATGGATAAATTTAAAGGATAAAAAATGAAAATTCTTTTTTTTTCATTATTACCTATTTATAGCCTAAAAAATAAAGGAATTTATGCTGATATGATTTCTGAATTTTATAATCAAGGGGATTCTGTTGATTATTTTTTCCCTTCTGAAAAGTTTTATTTTAAAAATGAAGGAACTTGTACTTTTAACTCTATAAAAACTGACATTAATCCACAAAAACAATCTAATTTCATCATAAAGTTTATAATTTATTTATATTTAGAATTAAAGTTCAGTAATATTATTAAAAGAAAAAAAAATAATTATGATGCTCTAATTTTAACTACACCTTCAATATTTCAACTAAAAATTATACGTTCCTTTAAAAAGAAAAACAAAAATTCAAAAATATTTCTTTTGTTAAAAGATATTTTTCCAGATAATGCAATCAATTTGGGTGTGTTAAGTAATTCTTTCCCATTAAATATCTTAGTATATATTTTTAATTTATTAGAAAAAAAACTTTTTAATAATGTTGATTTTATTGGATGTATGTCTACATTAAACATAGATTTTATTTCAAGAAAATATCCTACTTTTAAAAATAAACTCTTTCTATCTCCTAATTCACAAAAACCCTATAAAATTCAAAAACTTAAATCTCGAAAAGATCTTAATCTTCCAGAAGACAAAAAGATTTGTATATTTATTGGAAATATTGGTTTGCCCCAAGATCCTCAATTGATTTCAAGTTTTATTAAAAATGCTCCCTCTAATTTTTATATTATTTTAATTGGAAATGGTGCGAAATTTTCTTTTAATTATCACAGTAATCTCTTAGTTATTAACAAATTTATTTCTCAGGATGAAATTGATCAATACTTGATAAACTCAGATTACGGTTTAATTTTTTTATCCTATAAATTTAAAGTTCCAAACTTTCCGTCTAAATTATTATCATATTTCAATGCAAATATTGACGTTATTGCATTTACCAATTTTTATAATGATTTAAATCCTTATTTTAAACAATCATTCCCTACTACAGTATTTTGGAATAATTCTGAAAAAATATTTTATGAAAATTTATTTTTATTCCCTTCATTAAAAAGCAATCAAAAAGATCAATTTCTAGTAAAAAATCAAATCACTACTATTAAAAGTATCTTTAAACATTTATCGATTTAATATCCTTATACTCAGCCTTTAAAAATTTAAAAAATGGTCATATATCACCAATTCATGATAAAATAATTATGTGAAAATTTTATTTATTAATGTAGACTATAAAAATTCAAGTACAGGTAATATCGTATATTTGTTAAAATCTCGTTTTGAGTCAAAAGGATATTTCACAAAAGTTGTATATGGAAGGGGAAAAAATATCAACGAAAGAAACATACACAAAATATCTAACTTTTTTTCAAATTATTTTCATGTATTTATAACAAGATTTTTTGGTTTAATTGGAATTGGTAGCTTTTTACCAACTTTAAAAACAAAAAGAATAATAAATAAATTTAAACCCGATATAATTAATATTCATCAAATTCATGGATACTATATAAATATATATTCAATTTTGAAATTTATTGCAAAAAAAAGAATAAAAACATTTATTACTGCCCATGATTACTTTTATATTACTGGTAAATGTGGTTATACTAAAGGTTGTTCTAAATGGGAAAAAGTCTGTTTTAAATGCCCTCAAAAAAAATCATACCCCAAATCACTTTTATTCGACTTTTCCCGGTATGAATTTAAATTAAAAAATAATATTTACAAGCTTTTTAATGATTTAACTTTCTTGCCAGTTTCTAATTGGTTGGCATTATCCTACAAAAAATCACCTATGATTAATAAATTTAACATTATACCAGTTCATAATGGTTTGGATACAATTAACTTTGACATACACGAATCGAATGAAATTAAAATTCGATACAATATCCAAAACAAGAAGGTTATTTTACATGTAACATCAAATTTTTTTGGTGAAATGAAAGGTGGTAAGTATTTTATTGATATTGCATCAAAATTCTCATCAATGAGTGATGTAGTTTTTATTTTGATAGGTGCTCCTAGCAATATTTCATTACCTCCCAATGTAATAAATATAGGTAAAACTAAAAATCAAATAGAACTTGCTAAGTTTTATTCATGCGCTGACATTACTTTATTGACAAGTTTAGAGGAAACCTTTTCACTTATTGTTGCTGAATCTCTACTTTGTGGAGTTCCTGTTATTGGATTTAAAGCAGGTGCTCCTTCAGAAGTAGCTCCAGAAGGTTATGGCTTATGGGTTGACCAAGGAAGAGTTGACCTTATTTATGAATATATTATTAAAATTGTAAATAAAGATTATTTTTTTAAATCTAAAAATGATTTAAGAAATTTTGCTATAGAAAAATATTCGATTGAAAATATGGTTAACAATTACGAAAAAATATTTATTTCCAATAATATTTAAACAAAATGACTTACTTAATAACAATAATACTTTTTCTTCTTATAATTTCTCTCATATTATTTAAAAATAATTCAATTATTCTTAATCCTATTTTTTTATATATAATTTCTTGGATTGCCCTTTTAATTATTTTTTTCTTCTCGGGTATAATTTATAATTATCAACTGAAATTCTCTGGTATTCTTTTTATTTGTTTATCATTTTTATCCCATCTTATATTTTTTAATCTTTCAAAATCTACTAGAAAAAAAGTAGAAAGTAATAGTTTAATTAATCTTAAATTCCCAGTTTTACCTTTATTTATCTTATCTTTAATAGGTTGTATTTTCTGGACTATTGATGTTTTTCAAAATAATATTATTATTTTTGGTGAAAGAATTAATAACTTTAGTATTTCTACTTTTGGAGTTATTTCTTATGTTTTTTTGGATCTTTCCTTAATTGTGTGGATATCAGTTTTATTTTTGTATAAAAGATACTCTTTAAAAATACCATTTTATGGTTTTATTTCCTTTATAATATTTATTTTACCTGCAATAATTACAGCTGGTAGACAACCACTATTAGTTATTTCTGTGTCAACGTTATTAGTATTAATTGGTGTAAAAAAAGATTTAAGTTTCTCTATTAGAAAAAAATCGAATAGATTCCTAACAAATTTTTTTTTCTATATATTTTCGCTGGGTTTATTTGTGATTATTTCTTCTTACGCAATCTTTATTTCTAATTTTAGAGATATTACAGATGATTTTGATTCCAAATTATTTTTAGCACAATTATTATCAAATATGAAAGTATCAAATGAAGGTTTATATTTTTTAAATTTGTTTGGAGGTTTAAGGTCTTTTATTCTAGATCTTCAAATATATTATTCGCATCAACTTTCTATGTTACAAATTCTAATCGATTACTGGCCGGGAAGGCTTTTTTTTGGTTCAGTTCAATTTGCATATATTTCAAGAAGATTCCCATTAGAATGGGGTTACAATAAAGATTTTGCTTACCTGATTCTTGATCAGATTGCTATAAAAACTAACACTTATTCACACGTATGGAGAACTGCACTTGGTGAATATTTAATTGATTTTGGTTATATAGGATCACTAATCTTCTCATCTTTGATGGGCTTTTTAATGGGTAAAAGTTACAAAAATTTTATCAATTCAAAAAGAATTAATGATTTTGTAATGTTAATAATATTCTGTGTTTATTCTGTTTTTACTATTCAAGCAAGTCCTTTTGCTGAATCTTCTTGGGCATACCCATTGTATTGGATTCTACTAATTAATTTTCTTAAACTAAAATACTAATTATGAATACTATTTTTTACCTTTCTCATTATACTTGTGATCTCTCCATTAAGCAAAATAGAGTAAACAATTTTGCAGCTTCACAAAAGATTAACTATGTGACAAATACTTTAATTAAAAATAATTTCAAAGTAAAAATTATATCTCCAACCTGGCTTAAATCTTTTGGCTATAAAAATGGTTTCAAGATAATTAAAAACAATTTATCTATTCTTTTTTTCCCTACATTATCAATATTCGATAAGTTTGGTTTAAAAATCATCAAAGTCCTTTTTAGTCATACAATTACTTTTTTATATCTTATATTTTCAATTAAAATAAATGATACTCTAATCGTTTATCATAGTCTTGATCTTTTATTATTAGTTAAAATTATCAAACTTATCAAAAGAGTAAAAATTATATATGAGATAGAGGAAATTTACAGTGACATTCAAACTCACAAGCGTTGGAAAAAATTTGAATTAAAAGCAATTAAAGATTATTCGTACTATATTTTATCCACTGAATTATTATTAGATTATCTAGACATATCTAGTAATAATAAGAAATACACTATACTTTACGGTGATTATACCTCTAGACAAAAGAATTCAGAAGCTTTTAATGATAATTTAATACATATTGTTTATGCTGGTACACTTGATCCAATTAAGGGAGGAGCAAAACTGCTTTTAGACACTTCATTATTTTTGAGCGATAAATATTTTATTCATATTTTAGGTTTTGGTTCAAAAGAGCAGATTTCTAATCTACAAAATGATATACAAGTTATAAACTCAAATTTAGGTACGAGCAAAATTAAATATGAAGGAGTTTTAATCAACGATAATTATTACAATTTTTTATCTAAGTGTCAAATTGGTTTTTCATGTCAGGATTTAATAAATGATTTTAACAATTCTTCATTTCCCTCAAAAATTCTAGTATATTTATCTTTAGGTTTATCTATTGTATCAAGCAAGAATATTGCATTAGTAAAATCCAAAATTGCTAAATTTGTTTCTTTTTCACCTGATAATAACCCCAAAAATATAGCACATACTATCAAGTCAATTAAACCCTTTCAAAACTCTAACAGAATTTTGAATGAACTTAATATAAATTTTGAGAAAGATTTATTGGTTTTTTTAAAATTGTAATTAATATCTTAAATTTATATAATGTAATCATGAAATATTTTTCTGACTCAATAGAAAACAAACTTATATATTTAAAGTACAAATTTCTCTCAATAAAATATAATGCAGACCTTATTTTAAATAAATCTCTTAAAAAATTTCACAATAATAAACGAATTTTTATTCTGGGTAACGGACCCAGTATTAAAAATATTGATTTTAGCTTATTAGAAAATGAGATATTGTTTTCTGTTAACCAAATTACAAGATTACCTTTCTTCAAGGACTTGAATATTTATTATCATATTTGGGCAGATCCATTTTTTTTTAATTTGAACCTTTCTAATGAATATGATTCTGAACTACTTGAAATAATGAATAAAATTAGTGAAGCTAAAAATAAACCCACATGCTTTTTCCCAATATATCAAAAGAAATTCGTGACTAAATATTTAAAAAATTTAGATTTTCGTTTTTTTTATCCCACGTATAGGTTAGAAGGAAATTTGAATAAAAAAATTAATCTTACTTCTTCATTTCCTAGTTTCTTTAATGTTGTTCAGTATGCAATTACAATATCAATCTATATGGGATTCAACGAAATTTATCTTTTGGGTTGTGAAAACACTAGCATTTTAACATCAATAAACACTAGACTTAACAATAGCTTAAATGACTCGTATTCATATAATTTATCAAGTAATGAGAAAACTAGAATGAAGAAAATATCAGATAAGATTACATTTGAATCGGAATTATCTAATAATTTGAATATTATAAAGGACTATAAGTTACTAAAATTATTATGTATAAGGAATAATATTTCTCTTGTTAACCTTACTCCCTTTTCTTTAATTGAAGGTATTTCTAAATCTACACTTGAATCAATTAATTTTCATGTTTAAATCTATACTATTAAAGATTAAACAAAGTTATCTTTCTTTTTCTGAAGTGTTTAAAGCATCTTTATTCTTTTCACTAATTGGTGGATTTCAACAAGTTGTAAATATTATAATTACACCTTTTTTAACTTATTTTTTTACTCAAAATGAATATGGTATTTATACTATATACACAACTTGGTATGGCTTTCTTACAATTCTAATTACACTAAACATTCCGATAGCAATAATGAATACTAGTTTCATTAAATTTAGTAATTCTAAACTAGAGTTAATGGCTACTTATAATCTATTTATAAAATTTATTGGTTTTGTAATTACTATTATTTTTTTAATTTTTAACAAAATAATAATAAAATTTACTGGATTATCATTTGAACTAGTTATATTTTTAATAATTCAAGTAACTTCAAACGTACCATTTTTAATTTGGACCTCATTTCAAAGATTTCACTTTAAATATAAGAATTATTCAATAGTGGTAATTATTAGCGTCTTCATACAAACTACTCTTACTATTATTTTAGTAAGCGTATTTGAAAATAATTTATATGCAAGAATATTCTCAATATTAATCGTTCAATTGATAATATCCACAATTTATGACTTTTTAATATTGAAAAACTTTTCAATTAATTTTTTCCTTACTCATTTAAGATTTATGATTCCATTAATATTTCCACTTTTTTTCCATTATATTTTTCAATTTTTTTTAACTCAAATTGACAAAATATTTATCTCCCAATTTTATTCTGAATACTTTGTTGCGCTATTTAATATACCTTTTTTAATTTCACTTGGAATTTCTTTTTTTTCAAATGGAATTAACTCTGTATTTACACCTTGGTCATATCGGAAAATCTCAAATAGAAATTTTAACAATCTTAGAGAAGTATCAAATAACTTTATTTATTTTATTTCTTTTATATTACTTATTTTAAGTATTTTTGGGCCCGAATTAATAAATTTTTTAGGTTCAGGCAAGTTTAATGACTCGATTAAGATTTTTACACCAATTTTATTATCAGTTTTTTTTCAGTTCATTTATTCTTTATATGCTAATATACAGTATTATTATCACAAAACGTATAAGATTTTATTATTTTCTATTACTATAGGAATATTCAATATACTTATGAATTATTTTGTAATTTTGAATTTTTCAATATATTTTTCCCCTTTTATTACTCTTATTTCTAATATATTACTTGTAATTCTTCATGGGTATTCAGTTTTTCATTTATTAAATAAACAAAAGATTCAAGTCTACGATTTTAAATTTTTTATTTCTTGGTCATTAAGAACACTTATTCTTGCATTTTTAATTTCAATAAGCTACAACTATTCGTTATATTTTAGAATTATTGTATTATTCGGTATATCTATTATCTATTTAAGTTATTATTTTACGTTTTACAAGACAATTTTTAATTATAAGAAATAACTTATATTATTTTTTTTGATCAAATCAACTTGATATAATTCCATGAAATATATAAAATTAAATGTGTTTAATAAAATCTATGATGAAATAATCGTGAGTTTTAAAAATAACCTTCCGATTTTAGGAAAATTAAAGAATGATTTTCTTTTGAAAGCCGATAACAGTCCTGTATCTAAGGGGGATCTATTAGCCCAAAATTTAATTGTCTCTAGTTTAACAAAGTATATTCCAGAAATATTAATTTTAAGTGAAGAATTAAGGTTTGACAAATTTAATCCGAAAAAAGATGATATTTTCGCTGTAATTGATCCAATTGATGGAACTGAAAATTTTATTTCTGGATTAGATATATGGGGGGTCGCTATTTCTATTTGGAAATACCCATACCACTTGTCTAGTTTTATTTACTTGCCTTTGTTAAATAAAAGTCTTAGTACTAACCAAAAAATTGTTTATAACACATCCAGAATTACAGGTTTATCTTCATCGATAAACAATGATTTTCAAAAAATATTAAAATCCGAATCAGAATTCAGAATTATGGGTTGCTCAGTTTATAATTTTTATAATGTCATTACAGGTTCATTTTCTAGCTTTGTTAATCCTAAAGGAGCTTATGTATGGGACTTACTTGCTGGTATTAATTTAGCTTTAGAACACAAATATGAGGTAATTGTTAATGGTGAAAAATATAATGGACAGTTTCTTGATCCAAATAAAAGACATAGTTTTAAAGTATCAAAACCCTAAAATAATTATTCTTGGTAAGGGTGCATCAATTGACTTAATTGAACTTAATAAATTAAATAATTTTATTAAGATAGGTATAAATGATGTTGAACAATTAATTGAATGTGATTTTTCAATTTTTAATAACATTTGGGTTATTAAATCAATAGCTAGTAATCAATTTAAATCTAAATTATACATCTCTCCCTTTGTATTAAATTCTGCTAATAGTAATCACTTTGTTTTTAAATCAATATCTAACAATCATGATAACATCGATCAAATGTTTGCTCGCCTTTCTACAGCTAATCCTTATGAATCTTTTTTTGTGGAAGATTCATTAATTATTACCGCATTAAAATTATCCAGAATAATAAGTAAATTGATCGGTAAAATTCTTGATGTTTATTTTGTTGGTTTTGATTTTGATCCAAATCAAGGGTACTCCAAAAAACTCAACCTTGATTTTTCACACTCAATTGATTATATGAGGAATGTAAAAATTGGTCCACAGGAACAATACTTTTTAAAAGCTCTGTATTTGCTAGATAAATCAGAAATAAATGTAATACATGTTGGTAATAAATTTTATTCAAAAATACTTCCTCATAAATTTAATGACATATTATCCCACCGACATTATTTCAATTCCAATTATGAAAAATATAAGATCAAGGTAGTTGCTGAGTTAACAACAAATCATTTTGGTGACAGAAATAGATTAGAGAGAATGATAAGGCTTGCTTATAGTAGCGGTGCTGATTACGTAAAACTTCAAAAAAGGGACATTGAAACATTTTATTCCAAAAAACAACTTGATGATACATATCATTCTCCATTTGGATCAACATTTAGAGATTATAGAAAAAAGCTAGAATTGAATAATGATGACTTTATATTTGTTGATAAATTGTGTAAAGAATTAGGTATGAAATGGTTTGTATCTGTTTTGGATTTACCATCGTTTTATTATATGCAAAAATTTGGTTTACCTATTATTAAGCTACCTTCAACAATATCAGAACATTCAGAATTTATTCAAAAAGTTGCTGAAAATTATTATGGTGACATTGTTATTTCAACAGGTATGACAGAGGTAGGTTATGTCAATAAAATTATTGAATTGTTTAGGAGTAATAGTAAACTATATCTAATGCATACTAATTCTGCTTATCCTACTCCAATTGAAGATGCGAATATCTCAATTATAAAGTTTTATGAAGATTTATCAAGAATACAAAAAAATATTATACCGGCTTATTCGAGTCATGATGATGGTTTTTTTGGGTCTATTTTAGCTGTAGCGTCTGGAGCAAAAATGATTGAAAAACATGTTAAAATTGGTTCAAATAGTTGGGCTCATTTTGATTCAGTAGCTTTAGATTTAGAAAAGGATGATTTTAAAAATTATGTATCGCAAATAAGAAAAGCTGAAATTGCTTTAGGATCTTCCGAAAAGAAGATAAATAAAAGTGAAAATCACAAATATTAATTAAACAATGAGGTAATCAAATGAACATAGTAGGTGTAATTCCGGCTCGATATGGATCAACAAGGTTTCCCGGAAAACCTTTAATTAATATCCTTGGAAAGCCTATGGTTTGGTGGGTATACTCACAACTTTCAAAGAATAAGAGTTTATCAAAAGTTTATGTTGCTACAGATGACGATAGAATTTCTAAAGTTTGTTCTAGCTTTGGTATTCCATTCATAATGACTAATAGGGAACATAAAACTCATTTAGATAGATTAGCTGAATTTTCTCAAAAAGTTGATTTTGATTTTTGCATTAATGTAAATGGTGATGAGCCATTAATTTTAGAAAATGATATAAATCCTTTACTACCACCAAGCTTTATACATCCAAATGATTTTTATGTTGCTAATGCAATGACATTAATTACAAACCCAATTGAAGTCGTTGATTTTGCTCGAATAAAAGTTGTTGTTGATGTTTATGGTTATGCAATGTACTTAGGTAGATCACCTATTCCTTATCCGAAAGCTGATTTCAATTTTAATTATTATAAATTTCAGGGAATCCAATGCTTTACTAAATCAGCACTACAATTTTGTTTAGTTACGCCCAGGGGACCTGTTGAGTCCATTGAAGATATTGATGAATATCGCTTTCTTGAGAATGGAAGAAAAATTAAATTTATTGAAACCAATTCGATTTCTTTATCCGTTGATACAGAAAAAGATGTTGGTAAAGTAGAAAGTATATTGAAATCAAGGTTTTAGTCTTTAACTTGCAATTAAATGCATTTTAAATCATAATAACACAGTGGACCAGTGGTGTAGCGGTTAACATGTCTCCCTGTCACGGAGAAGATCGCGGGTTCGATCCCCGTCTGGTCCGCCATATTTACCAGTTTATTTTATTTTTTCATCATAACAATAATTTATTTCAGGGGGAAGTATTTTATGAATTATCAGCAATGTAAGAACTGTTTAATGGACACCACTGATTCTAAGATTCATTTTGATTCAAATGGGGTTTGCGACTATTGCAATAATTATAAAAATAAGTTAGAAAAATTCAGTATTATACCTTTATCTAAGAAAGAATATTTACTAAGCGATATAGTTAGTAGAATTAAGAAATATGGAAAAAAGAAAAAATATGATTGTGTAATTGGTTTAAGTGGTGGAGTTGATAGTTCTTACTTACTACATTATGTTGTTACTGAACTTAAGTTAAGACCTTTAGTTTATACAGTTGATACTGGATGGAATTTAAATGTTGCTATTGAAAATATTGAGAAACTTGTAAAAATTCTAAAAGTTGATTTATATACTGAAGTTATTAATTGGGAAGAAATGAAAGATTTGCAAAGATCTTTCTTTAAATCAAATGTACCTTATCAAGATACACCCCAAGATCATGTTATATTTGCTGGTTTGTACTCCTTTGCAATAAAAAATAAAATTAAATATGTTTTAACCGGTGCTAACACTAATACAGAGGGAGTAAGACCACCCATAGAATGGGTTTATATTAATGATATTAAATTAATAAAGTCCATACATAATAAGTTTGGTTCAATGACTTTAAGACGATTACCATTGGTTGGAATGCTCAAATACAAATTATTTTATGAATTTATTTTGGGTATGAAAAGAGTATATTTACTAGACTTGATTAATTATAACAAAAATGAGGCCGAAAATGTCTTATTTACTAAATATAATTGGCAAAAATATTCAAACAAACATTATGAAAATGTATTTACAAGGTTTTATGAGGGTTATTACTTAATTAAAAAGTTTAATTTTGATAAAAGAAAGTGTTATCTATCAAATTTAATTCTATCTAAACAATTAAATAAAGAAGAGGCTTTAAATATTATTAAAAATGACCCATATGATTCTAATTTAGTTGAAAAGGATATTAAATATATTTCAAAAAAACTTGATTTTTCAATTGAAGAATTTAAAAACTTAATTCATTCCCCAGGAAAAACTTATAAAGATTACAACAATTCCTTTAAATTACTTATGGTTTTTATTAGATTATCCCAATTACTAGGCGTTGAAAAAAGGGAGTTTAGATGAGTATAGGCATTCTAGATTACGGTGTAGGTAATATTTCATCAATTGCAAACATGTTAGAATTTCTTGGAATTGATTATCTTTTTATAACCCACCCAGGTCAATTTGAACACTTTAACAAAATTATTATTCCAGGTGTAGGTTCATTTGATTATGCAATGGAAAAAATTCATGAAAAAGGGTTTTATAAGCCAATCCTAACTTTCGCAAAAAATAATAAATATATTTTTGGCATTTGTCTTGGTTTACAACTTTTAGGTAACAAATCTGATGAGGGTGTTTCCTCGGGTTTAGAACTTATTGATTTTGATGTAAAGTCCTTAAAAAATAACACAAACATTGTTGTTCCTCATATGGGCTGGTCGAATGTTGAAAAAAACGATTTTAATTACACCAATAGTAATTTAAATAGATTCTATTTCGTGCACTCCTTCTATGTTCCAATATCAGACAATAAACAAAAATATGAAACTATCCTAATCTCTGAATATGGGGTTAAATTCTCTGCTGGTATTAAGAAAAATAATATTTATGGTTTTCAATTTCATCCAGAAAAAAGTCATAAGTATGGAATGGAATTATTTATGTACCTTTCTTCCTTAAAATAATTATGGGTAAAAGAATAATTCCTGTATTAACTTTATTAAATAATGATTTAGTAAAAACAATTAATTATACTAATCCAATTTATTTAGGTGATCCAATAAACACCATGAAAATTTTTAATAATAAAAATATTGATGAAGTTGCAATTTTGGACATTACTCCACGATTTAAAAAAAACCATAATTTAAACATTGGACTATTATCAAAAATTGCTAAAGAGGCTTTTTTCCCCTTAGCATATGGTGGAAATATCACTAGTTATATAGATGCAAAAAAAATAATCGATATCGGATTTGAAAAAATAATCATTAACTCACTTTTTTTTACAAATTTTGATAACATAAATGAAATGGTTTTCAAACTTGGATCACAAAGTGTTGTACTTAAGGTTGATTACGTATTATATAAAAATAATTATCATTTTTATTCAATGGGGAAAATCCTACACAAAATCATCATCAACGAGTTCATAAATAAAGTCACAAAAGCTAATGTTGGTGAATTAATTCTTTCTAGAGTTGATTACGATGGTAAGATGTGCGGTTTTGATATTGATTTTGGACTAAAAATTAAGGATTATCTCAAAATACCTCTCGTTTTATGTAATGGTGCAAAAGACATTAATTCAATTTTTGATGCTGAAAAGTATAAATTTTCTAATTTTGCAGCTAGTAGTATTTTTGTATTTCTTGGAAATTTAAAGGCTGTACTTATTAATAATCCTTTTGATGTCTAAATAATCCTTTTATATTTATGCAATTTTGTTTCTGAATTATTGAATAAATAACTTATTTATTGTAAAATATTAAATTGTGGCCCGATAGCTCAGTCGGTAGAGCAACGGACTGAAAATCCGTGTGTCGCCGGTTCGATCCCGGCTTGGGCCACCACTTTATTTAACCCGCTTTGGCGGGTTTTCTTTTTTAAGTTTGATTAC